>WNGO01000934.1_pt1 | contig 19656 bp, 21 predicted proteins | sample 5400511 | NCBI WGS metagenome assembly WNGO01 (sample SAMN13153380, study PRJNA577476) | soil metagenome | isolation source: 20 cm soil or saprolite under Garry oak tree replicate 2 | place: USA:California | collected 2016-06-15 | reverse complement strand
TGGTGTGCGCCTTCGGGGATCTGCATTGCAGGGTCGTTTTCGCGTGCCGTTGACGGGCTGATTTCACACGACATTTGACGGAGGCAGACGTATGTACGCGGTTATCCGCGCCGGTGGAAAGCAGTACCGGGTGGCGCCCGGCGATGTGATTCGAGTCGAGAAACTGAACGGGACCGACGGTCAAGTTGAGTTTCCAGTGGTGGCGGTTTCCGGCGAAGAAGGACAAGTCGGCAATCAGGCGGACGCGCGCGTTATCGGCGAAGTCGTAGGCCAGGGCCGCGGCGCAAAGATTCTCGTTTTCCACTTCAAGCGCAAAAAGCAGTACAAGAAGCTGCGCGGACACCGGCAGGCGTTTACGTCGGTGCGCATCGCCGAGATCGCTTTTGGCGGGCAGAGTTTCAAGGCTCCGGATCTGCCGAAGAAGGAAGCGAAGCCGAAGAAGGTGAAAGCGGCTGAGGCGGAAGATCACGAGGCCGCGCCGAAGGCGAAAGCCAAGAAGAAGGCCGCCCCCAAGAAGGCTGCGAAGAAAGCGGCCAAGAAGAAATAACTTCATCCAGACGTCAGTTTCGAGATTTTGACTGAGAACTGACAACTGAGAACTGAGAACTGATATGGCGCATAAAAAAGGGCAAGGCACTTCACGAAACGGCCGCGATTCGAATTCGCAGCGGCTTGGATTCAAGGCATTCGGCGGGCAACTCGTGCCCGGTGGAACCATCATCGTTCGGCAGCGCGGCACGCGCGTGAAACCCGGGCTCAATGTCGGCCGGGGCAAAGACGACACTCTCTTTGCCAAGATCACGGGCCGGATTAAGTTCATGGACAAGGGATCCATGGGCAAGTTCGTGATGGTCGAACCCGTAGAAGCGAAGTAGGTCTCTAGGTTTAAAGCATTCGCGGGCGGGAGCGCCCGCGCCACACGGCCTCGCCTCCGGGACGAGGCTTTTTCTTTGCTGGGACGGCCGAGCATCGGTACTGAGCAATGAGCGGAACTAGCAACTGAGAACTGGCAACTGAGAACTGATTTTCAATGTTCATCGATGAAGCCAAAATTCGAGTCAAAGCCGGCGACGGCGGAAACGGCTGCATGGCCTTCCGCCGGGAGAAGTTTGTGCCTCGTGGCGGGCCCTCCGGCGGCGACGGGGGCAAGGGCGGCGACGTCGTCATGGAATCGAGCGAGCGCCACAACACGCTCGTCCATTTCCGTTTCAACCCTGAGCACACTGCAGGGCGCGGCCGCCACGGCGAAGGCTCGAACAGGACAGGGCGCGAAGGTGGAGACGTAGTTCTCAAGGTTCCTGTGGGCACGATCGTGTACGACGATGAGACTGGCGAGAAGGCTTTCGAGTTTACGAAGGCCGATGAGCGCTTCGTCATCGCGCGCGGAGGCCGCGGAGGGCGCGGGAATGCGCGCTTTGCCACCTCGGTGCACCAGGCTCCTCGGGAACACGAGGCTGGCAGGCCGGGCGAGGAGCATACATACAGGCTTGAATTGAAGCTGCTCGCCGATGTGGGGCTGGTCGGGTATCCGAACGTGGGCAAGTCGACTTTGATCTCACGTATTTCTTCGGCACGCCCAAAGATTGCGGATTATCCGTTCACTACCCTCGAACCGAATCTCGGCGTGGTCGCTGTCGGCGACGCGAGAGACGAGATCAGCTTTGTGGTTGCTGACATTCCTGGCTTGATCGAAGGAGCGCACACCGGTTCCGGCCTGGGCACCCAGTTCTTGCGGCACATCGAACGCACCCGGCTTCTGGTTCATCTGGTGGACATTTCGGATTCGAGCGGGCGCGACGACGTGACGAAAGATGTCGAAGTGATCCTTGGCGAACTGGCCAGCTTCGGCGCACATCTCGAAGACAAGCCGATGATCATGGTCGCTTCGAAAATCGATGTCGTGAACAAGGACAAATTGGCCGCGCTCAAGAAGTATGCCAAGAAAAAGAAGCTAAAGCTCTACGAGATATCGGCGGTGACAGGGAAAGGCATCGAGGAACTAAAGTACGCAATCGCCGAGGAAGTCCAGAAATTGCGCGAGCAGAGCCTCAAGAACGCAGAGCAAGAAGCTTCATAGGACTCAAAAGCCTAAACCACGAAGGACACTTCGTGGTGAAAGCCTTTGGTTTGCGTCCGCCGCAAATTCAAAGGCGGCCTTTTGCAGGCCGCCTCTCCCAGATCGAACTTACCCACAAAACCCAGCGATCAGTTTACGCCCGTGGCAAAGGGCCGTGTTGGAAGTGGTACTGCAGAATCCGTGCGGCCAGTGCCGGACTGACTGATTCGCCCTGCCGTTCCACGGTGCGGACGACTTCTCCGCGACAAACGACTTCGGTGCCGGCCAGGCCGGCGATTTCGGCGGGCAATACCAGGTTAATTTCCAACTGAGAATTGGGTTGCAACACGTCGTCGCTCTGGAAGAGCAGTCCAGAACGGCTGATGTTCTCGGTTTTGCCTACATGCCATTGTGCTTCACCGAGTCGGCGATAGCGTAAGGGCAGGTGAAGCTGGAATCGTTGCGCGCGAGTTGGCGGAGCTTGCCGGACTCGCGTGGTGGGTTGAGGTTCAGCAGATTGCATGGACATAACGGCCTCCGGGGGAGTTGGAGTTGCATCGAGCACTTCGCGCACCTTGCTCTTGAGGTCGCGAAGGTTAAAGGGTTTCTGGAGCAGGCGAACACCGGCATCCAGCGTGCCGTCGTGTCCGATTACGTTTTCGGTGTAACCGGACATGTACAGCACTTTCACGTTGGGGCGAATTTCACAAATGCGCTGCGCGAGCTCGCGTCCGTTCATGCCGGGCATGATGACGTCGGTCAGCAGCAGGTGGATTATTCCTTCATGCGCCACCGCGATTTGCATGGCGACGGCGCCGTCAGCGGCCTCGATCACTCGGTAGCCTTGCTTCTCGAGATATTGCCGCGCGAGGTAGCGCAGATTGGCTTCGTCCTCGACCAATAAAATAGTTTCTGTGCCCGGTTCAACCTTCTGGAACAAAGCAGGAGCGGCGATCGTATGCACCGCGGGCTCTTCGATCGAGGGCACGCGCGGCAGGTAGATTTTGAAGGTGGTGCCACGGCCCAGTTCGCTGTAGACCCAGATATATCCGCCGCTCTGCTTGACGATGCCGTACACAGTCGATAGGCCCAGACCGGTTCCCTTCGGGCCCTTGGTGGTGAAGAAGGGCTCGAAGATGTGCGATTGTGTTTCAGAGTCCATGCCCGCGCCGGTGTCGCTGATGGAGACCATGACGTAGTCTCCCGCGTGGAGAGGTGCGTGCACGCGGGCATATTCCTCGTCGAGTGCAATGTTCGAGGTCTCGATGGTGAGCTTGCCGCCCGAGGGCATGGCATCGCGGGCGTTCACGGCCAGGTTCATGATGACCTGTTCGATCTGCCCGGCATCGGCGCGGACTGACCAGAGGCTCTTCCCCGGAGTCATGACCAGGTCGATATCCTCGCCGATCATGCGGGTAAGCATCTTAAGGTTCTCAGTGGCGATGTCGTTGAGATTGACGATTCGTGGAGCCAGCATCTGCTTTCGACTGAACGCTAACAACTGGCGAGTTAAGGACGAGGCGCGCTCCGAGGCGCTGGCAATTTCCTGGGCAGGGCCGCGCAGATGAGGCTCGCCGCCCAGACGCTCGAGAAGGAATTCTGAGTACCCGGAGATCACCATCAGCAGGTTATTGAAGTCGTGGGCAATACCTCCGGCAAGGCGCCCAACGGCTTCCATCTTCTGCGACTGCCGGAGTTGCTGCTCCAGCACGCGGCGTTCGGTCACGTCTTCGGCGAACATCTCGAACACGACACCGTCTTTCCGACCGTTGGAAACGGCACGACCTGAAACCCGCACCACTGTCGTTCCTGTCTTGCGCTTCCATTCTGCCGTCAGCCCCTGGAAGGGATCGGAGGAGCGCAGGTAATCGGCGAGGTCGAACCACTGCTCGCTGTCGGCGTAAAGGCTGAAAATGTGCTGGCCGATGACGTCGCTGGGAGAACTCAGGCCGAGGAGTTCGAGGAATGCGGGATTAGCGTCGAGGATCTTGCCCGTGGAATCGCAGCTGCAGATGCCATACGGAGCGTTCGTGACCAGAGAGCGGAAGTTCGCTTCGGAGCGGCGGAGATTCTCCTGAGCGGCGCGCAAGGCGGCGTTTAGCCAGCAGATCAGCATGGCCACGAAGAAGAAAAGGGACAGGCGAAGAATGGCGGTCCGCAACTGGTCGGGCGAATGTTCGCCAACCAGCGTGAAGTAGGCGCTTACAGTCAGGGCAAATGCGGTAGCGACAACCCCCGGCTTCCAGCCGCCGTACCAGGCGCTCACCATGACGGCGACGCCGAAAAGGGCGAGGCGACTTTCCGAGACATCCGCCAGGAGGATGGTGGGGATCAGCGCCAAGGCCGTGCTGAGCACAGCTACTCCATAGCGCAGGATGGGTGCGCGAGCGGGCGGAATGCCGAGTAAGGGGAGGGTTACTCGCATATAACGCCCATCCTAGTACCTAATTGGGAAACAGGATAGTTACAGGAGTTCATTTTGTTACAGCGAAGAGGACAAGGTGAGCGCGTCCATTGGCCACCAGGACAACGGGTAGCCGTGCATGACCCCTGTTATGGGGCTTGCAAGGGAAGGTCAGAATCTGCACACTAGATCGACTTGGAAGGATGTTAGCGCCACCTAGCTATGAAAATTGGGCTATTCGGAGGAACCTTCGATCCCGTACATCGTGGGCACGTGGCATTGGCACGAGCCGCGATGGAGCGTTGCAACCTGCACCGCGTCTACTTCGTTCCAGCGAATAGTCCCCCGCACAAACAGAAACAACCCCTTACAGCGTTCGCTCACCGGTTTGCCATGCTGGCGTTGGCCACCGCGAACGAGAAAGCGTTTGCGCCCTCGTTGTTGGAAGCGCCTGAAGAGGGCGAAAGCAGGAAGAAAGACAAGCCGAACTACACCATTGATACGGTGCGGCGCCTGAAGCAGTCATTCAAGGGCAGTGACCAGCTATTTCTGTTGATCGGGATGGATGCTTTTGCGGAGATTGCGAAGTGGCATCAGGCGGAATCGCTGTTTCGAGAGTGCGAGTTCATCGTGGCGGGACGGCTGGGGTTTTCGCTGGCGGATGTGGCGAACGCATTGCCGGAGAAGTTGCGCCCACGACCGGAAGTGACGAAGCCATTTCAGAAACAGGTTGCGACCGGGGACCTGGTCTTGCCGGGGGTAAGCCTTCATTTGGTGGAAGACCTGCATCAACCGGCGTCGGCAACCGCAATCCGACAGGCGGCGAGCTCCGGTAAGCCGCTGGGACGGTTTGTAGAGCCTGCCATCGCTGAGTACATCAAGAAGATGGGTCTCTATAAATAGTCTGTAACTGGAGAGCGCGAACGCTTCCCACCAGTTATGATAGTTCCAGACTTTCCACCTCGCCTTGGGCGATAAGTCAAACAATCAAGGGCAGGCGTCCCCAACCGCCGAGGACTGTACTGAGGAGATTTCATGGCTCAAAACCATTACGTCACGAAAACCAAACGCCGCAACAAGAGCGGCAAGCGGAAGGATCCCTCGGCGGCGACCATGGCGAAACTGCGTGAGCGTGCAGCTGCAGAATCCAAGAAGTCCGGTCAGTAATAGCGACCCGGTACGCCTGAGGAAGCTCGACTACAATTAAAATTCAGCCTGCGGCTAAAAATGTCCGACGACCGATGAGCGAATGAAGAAGAGCGAAACGAAGAAACAAATCACAGCTGCCATTCAAGCCTGCCTCGAAAAAAAGGCCGAAGAGCTCAGCATCCTCGAAATGGAAAAGGGGTCGGGAGCCTTTACCGACTACTTTGTGCTCTGCAGCGGGACTAATCCGCGGCAGGTGCAGGCCATTGCCGATGAAGTCGAACTCCAGTTGAAGAAGATGGGTCTGCGCCCGACGCACGTCGAGGGTTACAAACAGGCCGAATGGGTGCTCATCGATTACGTCGATTTCGTCGTGCACGTATTCTCGGACAAGGCGCGGAAGTTCTACGATCTGGAGCGGCTGTGGAAGTCGGCGAAGCGTCTTGAACCGTCCGATCTGAAGGCGGCGCCGCGCGCGCGAAAAGCTGCGACGAAAACGGCTCCGAAAAAGAAGAGAAGAGTGAAAGCCTGATCGGGTTCAGTCCTCAGTTCCCAGTTCTCAGTTTGCCGGTGCGGAAGTTCTTCTGCTCTTAGCCTGGAACGAAGAGTTGTTCGAGACGTCTGCCCTATGACCTCCAAGCCCCATTCTGAGCCGAGTTGGGGATCACAATACCGGCTCGTGGCCTCGGAAAAGTGGAAGGCCAAGTCGGCGGCGATGGGGCAGGCTGGAACCGAGGCTCTGGTGGAATACTCGCGTCCGCAAGCCGGGATGCGAGTACTGGATCTGGCGAGCGGCACCGGTGAGCCTGCGATAACTCTTGCCGGTAGCGTCGGGGCACAAGGCCACGTGATCGCGCTCGATCTGAGCGCAGATCTGCTGGAGATTGCCGCAAAACGCGCCCGCGCCCGTGGGCTGACCAACTTCTCCACGGAGCAGGCCGATGCGCATTCGCTGCCGTTTGCAGAAAGCAGCTTTGATCTTGCTACCTCGCGGTTTGGCGTGATGTTCTTCCGCGATCCTGCGCTGGCGTTTCGCGAGCTGTTGCGCGTGCTCCGGCCCGGGGCTCGCGCTTGTTTCCTGGCGTGGGGGAGTTTCGACCAACCGTATTGGCAGAGCATGATGGGCGTGGTCCATCGGCATATTGGAGGACCGCTGCTTTCGTCCGACGGTCCCAATCCATTCCGCTACGCCGAGCATGGTAGCCTGTCGGCCATCCTGCGGAGCGCGGGTTTCCGCGAAGTGGAGGAGGAAAACAAGATGTTGCCCTGGGAGTGGCCGGGTCCGGCAGAGGAGGTATGGGAGTACGCGCGATCGGTGAGCGTTCCGTTTCGTGCGATGCTGGAACGGGTTCCCGCCGATCTCTGGCCGCAAATTCACACCGAAGTGCACAAGGCTGTCAACCGCTACTTTGACGGTCAGAAGATCGCCTTCGGGGCGACGGTGGTGCTCGCCTCTGGAAGGAAATAAAGCTTCGTGAAGATCAAGATCGCATGGATCGGCAAGACGAAGGAATCCGCGATCGCTTCCCTCACCGACGAATATGTAAGGCGGATTTCACGCTACGTGCAGGTGGAAGGGATCGCCGTGCGCGACGAGGCCGACCTGCTGGCCAAGTTCGGAAAGGATGCGAAGACCGCCACTAAGTCTACTTTGGTGCTGATGGACTCGCGGGGCAAGGAATTCTCGTCGGAACAGTTCGCGAAGTTTCTGGGGAATTATCAGGACCGTAATCCTCTGCCGCTGGTATTCGCAATCGGAGGCGCAGACGGCTTTTCCGCAGAGGCCAGATCTGCTGCGGCAAACGTGATCTCAGTGGGCAAGATGACGCTGGCGCACGAACTGGCGCGAGTGGTCTTGCTGGAGCAGGTGTACCGGGCCTTTACGATCTTGAAGGGACATCCGTATCATTCGGGGCATTGAGTCAAGTGAGGTTTTAGGTTCTCAATTCTGGCGTAAGGTTCTTGTGGAGGATTCTGGGTATGAAAAGTGTCGACACGGCTCTGATTGTGTTGCTTTCGTTTTCCGCCTTTGCGCAAAATTCCAAGCCCGTCACGTTGCGAAGCAACCTGTTGGAGCAATTGCACACAACCCATGACCAGAAGGACTGGTTCGTGCCCATCGATGTAGCGGTGGACGGTCTCACCGCCGAGCAGGCCACCTGGACGGATGGTAAAGGGAATCATTCGGTGGGACAGTTGACCTATCATCTGCTGTTCTGGAACCAGCGGGAGCTGGAGAAGTTCAAGGGCGAGCCGGAAAAGAAGTTCAGCGGGAACAACGACGAGACCTTCAACGACTTTGACACCAAGAAGTGGAACGATACGGTCAAGCAACTCAACCAGGTCATGAGCGAGCTAGAGAAATTCGTCGAGTCCGCGGATGAACAGAAGCTGCAGAAATGGGCTCCGGAGATCGCCCGCATTGGTACGCACAATGCGTATCACGTGGGGCAGATTGTATTTGTTCGCAAAGAGCAGGGCTCGTGGAATCCGGAGAAAGGCGTTAAGTAGACGGCTTCTATCTCGGGCCTCACTTTGCGGGGGTATCCTTACCGAGTAGCACCTTCATAATTTCCAGGGCAAGTTGGTCAGGGTCCAGACTATCCATGTTGGTGAGCACTACGACTCCGGTGCGGTGCTCGGGGTCCATGATGAAATAGGTGCTCGTCCCTTGCTGACCGCCGCTGTGGCCAACGCCGCGAACGCCATCCTTGTCGACCGTTCCCCAACCCAGGCCGTAGTTGTCCTTCGATCCGTCGGTGGGCTTCAGAGGAGTCCACATCAGGTCGCGGGTGGTGCGCTGCATAAGCTTGTCGCTGAGCATGGCTACTTCAAAGTGCGCCATGTCTTCCGCCGAGGAAAGCCATCCGCCACCAGGAATTTTGTAGCTGGAGTCGAGGAAATCGGCGTTTTGGACCACGCCGGATTTTGTCTTCTGGTAGAAACGAGTGCGGTACGGAATGATGGCGAACCGACCGTCGGCTTGGGTCTGTTCCATTCCGGCTGGCCGTAAGACGTTTCGACGCATAAAGTCGAGGTAGCTGGAGCCGGACGCTCCCTCGATTACGCAACCTACCACGGTGTAGCCCTGGGTCGAATAGTGAAAGTGGGAACCGGGGTCTGCGACCAAAGGATCATTCTTGAAGAAGTCGAGGCCAGCCTGGATCGGGTTGTCGAAGTGTTTCGTATTGCCCACCTCTGGGTCGTCTTGCGAGTCGGATTTGTAGTGGCGAATGCCGCCAAGGTGTCCCATGACCTGCCGGGTCGTAATCGGAGCAGATTTTTGCGGGAAAGACGGGCAGTATTTCTGGATTGGACTATCGAGTTCCAGTTTACCGTGTTCCCAGAGCTCCATTGCTCCGACCGCAGTCAGTGACTTCGAGATCGACGCCAGGCGGAAGAGCGTGTGCTCGCTGGCCGGGATATTGTTCTCCAGATCGGCGAACCCGAAACCTGCCGCCCATTCATATTTCCCGTCTTCGACCACTGCGACCGAGAGGCCCGGTACGTGAGTCGAGGCCATGAACTTGGAGACTGCCGCCTCGATCTGGCCGCGCTTTTCCGGGGAGAGTGTTTGGTCTTGAGCTTGCGATACGAGGGCGCAGAGGAACGCCGCACCCACGAGAAACTTCAGGTAGACGCCGCGCGCACACCGCTGGCTTAGCCAATCCATGGGGAGAGCCCTCTGGGTTTCATTCTTTACCACAGAGGGCACAGGGGAACACAGAGGAAATCGGGCAACTATTGGGTGACAGTCGCCTGGTAACTCACCGCCAGCCAGTGTCCAGTGCGTCGGACCCAGACTCGGGTGTAACGATAGGGGCCGCTGAAGTCTTCTCCAAGTTGATGGCCCTTTACGTCGGCGCGGGCGGTCACGACGGCGGTATCGCCGTAGACGCGGACAACCATGTCGGTGACGTTGATCAAATCGTATTTCAGCTGGCCGCTCTTGCGCGCTGAGACGGTGTCTTGCTTGGTCGTGACCTGGCCAAGAGGAGTAATCGCGACGTAGTCTTCAGCCAGGATTCTCTGCGAAAATTCGACGTCGCGGCGGAGGCTAGCCTCGCGCGCTTGATGCTCCATATCGATGATTTGCCGGATGGATTCCTGGTCTCCCGTATCCATGGCGGGCTTGGGGCGGGCTGAGACGCGCTGTGCTGCCAGCACTGGCAGGGGTACCAGAAGGCAGAACAAAAACGCTAGACACTTGTTGACTACCATGAGACCTCCGCGGTTTGCGAGGGGACAGAGATCCGCTGGACTGAGCTACGCAACTTTGGATGCAAGAGTTCCGTGGAAAAATTCTTGATTTGATAAATCATTCTGATAACCCACTGCCGGCGAGCGTCGCATCCCTTCGCTCCGAGTCCGCTTTCTAACATGACAGACTAAATCGAGCGGCAATTTGTTTGTCTTTTAGTCGTTGTGGGGCCCCATTTTGTGTAATTTGGTGCAAGCTCACTTCCAGCCTGCAAACAGACTAACTGGTTGAGAAATGAACACGAAGGCACCGGTTGTTCCCACCAAGCTGTCCACTCCCGGTGTCGGGTGTCCGGTAGTGGACAGGAAGTTGGTCTCAACCCATAGTCAACTTGAGGTCTCAATTCCGGGCAGGCCCGAGATCGATCTAGTAGAATCAAACCTCTAGAAAAGCATGGCGGACGTTCGTCGAGGTCTCATCATCGTCAACACGGGGCCTGGCAAGGGCAAGACCACCGCCGCCATGGGCACCGCGTTGCGTGCTGTCGGGCAGGGACTGCGTGTGTTGATGTTGCAGTTCCTGAAAGGCTCCTGGCACTACGGCGAACTTGATGCGGTGCAGGCGTTCGGCGACAAGTTTGTCATGAAGCAGATGGGCCGCGGCTTCGTGAAGGTCGGAGCCGAGAAGCCTGATCCGGAAGATGTCCGCATGGTCGAAGAAGCCTGGGCTGAAGCCGAAAAGGCGATTCAGTCGGGCGAATGGGATCTTGTGGTGCTCGACGAGATTAACTACGCCATCAGTTACGGCATGCTCGATCCGGCCAAGGTGGTGGAGAGTCTTCAAAAGAAGCCCGGGATGGTGCACGTCATCTTGACGGGTCGTAACGCGCACCCGACAATTATCGAGATCGCTGATACGGTGACGGAGATGCGCCAGGTGAAACATGCGTACGAGAAGGGCGTGATGGCGCAGAGAGGAATCGAATACTAGTTCTCAGTTCCCAGTTCTCAGCAAGAACACGAGGGCAATCGCTTTTTATCTGAGAACTGAGAACTGACAACTGCTCTTATGGCTTGGTTTAAGCGCGAATCCGGAGAGCTGGATACCTCGGGGGAAAAGAAAGTCCGCACCGAAGGGTTGTGGGTGAAGTGTGAGAGCTGCCGGCAGATCATATGGAAGAAGGATCTGGAAGAGAACATGAACGTGTGTCCGAAGTGCGACAAGCACTTCCGGATTGATGCGCGTACCCGGCTCACCCAGTTGCTCGACGACAACCAATACACCACGTTCGACGGGGATATTTCGTCGACCGACCCGCTCAAGTTCGTTGACCTGAAACCTTATTCGTCGCGTTTGAAGCAGGCACAGAAGGACACGGGACTGAAGGACGCGGTGATCAATGCGCAGGGCAAGCTTATGGGGCGCCCGGTGATCGCGAGCGTGATGGAATATTCGTTTATCGGTGGGAGCATGGGGGCGGTGGTTGGGGAGACGATTACCCGTGCCGTGGAACGCGCCGCCGACACCCGCACTCCTTTGATCATCGTCTCGGCGTCGGGCGGGGCGCGGATGATGGAAGGCGTCATCAGCCTGATGCAACTGGCCAAGATCGCAGCGGCCCTGGCGAGACTGGACAATGCCAAGATACCGTACATTTCCCTTCTGACCGATCCGACTACGGGAGGCGTGACCGCCTCGTTCGCCATGTTGGGGGACTTGAACATCGCAGAGCCGGGGGCGTTGATTGGCTTTGCGGGACCGCGGGTGATCGAGCAGACCATCCGGCAGAAGCTGCCGCCGGGGTTCCAGCGCAGCGAGTTTCTTCTCGAGCATGGGATGCTGGATGCCGTTGTGCCGCGTAAACAGCTGAAGGCGTACATGGCGCGGGCGCTGGACTTTATGGCAGCGTGAAACAGGCGTCGGACCTCCGGCGTCAGACCTCGGACTTCAGATCTCAGGGAAGCCAGCTTGCCCTTTCTTCCCGACTCGTTCCTGTGCCGATTTTCGCTGCGAACACGTCTGCTGTAGTCTGATGATTCGAGCTGAGGGCTGAGGTCTGACGCCCGACGCCTGCGTTATGTCCTACGAAACCGCAGTCGCGAGCATGTTTGCGCTTGGGCACGAGCTAGCCCAGACGCCGTTGCACAAGTTCGACTTGGCGCACATGCGGGTGTTGCTGCGGGCTTTGAATCATCCAGAGCGGATGTTCCCGAGCGCGCTGATTGCCGGGACCAACGGCAAAGGCTCGACCGCGGCGACGCTGGCGTCGATCCTTCACGCATCGGGTTTGAAGACTGCACTCTACACATCGCCGCATCTCATACGGATCAACGAGCGGATTCGCATCAACGGAGTGGAAATCACTGACGACGATTTTGCCGGGCTGCATGGAGAGTTGGATCGCGTGGCCGACCGCCTGGTGGAAGTCGGAGAATTACCCTGGCATCCGAGCTTTTTCGAGATGATGACTGCGATTGCGTTCTCGCAGTTCGCACGCGAGCGAGTGGATGTCGCGGTGCTCGAGGTTGGGATGGGGGGGCGGCTGGATGCGACGAACGTGGTCGAACCCCTGGTAAGTGTGATTGCTGATATTTCGCTCGATCATCAGAAGTTTCTGGGGAATACGGTGGGCGAGATTGCGCGAGAAAAAGCGGGCATCATTCGGCCCGGAGGAGTCGTCGTGACTCTGCCACAACAGCCGGAAGCGAATGACGTCATCGGCAATACGATTCTCGATCTGAACGCAGTGGGTGTGAGCGCGGTGCAGTATGTGCCGCCGGTGTCGCCGGGCACTACCGAGTCCCGGGTAGCGAGCACCGAGGGCAACTCCTTGCGGTCACGATACCCGCTGCAGGTGATGGGGAAACAGATTCTTGTCGAATCGCCGCTGGTGGGGCGGCATCAATTACGGAACGTGGCTTTGGCGATTGCTGCAGCCGAAGAACTGAGCAAGAAGGGGCTGGCCGGGATTACTGCGGAGTCTATTGAGCGAGGGATTCGCGAGACGCGCTGGCCGGGTCGGTTTCAAGTTCTTCCTGCAAGAGATGGTTGGCCGGAGATTGTGCTGGACGTGGCGCACAATCCGGCAGGAGCGTGGGCCTTGCGATCAGCCCTTTCCGGGCTGTATGACGACCGTCCACTGGTTTTTGTTTTCGGGGCGATGCGCGACAAGGCAATCTCGGAGATGACGGAGATCTTATTTCCGCTGGCCCTGCGGGTGATTGCCACGCGGCCTGACAATCCGAGGGCGGCGTCGCCCGAGGAGATCCGACAGGCCGGGAACCGCACGGGCGCGGAGATTGAGATCGTGCCGGAAGTGAAGGCGGCTTGGGAACGCGCTCGCGCCTGCGCGGAGGGCAAGGCCGTCGTGGTGGTGACTGGGTCGATTTATCTGGTGGGCGAGGTGATTGGCCTCCTCGGGACGAGCGCGTGAGGACGAGTTCAAGATTTTTTCTTAGAATGGAAATGTGAGCGAAGTGGATTCATCCGTCGATCAGGTCGGAAGCGAGCAGGTGGAACGTGGCGGGCCGCAGGAGATGACGATTGCTCGTCCGCGAAAGCGTCCACACGCGGTTCCGGGGCGCAGCTACGGCCGGCTGAGTCGGTTGCGGTCTTACCTGATCATCGATCCTCTAATTTGGCTGTACACGCTGGTGCTGGGAGTACTGGCCCTCCCCGGTGGATTATTTGACCGGAGGGGGCGTCGGCTGCACTGGTTCTCTTACGCCTGGTCGTGGCTCATCATGAAGACGATCTTTTCGCCGGTCACGGTTACCGGGCTGGACAAGATCGACATTTCCAAGCCTCACGTATATGCGGCCAATCATGCTTCGGCGCTCGACATCCCGGTGCTGTACGTCAATCTGCCGTTTCAATTTCGGATCGCGTTCAAGAAAGAGCTGCTGTCGTATCCGGTGGTGGGTTGGCAACTCAAGCGTTCCGGGCAGATTTGCATTGACCAGCAGAATCCTTCCCACTCGATTAGCAGCATTCGAGCCGCGTTGAAGGGCCTGAAAGCCGGACTTCCTCTAGTAATTTTTCCCGAGGGAGGGCGCACGCCCGACGGGGAAATCAAACCGTTTCTGCCGGGAGCGTTTTTTCTGGCGATCAAGGCGCAGGTCGACATTGTGCCTGTCGCACTGGTGGGTACCTACGAATTGCTGCCCATGGACACCTACCATATCAAGTGCCGTCCTCTAGAGATGCGGGTGGGCGAGCCCATACCGACCACAGGGCTGACTATGCGGGATATGGAGGCTCTGTCTGCGAAGGTGCAGAAGGCGATGGAAGATTTGTATTACCGGTTGGATTCCGGGCTCTAAATGCATTCAAGCAACGTGTGAGCCAAAACTTCTACGCTTTCTCGAGGCTGTCATTCCGAGCGAAGCGAGGAACCTCTACCTCCAGTAGTCGCTTTGGGCAGGGATCCTCCGACTCCGCCCAGCATGACAGAGATGCTAGCCTCGTTAATCAGGCTGCCCGGCTTTGTTCATCGCAGAGTTGTTGGTAGTGCTCGCGGCCGCGGCGGAAGCCTCGAGTGAAGGGCTCTTCCACTTGCTTTCCCGGATATTGCCGCTGTACGTCTTCCAGAGCCGCATTCATCTCGCCTGAAACCTGATCAAACTCCATGCAGCGAGTGCGGGCGTGCATGGCTGCCTGGAAACCGAGACGGAAGAATACCTCGTCTTCGGTGAAACTTCTGCCCGATCTTGCGTAGCGAGTCTCTTCGGAACTTCGCAACCCTGTCCACCATTGTTCGCGGGCAGCATCTACCGATTCAGCTCCCGCGTGCTTCAAGATGTCGCGAACCGAAGCCGCAGAAGGCTCGTCATCGGAGAGCGCGATCAGCACGCTGCGGCCTTTTCGCAACGCGTCTTCGTAGAGGAAGATTTCGTCTTCCGGAAGGCCGTCGTAGCTGGCTTTCTCGATCTTGCCGCCTGCGACCGCACCGACAGTCGCTCCAGCGGCGCCCAAGATGGCCGCACCGAGCAATCCGAGGGCGGTGATGGGGCCGACGCCGGGCACAAGCGCCATCAGGACCGAACCTCCGGTGATCCCGACACCACCGCCAAGTAACGCACCCACAGCCGTACCCATGCCAGGTTGCTCAGTAGCATCGGTGGGGACAGTCTGAATTTCTTTATTCATGTGATCCTGGCTTCCGGGGGTCAGAACGGTGATCTTATCTGCGGGAATACCAGCTCGTTTCAGTTGCTCGTAGGCGTGCTCGGCGTCTGCTCGAGTGTTGAATACTCCGGTGACCGATTCCATCTTTCTGCTCCTTGATGACAAGAAATCGGGACTTTGATGCCGGATACGCTACTCCGAGCCGCCGGAAAATTCAAGAATTTCGGTATTCTTTGCTGCGTAACCTTTTCCCTATGACCACCGTTTAAGCTTGTGTAAGGCCAAACCGCGGAGAACTTGTTGAAGGCTCTGAAGAAAGAAGCGGACGAGCGGCTTCTGATCGAAGCTGCGCAGAAGGACCCCGCTCGCTTTGCGGACCTCTATGAACTGAATTTTGAGCGCGTCTATGCCTATTGCGTGAAACGAGTACAAGACCGCACCGAGTCGGAAGACCTTACTTCGGAAGTATTTCATCAGGCGCTAGCGAACTTAAAACGATTCGAGTGGCGAGGAATTCCGTTTGCCGCGTGGCTGTTCCGGATTGCGGCGAACCTGATTTCCGACCGATGGCAAAGATCGGGCCGAGAGTTGGCGGATGACCAGGCGATCGAATCGGCGCAGGTCAGCCCGCGGGAGATCGAGGATGTGGAGCGGCGGGCCACACTGTTCCGGCTGGTGGAGACTCTTCCGGCCGAACAGAAACGAGTGGTGGTCCTGAGATTCGTAGAACAGAAGAGCATCAAAGAAGTTGCCAGTGCAATTCGCAAGACGGAAGGGGCAGTGAAGCAGTTGCAGTTTCGCGCGCTGAGCACATTGAAGGCGCGCATGGAGGGTGCCGATGCCTAAGCGCTCTCTACATCCGGGAGGCGGCGACCAGAAGAATATCGAGCAGCTCAATCAGGCTGTCGAGAGGATGCTGGCGCGCAATGACGGGCGGGTCACGAAGGCTGGGGCGGAGATCGAGCCACTGGTGCGCATCGCGGCGGACTTGCGCAATCTGCCGAGTGCGACGTTCAAGGCACGATTGAAATCCGAATTAGGAGGCAAGAAGCGTATGTCCACCGTTGCCGAACCCGTAGCAGCCGTCCGAGTGACTGCATCACCAAGATTAGCGTTTAGAGATCCCGCCAAGGCGATCGAGTTCTACCAGCGCGCTTTGGGTGCCAAAGAAGCGTTCCGCTTTGAGGTTGGGGGGCAGATTCCGCACGCCGAGATCGTGATCGGTGATTCGACCATCGATATAGCCGGCGAATGGCCCGAGGGTGGCCGCTTCAGCGCCGAGACGCTGGGATACTCGCCGATTTCAATGTCTATCCAGGTCCCAGATGTGGACGCATTTGCGGAACATGCCGTAGCGGAAGGCATGACGCTGGTGCGTGCACCCAAAGATCAATTCTACGGACACCGCGACGCAACCCTGCAGGACCCCTTCGGCTATACGTGGGCCGTGTACACCGTGAAAGAGGAAATGTCGGTGGAAGAGATGCACCGGCGAATGAAGGGAATGATCGAGGGACCCGAGGGTGGGAAGAGTCCTGAATCAAAAGGTGTCGATCCGGTTCCGCACGGCTTCCGCATGGTGACGCCATATCTGGTCGCGGAAGATGGCTTGGCGCTTCTGGAGTTTGCCAAAAAGGGTCTCGGGGCTGAGGAAGTCATGCGAGCCGTGATGCCCTCCGGGGTGCATGGTGAAGTGCGAATCGGAGATACCACGCTGATGATGGGGGGCGGTATTGCCGGCAAGAAATTTGCGGGCAAGTTGCAGCCGGGTGCGCTTCACATCTACGTGGAAGATGCGGACGCTGTCACCGCAAAAGCTGTGGCGGCCGGAGCGACGCTCATCGATGAGCTCCGCGATCAGGAGTACGGCGAGCGTTCCAGCACTGTGAAAGACCCGGCTGGCAACTATTGGTACATCGCAACTGCCAAGGGTGAAAGCTATGTCCCCAAAGGCCTGCACAGCGTAAATCCGTACCTGCACCCGCGGCGGGCAGAACCCCTGATCAGCTTCCTCAAGCGAGCGTTTGGTGCAGAGGAAGTCGCGAAATATGCTTCGCCGGATGGGGTCGTGCATCACGCCATGATTCGCGTCGGAGACTCAGTACTGGAGATGGGTGAAGCGCATGGGAAGTACGAGACCATGCCGGCCATGTTCTACATTTATGTCCCGAACATGGAGGACGTCTATCGGCAGGCTTTGGCGGCAGGAGCGATCTCATCGCAGGAGCCCACTGATCAACCCTATGGCGACCGCAATGCCGCAGTGAAGGATACGTTCGGGAACACGTGGTACATCGCGACCCACGTCAAAGACATAAGATAAAAATAAAAATGGGAGGGCTGAATTGCCCTCCCGAAATACCGCTCCAAAGTTACTGTCTAGCTAGCCTTCCGACGCAGAGCCACGGACTCCTCATCTTCATTTTCAGTGTCCTTTGAGTTGTCGACGTTGGCATCTGCGCGGCGGGGTTTGGGCTTCACCGCATCTTTCGCTTTACCCCAGGCATTCTGGACCTTGCCTTCCGCTTGCTTCATGGTTCCTTTCGCCTGAGCGTCGGTGTCCCCGGTCCATTCACCAACCTGACGTTCGGCGCGACCGGCGATGTCTTTCACTTTCCCTTTGGCACGATCTTCATTCATGATTCCCTCCGATTAATGCAAGGGCAGGTTCGCCCTTGGTTTCGGACCCGACGACCTTGCCCGTCAAACCACCGGACTTCTGCCCTGAATCACGCGGATCAGGACAACAATAATGGCGATGACGAGCAAGATGTGAATGAACCCTCCCAGCGTGTAGGAGCTGACCATTCCCAACAACCAAAGGATCAGAAGCAATACTGCAATTGTCCAAAGCATCGATCTGGCCCTCCGAATAGGCGAGTCACTGCTGTTCGAGGCAGACTAACGGGAGGCGGGGTCGCAGACCATCCATGGAACGGAGTAAGCTCGCAGTTGCCTTCCCCTAATGATTCGTGAGACCTGCACGTTTGACCCTCTGGAATCTACTCCCATAAACTGAAGAATTCAGGATCACTACAGGTTTCCCTTTATGGCAGACATTCATATCAAGTTCCCGGACGGAAGCGAAAGAGAATTTCCAAAGGGCACGACTGCGCTCGACATCGCGAAGACGATCAGCCCGCGTCTCGCGGACGCGGCCCTCGCCGCTAAAACCAATGGCGATCTGATCGACCTTACCCGGCCTTTAGAGAAAGACACCGATCTGTTTCCAGAAACGAAACTAGGCCATGGCCCGGCGACCGAGACGGGATTCTTCTACGACTTTTACCGTCCGACTCCGTTCACGCCCGAGGACCTGGAAAAGATCGAAAAGAAAATGCAGGAGCTTGTGCAGCAGAACATTCCCTATGCGCGCGAATTTGTGCCGCGGGATCAAGGACTGGCTGAGTTCAAGAAAGAGGGCGACTTCATGAAGTGCCACTTCGTCGAGCAGTTCACCAAGCCCGACGAAAAGATTTCGATTTACCGCACTGGCAAGTTCACCGATTTCTGCCGCGGGCCGCACATTCCGTCGACCGGGAAGATCAAGGCGTTCAAGCTGCTCAATATTGCGGGCGCGTACTGGCTTGGCGATGAAAAGAATCCGCAACTGCAACGGATTTATGGAACGTCGTTCTTTTCGAAAAAGGACCTCGAAGATTACCTGAAACGAGTTGAGGAGACGAAGAAGCGCGACCATCGCGTGCTGGGCAAGCAGCTCGATCTGTTTTCGATTCAGGAACTGGCGGGGCCAGGGCTGATCTTCTGGCATCCCAAGGGCGGGACCATCCGCAAAGAGATGGAAGACTGGATGCGCGAACAGTACGTGAAGCGCGGCTATTCGCTGGTGTATACGCCTCACGTGTCGCGGCGCCAGCTCTTCTATACCTCAGGGCACGAGGGCTATTACTCGCAGAACATGTTCGACGCGATGGAACTCGACGACGCCGAGTACCGGCTGAAGCCCATGAACTGTCCGGGCCACATTCTGATTTATAAAGATTCGCTGAAGTCGTATCGCGACTTGCCGGTGAGGCTTGGAGAGTTGGGCACGGTGTATCGCTACGAGCGCTCGGGCGTAATGCACGGCCTGCTGCGGGTTCGCGGATTTACGCAGGATGATTCGCACATCTTCTGCACGCCGGAGCAGGTTGAGGATGAAGTTGGCGGTTGCCTGGATTTTGCCCTGGATGTACTGAAAGATTTTGGCTTCGACAAATTCCAGACGGAGCTTTCGACGTGGAATCCTGACGATCGCAAGAATTTTGTGGGTAGTGAAGAGCAGTGGGTCCACGCCATCCAATCGCTTGAGAATGTGCTGAAGCGCAAGAATGTCGAGTACAAGACCATCCCCGGCGAGGCCGCGTTTTATGGGCCGAAGATTGATATCAAGCTGGTGGATGCAATTGGGCGCTTGTGGCAACTTTCGACGGTGCAGGTCGACTTCAACCTTCCGCAACGATTCGGCCTTGAATACGTCGCTGAGGATGGTTCACGCAAGCAGCCGGTGATGGTGCATCGTGCCCTGTTCGGCTCCGTGGAGCGCTTCTTCGGCGTGCTGCTTGAGCACTATGCGGGAGCGTTTCCGGTGTGGTTGTCTCCGGTGCAGGCGGTGATGATTCCCATCAGCGAGCGGCATGCCGAGTACGCGAACACGGTCGCGGCTCAGTTGAAAGCGATCGGCGTGCGGGTGGAAGTCGACGCGCGCAACGAGAAGATGAA
>WNGO01000941.1_pt1 | contig 19684 bp, 15 predicted proteins | sample 5400511 | NCBI WGS metagenome assembly WNGO01 (sample SAMN13153380, study PRJNA577476) | soil metagenome | isolation source: 20 cm soil or saprolite under Garry oak tree replicate 2 | place: USA:California | collected 2016-06-15 | reverse complement strand
TTCATGACCATCACCGGGGCGCGTTGTGATGCGAGCGCTCGGAAGATCGGCTGCGGATAGATCCCGAGCCAAATAATTGCGACGATCAGTAGGGTCATGGCCAGCTTGGACAAACCGCTTACTGGAATGGTGTCGATTTTGGCCGCGGACTCCCAGTACATCGCCCGTACAACCTTTAGGTAATAGTAAAATCCGCATGCGACCGTAATCGCACCGACAACGATCAGGGTGGTCTGGTGCTGGGCGATGGCGGCCCAAAAGATCAGAAATTTGCCAAAAAATCCAGCGGTCAACGGCACACCAGCCAGCGATGCCATTGCCACCAGCATGGCAAAGGCGAGAAAAGGGGAGCGCTTGGCCAATCCGTTGAAGTCTGCGATTTCGTCGCCAGTCTGTTGCGAAATCACCACGAGAACGGCGAAGCTAAGCAGGGTCATGAGCAAGTAGGCGACGAGATAAAATGTGACCGCCCGTCCATCGACGCAGGCAACGCCTATGAGCAAATAACCGGCGTGAGCGATACTGGAATAGGCAAGCAACCGTTTCAGGTTGCTTTGCGGTAAGGCGGCGAGATTTCCATAAATGAGCGTAAGCACAGCCACGATGACGATAAGCCGCTCCACGTTCGGAAAGATCATGAACGGCCGCAGCACGCGTAGCAGGACGACGAAACCGGCGGCCTTCGATCCGACGGACAAATATGCCGTCACGGGCGTTGGTGCACCCTGATAAACATCTGGCACCCACATTTGAAACGGCACCGCCGCGATCTTGAATCCGAGGCCAACAAGCACCAGAACCATCGCGAAGAGCGCGGCCGTGCGATCCAATTCAGAATTAGCCAGCACCGATGTGATCTGCTGCAAATTCGTCTGACCGGTTACGCCGAAAATCCAGGCGATGCCGTAAACGAGGAAAGCGCTGGAAAGCGCGCTCAAGACCAGATATTTCACGCCTGCTTCGAGAGTGGCAGAATTTTTTCGAGTGAAGCTAACGAGCACATAAAATGAGATCGTCACCAACTCGAGCGATACAAAGATCATGATGAAATCGATGGCTGAGGCCATGTACATGAGCCCGGCACACGTGAAAACAGGCAGCGCGAAAAATTCCCCGAGCCCAGCTTCGGGGCCCGAACCAGGGATCGAGCGGCGCACGGCTGGCGCATAATCGATCATCATGATCAACACGAGAATTGTGGTAAGCAGGGCGAACCGTTTGAAAAAAATCGCCAACGGATCAGCCGTGTAAAAGCTCCAGAACCCGCTTACCTGATCGGTCGAGGGATTAGGAGCGAGAAAAAAAGTAGCAACGAGAACAGCGCTGAGCGCTGAGACGATGCGGACGAAAGATTGCGGAAAAAATCCGAACCAAAGCAGCGCGGCGACAAGTAATGTCACCGGTACGCGCAAAGTTGTCCGAAGATCAAGGGCATCTTTCCAGCGCTCTGGAATTGGTCCCATAAAGGTGGTGCGATAAGCGCGCAACATGTAGACGGTGGAAATCACTACGCCCCAAAGGCCAAGCACCGTGGCGATTTGAAAATAGTGAAATCGATTCATCTCCCAACCGTTTTGAAAGGCGCCGAAAAACACCATGATTTCCGCGGCAAAATTGGCGAAGCCGGGCAAACCGATGGCCGCGAAAGCGCCCAGGCCGAAGGCAAGGCCGGCAAAGGGCATGACTTTGCCCAAACCGCCGAGATCCTTCAGGACCAAGGTGCCGGTGCGCTTCCGTAGTTCGCCGGCAATGGCGAAGAGCAGCGCGATGGAAAGCCCGTGGGCGAACATCAATATGGCTGCGCCAGTCGTGCCGAGGACATTCGCGCTGGCGAATCCCAGAAAGATGTAGCCCATGTGCATGACACTCGAATATCCGAGCATCCAATCGAGTTCCTTCTGCGCGATGGTGACTAGGCCAATATAGATGATGTTGCCGAGCAGCAGGAGAATGAGCAAATTAGTCCAATACTCAGCGCCAGCTGGGACCAGCGGAATCGCCAAACGCAGCAGGCCGTAGAGTCCGAATTTTTTTAGCACGCCAGCGTGCAGCATGGCTGCCGGCGCTGGAGCCGAGGCGTAGGCTTCCGGCGCCCAAGTGTGAAACGGAAAAAGCGAAACGAGGACACCAAAGCCGATAAGAAGAAGCAAATAAATATTTCGCTGAGCCTCAGGAGCAATTTGAGCAGCCGCGGTTTTCAATGCGCGCATATCGAAGGTGCGCGCGCCAGCTGGGATGCTCTGATATAGCAGAATCAATCCGAGAAGCAGGACGAAACTCCCGATCGCCAGATAGATCGTGATTTTCCAAGCGGCGGCGGAGCGATTACCGCTTCCCCAAATACCGATGAGCAGAAAGGTTGGGATGAGGGCGAGCTCGTGGAAGGCGTAAAAGAAAAACAAATCAAGGGAAGCAAAGGCGCCGATGGCCCCGCCGGAAATCAAAAGAAGGCAGGCGTAAAAGGCGCCCTCGTAATTTTCAATCCTATCCGTGAACCAGACTGCTGCGGAAGTGACAATCGTGGCCAGTAGCAGCATGATCAGGCTGAGACCATCGAGTCCGACGGTGAAACTCAGGTGCCAATCAGGAACAATTGGAAAAGAAGTGACAAAATTAAAGCCGGGAGCTGATTCATTAAATGCTGCGAAAGCAAGGAATGATAAACAAAGATTGAAGACGGCAGCGATGAGAGCTGTTCGACGGGCGGGCGCTCCGGCCATTATCAACAAGGCGCCGATGATCGGTGTAAAGATGATGAGTAGCAACATCAGCGGAAGATTGTGAAATAGATCAGGAAGACGATGCCCAATCCGAAAAGGAATGAATAGGCTTGCAAATTGCCGACTTGGAGCAGCCGCAAGAGAGCGCCAGATCCCCAGGTCCCGCCGGTCACGCCATGCACGCCACCGGCGTCGATAATCCAGCGATCGAAGAACGCAGCGATTCGTGCCAGCAATTCCTGGGTCGAATTAATGAGCCAGTTGTAAAAATCGTCGATATAAAAACCCCGGCGAAGAAGTTCGGCGTCCAACGGCTCGCTCGTCCGGTTTCGATAAAGAGCTAAAGACGATCCCAGGCCAATAATCATCGCGCCTATCGCGAGCGCAGGGACGAAAACAATGAGTTCTTTCTCGTGTGGGACGACCACAAAGTGGCGGGCGAAGAAACTAAATCCGCCCACGGTCGACAAGACCGCCAAAATAATAAGCGGAACTAGCATAACGAAGGGTGCTTCGTCGCTCGATTTCGCGTCGGGCGAGCGGGGCTTGCCTAAAAACACGACGATGAAAAGACGGGCCATATAGAATGCTGTCAGAGCCGCCGTGAATAGAGCGAAGACGAAGACCGGTACGTTACGCGCATAGGCCAGCGCCAAAATAGCGTCTTTGCTGAAAAAGCCGGCGAAAGGAGGGCAACCAATTAGGGCGAGCGTGCCGACGGCGAAGGTCAAAAATGTGATCGGAAGGTTTCGCGCCAGGCCTCCCATCTTCCAAATATTTTGCTCATGATGAAGCATCACGATGATGCAACCGGCGCCGAGGAAAAGCAGCGCTTTGAAAAACGCGTGAGTGAAAAGATGAAAGATAGCGGCCTCGTTTGAAGCCAAACCCACCGCCATTATCATGTAACCGAGTTGTGAAAGAGTCGAGTAGGCGAGAATGCGTTTGATGTCATCCTGTTGCGTGGCAATCAACGCCGACATGGTGGCGGTGACTGCTCCAATCCAGGTGATGACAAGGAGAGCGTCCTGCGACGACTGAATGACGAACGCGACTCGCGCCAGCATGTAAACACCGGCGGCGACCATGGTGGCAGCATGGATTAAAGCAGAGACGGGTGTCGGACCTTCCATGGCGTCGGGCAACCATACGTGCAGTGGGAATTGCGCCGATTTCGCCGCCGCGCCGCAAAAAATCAGGAGCGCGGCAATGGCAAGAAATCCCGGGTTGACCGTAAGCTTCGACATTTGTGGAACGATATCGCTGAAAACGATGGATCCTGTCGCCATCCAAACCATGAGGATTCCCACCATGAATCCAAAATCGCCGACTCGATTGGTCAGGAACGCCTTCTTGGCAGCGTCGGCGGCGGCATCGCGTTCGAACCAATGTCCAATCAGCACATAAGAGGTAAAGCCGACCAGCTCCCAGAAGATGAACAACATGACAAAGTTGTTCGCCAAGACGATGCCGAGCATGGCAAACATGAAAAGCGAAAGAGCTGCGAAGTAACGGGATTTGCCCTCGTCATCGCGCATGTAGCCGAGTGAATAGATATGAATGAGTGCTCCAACGCCGCTGACGAGGACAAGCATCGTCTTGCTCAGATTATCCAATGTAAGACCGAGCGGGACCTGGAAAATTCCCGGAATGTCGATCCAGTTTAACTGGGGTGCGGAGATGTTAGGCTGGAGAAAAATCCAACAGCTGCAGACAAAGCTTACCAGCACGGCCGCGTTCGAAACAATGCTGCTCAGCGTTTTCGATCGTCGTGTAAATAGCGTAATAACGGCAGCACTAAGCAACGGCGCGAGAAGAACGACCCAGGGAGAACTCATGTTTTTGGCCCACTAAACACACCAAGAGACGCGAAAATCTCAGAGATAAACATCGACTGGTTCCTGGTTTCTGCTGATGAGGCGCTCGTATTCCATTTTTGGATAATGCCCGAAGTTTACGAGGAGGCCGGGTTCACAGCCGGTTGCGGCGAGATAGTTCAGCAGTTGCGCGCGGTGCTCGTTGATCAGTCCAGAAACGGCTTTGATTTCGACAATGACCTTACCGTAACAAGTGAAGTCAGGCGCGAACGTTTGAACGAGCGTACGACTCCGATATTGCAAGGTCTGTGGTGCTTTTGAGAGAAACGGAATTTGTTGCGACTCAAATTCGATTTCCAAGCACTCGTGATAAACTGGTTCGAGAAAGCCGCAGCCCTTGTCTTTATAAACGGCCAAGCACGCTCCGATGATCGCGTAGCTTTCGTCCTTGTGAATCAGGTGCGTATTTCCTGCCGTTCGTGTCATTTCGCGTGTTTCGTGGGCTAAAATTTCAAGCTGGCGATATCTTCGATATGGGTGGTCTGGCGGGCGCGATAAAGCGCGACGATGATGGCGAGGCCCACGGCCACCTCCGCCGCCGCCACCGTGATGATGAAAAATACAAACACCTGGGCGTTATAATTCGGCAGCCCGTTGGTTCCGGTGTGGAATCGCGAAAATGCGACGAGCGACAGATTGGCCGCATTAAACATCAGTTCGAGCGACATCAAGATGATGATGATGTTGCGCCGCAACATCGTGCCGGCGAAGCCGATGGTGAAAAGTATTCCGCTTACGATGAGGTAATCGCCGAGAGTAGCCATGTCAGCGAAGCTGGCGCGTGCTTAGAACGATCACGCCGATGCTGGCCACCAGGACAAGCACGCCGATGATCTGAAACGGAAGGTTATAGCTGTCGAAGAGCAAGCGGCCAATGTTGTGGACATCGTCAATTTTTGATTCGGTAAGCGGGGGAAATCTTTGTTGGGCCGGCTTGAACCGGCCGACGACATAAAACACCTGGCTGAGAAAAGCGATTGCGACTGCGATTCCGCCCGCTGCAGCCGGCCAGTTGATACGGCGCAGTTTCTCTGCGCGCAGGTCGAGCAACATGATGATGAAAAGAAACAGAACCATAACCGCGCCGGCGTAGATCAGCACTTGGATGACGCCGATGAAGAACGCGTCCAGCAACATGAAGAGCGCGGCCAGCCCAAGAAAGGAGACGACCAGATTGAGCGCGCTTGCCACCGGATTGCGGTTAATTACCACCCCGCCGCCGAAAGCCAGCGTGAGCAGCGCAAAGGCCCAAAACAAAATCAGCTGCATGGATACAGGCTAATAGAGTAGTGGAGTGATGGAGTAGTGAAGTAGTTACAGCCGGAGCATTTCCAATACTCCAGCACTCCAAAACTCCATTGCTCTAGGCGCTTCATTTCTTTTCATTCCACTTCAGGACCACGCCGTGCATCACGCCGCCAATCTCGAGGAGTTTGTCCTTGCGATGGACCATCTCTTCGCGGGTCAAGCCGGTAATGGCGTAATCTTTCCGTAGAAAAATCGCCTGTTCGGGACAGACCTCCTCGCACATACCGCAAAAAATGCAGCGGATCATGTCGATATCGAACTGTTCCGGATACTTCTCCACTTTGGCGAATCGGTCCGTTGCTGGAATCTCGCCTGCCACAATTTTGATGGCGCGAGGCGGACAAATGAACTCGCAAAGCTGGCAGGCGACACAACGGATCCGGCCCTCCTCGTCCCGCACCAGAGCGGGAGCGCCGCGGTAATACTCGGGCAGGCTATCATCCCATTTTTGTTCGGGATATTGCATAGTTACTTTCGTTCGCCCGAGCAGCATGTTTTTGAAATGACTTATGGTGATGGCGAGGCCGCTCAGAATTGCCGGCAGATAAATTCGCTCGCGCCAATTAAGTTCCGGACGTCGTACCGTGTAGGCCATATTCAAATCGTAATAGTGCTCATGCTCGTAATCTGTGCGGAAGCTTCTCGATTACGATTACGATCACGAGTAAGAGCAAGGACAAACGCAAGAGAGAAACAAAGGATCATTTTACGTCGGGAAACAGGCGAGGATGGCTGCGACAATAAAGATGTTTACCAGGGCGATTTCGAAAAAGAAAAGCCAACCAAGGCGCATAAGTTGATCCCAGCGAAAACGGGGCAGCGTCCAGCGCACCCAAATAAATAAGAACAAAACCGCGGTAACCTTGGTGAAAAACGTGAAGATGTTGAAGAGTCCCCCGGCTATTCCGGGCCAGCCCGGTGCGGAGCCGTCGATGAGAACCCAGTGAAATGCGCCGTGCCATGACGGCACCGGCAGATGCCAACCACCCAGAAACAGAGTCACGATCACGGCCGATCCGGTGATCATGGCCGCGTACTCGCCGAGGAAGAAAAGCGCGAATTTCATCGACGAGTACTCGGTGTGATAACCACCGGCCAATTCCTGCTCCGCTTCGGGAAGATCGAAAGGTAGACGATTTGTCTCCGCGAACATCGCGATGAGAAAGACGACGAAGGAAATCAGCATCGGGATGGTCAGCAACCATTTGGCTGGATTGGTCCAATTCCCCAAAAAAGGCGCGATCATCCAGCCTTGCTCGATTTGATAACGGACAACTTCAGTCAACCGGAGCTGGCCGACGACCATGAAGATTGGGATGACGGCCAGAGCGAGCGAAAGCTCGTAAGAAATCATTTGTGAGCTGGAGCGGACGCCGCCCAGGAATGGATACTTCGAGTTCGAAGCCCAGCCGGCGATCACGATCCCGTACACGCCTAACGAGGCGACCGCGAAAACGTACAGGATTCCGACGTTGATGTCAGCTATCACCATCGGAACACCGAGCAAAGTGCTGCCGAATGGAACAACGGCGATTGTAATAATCGCCGGCATCATAGCGAGACAGGGCGCCAGCCAGTAGTAGAACGTGTTCACCTGGCGTGGAGTAAAATCTTCCTTAAGCAGCAGCTTGAACATGTCCGCGATAGGCTGGAACAGACCGGCTGGTCCGACACGATTGGGCCCAGTGCGGTCCTGGATGAACGCGCTGACACGGCGTTCGGCATAAACGCTGTAGGAAACCATCGGCAAAATGACGACAAAGAGTATCCCCACAATTTTGAGCAGGGAGATGCCAATGAAGGAATAATCCATGGTTTGAGTGGTAACTATGCCGTCGTGGTCGCTCCCGCTTCAGCTTCCTGGCCGGCCATTGCCGGTGGCTCCGCGGTTTGCATAATTTGCACGCCTAAATCTCCGATCTTACTCAAGCTTAAGCCGGAGAATTCGGGAACTGCTTCGCTCATCTGTCGAAAAACGTCTTCAATGGAAAAAATTCCGTTACTGCCAGTCAGAGCCTGGTTGAGATCGCGCAAGATCTCCCAGTCGTCCCGTGCCTGACCCGGGCCACGCACGGCGCGATTCAATCGTTGCAAACGACCTTTCCCGTTGATCATCGAACCGCGTTTCTCGGCGAAGGCGTAGGAGGGCAGCAGCACGGTCGCATGCTCTGTCGCCTCGTTCGACAAAATGTTCATGAGAATAAAGGCCGGGAGAGTTGAAAGTTGTTTTGTCGAAAGTCCAAACCGCATTGGATTTTCCGCGAGCACAACCAGCGCTCTCACCTGTCCCGCGGAGATTGCTTCGAGAATGGCCGGAATTTTAGCGCCAGGATCGCTGGTAAGTCCAAGCAGTCGTGCGCCATTTGTATTCGGATTGCGATCTTCGCTCAATAAAATCTCGTCGCCGGGGCCGCGATGCGGCACGATGTCGATCCACTGGACGCCGAGTGATTTGGCTAGACGCGAGGTGAGCCAAAGCTCCTCATTTGTCATGCGCCCGGAGGCGATGATCGCGATTTCCCAACCGGAGAAATGACCTAATTGTGCTATCGCGTGCGCGATTGCCGTTTTCCAGTCAGCTGAAATGAGCTTGTTATTATGCAAGACGCGCGGCTCAAGCAATCGGCGCTCTGATTCGACGTAATCGAATTTGAGCCGGCCGTAATCGCACATCCAGCATGAGTTGACCGCATCGTTCTCGCGCGGCGTCTGGCGGTAGATCAGGTCTTCACGCGTGCCGATAAGAGTATTGCAGCCAGTTGCGCAGCTGGTGCAGATACTCTTGGTCTCTTTGAGGAACCAAACCCGCATCTTGAATCGAAAATCCGTCGAAGTCAGTGCGCCAACAGGGCAAATGTCGACCGTGTTCAACGAGTAATTATTTTCGAGTCGCATTCCTGGATGGGCAGTAAGGACGGTATGGCTGCCGCGGTCGATGAATCCGAGCACGTCATCTTTGGCAATCTCCTGACAAAAACGAATGCAGCGTGAACAAAGAATGCAGCGCTCATCATCGAGTGTGACCCGTGGCCCCAGCTCCACGTTTTTTGGTTTTTTGACCTTGTTCTCGAGAAAGCGGGAGGTGGCCGTGCCATACTCGACGCTGAACTCCTGCAAACGACATTCGCCCGCTTGATCGCAGATCGGGCAGTCGAGCGGGTGATTAATGAGTAAAAACTCCATCACTCCCCGCCGGCATTCTTCAGCCAGCGGCGAATTTGTCCGCACCCCCATGCCCTCGGCAACATCTTGCGCACAGCAAATCTGCGGACGCGGCATCCAATTAATTACCGGCATGCCGTCGGGTCCAAGTTCCGGCTTGCGATCGGGACCCAGCTTCGCCATTCCCATCTCGACCAGGCACATTCGGCAATTGCCCGGAGCACTCAGCTTCTTGTGGTAACAATAGCGCGGCACATAATTGCCGGCCCGCTCGCATGCTTCGATCACGCGAGTTCCTTTGGGAAATTGATGCCAGACGCCGTCGATCTGGACGTTGAGCAATTGTGGCGCTGAAGCTGGATCGGCCATTATCTTTTCGTGGTCGTGGTCGTGCTCATACTCGTAATCGAAAACGTTTGAGCACGATTACGATAACGAACACGATTGCGATGATTCATCTAGATTGTGCCGGCGGCGCCGGCTTTTTCCCAACCAGGATCGTGCGCCAATGGCACAACTGGAATGGACTCGTCTGCTATTAGTTGCTCGGGCGTTAACTCTGGGGGCAGTGGCGGCGGCTCGGGTTTAACTGCGCGGAGGGCAAATTCCTCCGGAAATTTCTCGACAAAACTTTGCGTCGGCCACGCACAAGCCTCGCCAAAAGCACAGATCGTTCGGCCGGCGATATTGTCGCCGATGCTTTTTAAAGTTCGCGGATCTTCGACCACGCCGCCCCCCTGCAGCATGCGGTCGGTGATTTTTTTCATCCAAAGCGAGCCTTCGCGGCAAGGTGTGCACTGACCACAGCTTTCGTGCGCGTAAAATTCATTGATGTTGTTAAGCGTCCAGACCATGTCGCGCGAATCGTCCAGCACGATGACGCCGCCGGAGCCAGCCATGGAACCGGCCGCGGCCAGTGAATCAAAATCCATCGGAATCTCGAAGATGGACACCTCACGCTCGAGGGTGGTTCCGTCGGGTTGTTTCTCTTTCAAATTGAACCGGTCATCTGCCCGTAAAACCTTCGCCGAACTCCCGCCTGGAATGACTGCTTTCAGCCATCGTCCAGATCGTAGGCCGCCGGCCATGCCGTAAATCAACTGGCCCATGGTCACGGCGCCGACCTCGATCTCGTAATAACCGGGCCGCTCCACGTCTCCGCTCACACAAATGATCCGCGTGCCGGTATTGTCAGGCCGTCCCAGCTGGGCGTATTTGGCGCCGCCCATGGCGATGATGTGCTTCACATGACAAAGCGTTTCCACGTTGTTGACGATGGTTGGACACATATAGAGCCCGAGCACAGCTGGAAAGTAAGGTGGTTTGATCCGCGGATAGCCCCGTTTACCCTCCAGCGATTCGATCAACCCGGTTTCTTCGCCGCAGATGTAAGCGCCCGCGCCTCGATGAATGTAGACCTCGACGTCGAACCCTGAGCCCAGAATGTTTTCGCCGAGAAAATTGTGAACGCGCGCTTCTTCGATGGCGCGCTCAAGAATTTCGGCACCTTCGGGAAATTCGCCCCTAATATAAATGTAGGCGGCGCGTGCATTGATCGCGAAACAAGAAATTAAAATTCCTTCCAGGAGCTGATGTGGGTCCTCGTGAATAATGTAGCGATCCTTAAAGGTCCCCGGCTCCGACTCATCCGCGTTGCAAATCAGGTAGACGGGTTTTTTTTCATCCGGCTTGATAAAGCTCCACTTTACTCCGCAGGGAAATCCCGCTCCACCGCGTCCGCGCAAGCCGGATGTCTTTACTTCGTTTACAATATCGAGGCGCGACATTGTCAGCGCCTTCTTGAGCTGCTCGTACCCGCCATCGTTCAGATAAGTATCGATGTCTGTGGCCCAATCCTCGCGCCCGATGTTTTTGAAAACGAGGCGATGCTCCAGGGGATGGGGGGGGTTGAGGTAGCGCACCTTGGCGGAAGTCGAGAGGATCTCGGCGGCCTTCTCCGGCTGCACATTCTCATGCAGGCTATCATTGATCATGCAGACCGGTGCCGACCCACAGCTGGCGAGGCATTCAACGAATTCGATGCTGTAATTTCCGTCTGGGCTGACCCGAATCGGATTATGGATCCCGGTCTCCTGGTGGTTCAGATCGATGCCACAGGCGGCGGCGAGATGATCGCGCACCTGGTAACTGCCCGCCATGGCACAACTTAAAGTGCGACAAACGCGAATATGCTTCCGGCCCACAGCCTGCTGGCGAAACATTGGGTAGAAAGTGACCAACTCCAAAATATTGATTGGGTTGAGTCCAAGCTTCGCCGCAATCCAGTTCATCCCTTGATCGTTGATGAAGCCGAAATGTTCCTGCCACAAATGCAGCAAAGGCATGGCGGCGCTTCGTTGCCGATCCGCTGGATAACGCGCAATCGCTTCCTGCATTTTCCGCTCCAACTCGGCGGGGACGTTTGTGCTCGTCGAGTCCACGAAAACGAAAAATTAGTTAGACAGAGTACTGTCTTTTGATTGCAATTTGTCGTCCTTAAAAACGACCGTCACGGTGTCTTTGCCTTGCCGATAAACGTAAGTCGTTTTTTTCATGACGATGAAATCCTTGTTATCGATGGAGGTTGGCGGACCAAGAATCGATTCCACCTGCTTTTTCGACATTCCTTCCTGGACCTCGTCAACATTAGCCTTGGTGATGCGTTTTTCGCTGCAAGAATTTTCCATCAGCAGTATTAAGCTCACCAGCAGTGCCGCTGCAATCCGGGGCATCAATGCGCACATCGACATGTTTTGGAGACGGCTAAGTTGTTCCAAGATTCGTGTCCTTGCTTTCCACTTCGTCATTCTTGAAAGTGATAATGGCGAACTTTTTGCCCTCCTCGTACCGATAAATTGTTTTGTGGAAGAGAACCATGTCTTTGCTTTCCACTTTTGTCGGTGGACCGAGAATTGTTTCCACCTGCGCCTTGGACATACCAGGCGTGATCTTATTGTAATTCGACGGGGTCAGCTTCGACCCTGACAACGGATTGCGATCGCATCCGGTTATCGCTCCGAAGGACAGTCCCGCCAGCATTGCCATAAATAGATGGAGGTTCTTCGCAGTCATAGCTCATCTGTCGCATTCGCCCATGACGAAGTCCAGACTTCCAAGAACAGCCGGAACATCGCTTACCATGCATCCCGGCAGCAGTTCCGGTAAAATGCTTAGATTCACAAAAGAGGGCGCGCGTATTTTCAGCCGGTGTGGCACGCCGCCACCTTTGCTGTTGATATAAAAACCGAGCTCGCCTTTGGGATTCTCCGCCGCGAAATAAATCTCACCCGGGGGGGCCTTCAGTCCTTCCGTTACAACGATAAAATGGTGAATCAATTCCTCCATTTTGGTCATGACGTGGGATTTTGGCGGAGTCATATTCTTCCAGTCGGCGACATTAATTGGGCCGCTAGGGAGTTTCTCCATAACCTGGCGCAAAATCCAGGCGCTTTGCCGCATCTCTTCAATGCGCACCAGATAACGGTCGTAACAGTCGCCGACGCTCCCGATTACGACGTCAAAGTCATACTGTTCGTAGTCGAGATAAGGATGCTTGCGCCGCAAATCGTGGTCGACGCCGCTGCCGCGCAAGTTGGGACCCGACAGGGCGTAAGCGATGGCGCGATCTTTGGAGATGACGCCGATGTCCTTGGTGCGATCGAGAAAAATGCGGTTGCGCGTTAAGAGCTTGTCGCACTCGTCTAAAGCGGGACCGAACCTCTCCAAAAACCTATCGAGAGCCGGAAGAAAATTATTGGGCAGATCGCGAATCTGTCCGCCAACCCGTGTGTAGGAAGTGGTAAAGCGGGCTCCGGTCAAAAGCTCACAAAGATCGTAGATTTTTTCCCTCTCAGTAAATGTGTAGAGAAACACCGTCATTGCGCCGAGGTCGAGAGCCATTGCGCCGATGCCCATCAGGTGCGCTGAAATTCGCGCGAGTTCGCAGCAAATCACGCGGATTGCTTTGCCGCGCGGAGGAATTTCCCAAGCCATCAGTTTTTCGACTGCGAGTGCATAGGCGACGTTGTTGGAAAGCGGCGCTAAATAATCAAGCCGGTCGGTGTAAGGCACGAATTGGTTGTATTGCATGTTCTCGGCGATTTTTTCGTCGCCGCGATGCAAGAATCCAATATCGGGTATGGCTTTGGTGATGAGCTCGCCGTCCAGCTCAAGGACAAGGCGCAAGACACCGTGTGTGGCCGGGTGCGATGGGCCCATGTTAAGCACCATTTTTTCCCCGATATCGTCATCGGGCGCGTGCAACTTCGCGTCTTCCACCACCACCCGGGTCACCGGATCCGGTGATTCAATTTCGCGCACGGTAAAAGCCATTCCAACTATGCTGCCGAGTCAGCCTCAGCACGCAAGAGCAAATTGACAACGAAGGCTCTTTCAGCGTCCAACACCCAACTTACAGCGTAAGAAAACGTCGTCGGCCGAATGTCTAGAGGCCGAATGTCGAACTTGGATTCTGAATTGCAGGTTGGGCGTTACCTGTCCTGAGCCTGCCGAATGGGCCGGCGCTGAGACGTAACAAGCTGTACCGCCATTACGGCGCGGATAATAAAGAAAATCCCGACTCGCCCTTCGAACCGAACGCGATTAACTAGCAGTGCCTATGCAGAAGATCGGATTGTTGTTTGCCGGACAAGGAGCGCAGGTGGTCGGTATGGGGCGCGACTTGGCCGAGCAATTCCCAGCTGCGGCTGATTTGTTCCGGCAGGCGGATGCGCTGCTCGAGCGAAAGTTGACCGAGATTATGTGGAACGGTCCTCTGGAAGACCTCACACAAACTTCCAACTGCCAGCCGGCGCTCTTTGTCCATGCGCTCGCCGCCTTGGCTGCGCTGCGAGAAAGCGCGAGTGAGTTTCCCGTTGCCGGGGCGGCCGGCTTGTCTTTGGGCGAGATGACGGCCTACGCCGCGGCCGGAACTTTCGATTTCGCAAGCGGCCTGAGACTTGTGCAAAGACGAGGGGAGCTGATGGACGAAGCCTGCGCCGCGACTCGCGGCGGAATGGCGGCAATGGTTGGTGCTTATGAGAATGAAGTACGGCAGTTGGCCGCGGATGAAGATGTGGATGTTGCCAATATCAACACGGCGAGCCAGATGGTGGTTTCAGGGGAGCTGGCAAAGGTTGAAGCCGCGATTGGTGTGGCCAAGGAGTACGGCGTACGTCGGGCAACGTTGCTGAACGTTGCAGGCGCGTATCATTCGCGCCTGATGGAAAGCGCCTACGACAAGCTTGGGCCGGAACTTCTGAACGTAGAAATGCAGTTACCGCGCTTCCCCGTTATCAGCAATGTAACCGGGGAAGAGGTCAAAACGCTGCCAGAAATTCGGCGAACCTTACAAGATCAAGTCACGGCTACGGTGCGTTGGCTTGATTGTATGGAGACCTTGCTGGAAGATTGCGGTTGCGACTTTTTCATCGAACTAGGGCCGGGAAATGTGCTGGCTGGCTTGCTGCAACGTATTAGCAAAGGCGTGGACGTGGTAAGCGTGGGCGATGCGCAATCGGTCCGGGAATGTGCTGAGCGCATCCAAGCTGCCAAGTTGTAGCATCAAATCGGAGGCACCGCTCCGCCAACGCTCAACGTTCAACGCTCAACGCACAACGCACAACGACGCAAGAAATGACAAGTGGCGCGAACTGGCGTTGCTATAATCGACAATTATATCTGCACGGCGTAACTTTTCGCGAATGAGCCTACGGGAGCGAATAGATTCGGATTTGAAAGAGGCAATGCGCGCCAAAGACGCGACCAAGCTCGGTGTGCTGCGCATGCTGAAATCGGCCCTGACATATGCCGCGATTGAAAAATCGGGCGCGGATGCTGATCTAAACGAGGCCGAGGCCGTCCAGATAATTCGCAAACAAGTTAAGCAGCGGCACGACTCGATTGAGAGTTTCGAAAAAGGCGGACGCGCCGAACTGGCGACGAAGGAGAAGCAAGAGTTATCGATTTTAAACACGTATTTGCCGCAAGCGATGAGCCCCGATGAACTTTCGAAAATTGTGCGCGAAACGATTGCGGAGGTGGGCGCGACTTCCAAGGCTCAGATGGGTGCAGTGATGAAAGCGACGCAGGCAAAAGTCGCCGGACGGGCCGACGGCAAGACATTGAGTGTGGAAGTGCAGAAGCAGCTTTCATGAAGCAAACGCCCAACGCTCAACGCCCAACGTCCAACGTCCAACTAAATGCTCTTGAATTGAACGTTGAGTGTTGGACCCATTCGGCTGGCGCTCAGGGCAGGCTGCTGGGCGTTGGATGTTTTCGTTTTCGGCGATGCTAACCGCCATCATTGTCGCAGCTGGCAGCAGCCAGCGGATGGGGTTCGACAAATTAACTGCGTCGATGGCGGGCAGGCCTGTAATCGAACATACGCTCGATGCCTTCGAGCGGGCCAATTCTGTTACGGACATTATCGTCGTCACTCGGAAAGATCGACTGAAGGAATTTGAGAACCTGGTCGGAAAAAGAACAAAAGTGCGTGCGATAATTGCCGGTGGCGAGCACCGACAGGACTCTGTGCGCGCCGGTTTGCAGCATCTTAGCCCCGAAACGAAATACGTCGCGGTGCACGACGCAGCGCGCCCTCTGGTGAGGCCCGAACAAATCGAGCGAGTATTCGTCGCTTGCCAGCAGCATGGTGGCGCCGCGTTGACTGAACCGGTCAGCGACACGCTGAAACGAGCCGACGATAATTTTAAAGTGACCGGCTCGGTCGATCGAAATCAGCTCTTCGTCATGCAAACACCGCAAGTTTTTGAGAGAAAACTTTTGGAAGAGGCTTATCGCGTTGTTTGCGACAGGAAAATTCGTGTTACAGATGAGGTTTCAGCGGTCGAGCATGTTGGTCACAAAGTGATGCTGGTCCCGAGCCAGGATTTCAATTTCAAGATCACCTATGAGCGCGATTTACGATTGGCCGGATTTATTCTGGAAGGGAGAGCGGCTGGCACGTAAGATCGACGATTCGTTCACCCCCGGCTCGACATTTAAAAAATGAGCGACACGGCTGGCGCAGCGCATGATGCGGACAGCGCCCGCGTCGTGGATTTAGTTCAGCGAGCAGCTTCGGCAGACCTGATCGATTTAATGTCGATCTGGAGGGTGCGTGAGTTCGGCCAGTGGTCGCACTTTCCCGAAGTTTACCGCGCCATTGCTCAAGCAATCCTTCGTCACGGCGAGCCTCTCCTGGCCTATGATGTCATCACGGAAGCTCTAACGAGTTGGCCGAACGATTTGAGACTGCGTCAACTACAAGGTCTTGCACTCGCGCGCAGTGGAGCGACCGAACGGGCCAATGCGATTCTAGAAAAATTGCGGCGTGATGGCCAGACCGACGAGGAAACCCTTGGAATGCTTGGGCGCACTTATAAAGATCTGGCAGCGCATGTCACCGCGCCCAACGAACGCGAGCAGTTTCTGAAGCGCGCTGCGGACACGTATGCGCAAGCCTATGAAGCCAGCGGCGGCTATTGGTCTGGCATCAACGCCGCCACCATGAACTTGGTCACGGATCAGGCCGATCAAGCGCAAGTGCTGGCGCGGAAGGTGCGTGACCAATGTTTGAAGGAAATTGAAGGCCCGGGCGGAGACCAATACTGGCAATTCGCAGCGCTGGGCGAAGCGGCTTTGATCTGCCGCGATTTGTCGCAAGCAGAGGGATGGTACTCGCGTGCGGCAGCGCAGGGCAAAAAGCGTTTTGGCGATCTGCAATCGAGCCGGCGCAACGCGCGCCTGATCCTCGAATACTGGAATGATGATCCGTGCTGGATCGACCAGCACCTTTCGATCCCACCAGTAATCGTGTTCGCCGGGCACATGATCGACCATCCAGATAGGGCCGCATCGCGATTCCCTCCGCAATCGGAAGCTTCTGTGGCGAGAGAAATTCGGACGCGAATCGATAATCTGAAACCGGCATTTGGATTCGCGTCCGCCGCCTGCGGCTCGGACATCCTTTTTCTTGAATCGATGCTTGAGGCGAGCGCGGAAATCTCGGTTGTCTTGGCTTACAACAAAGCCGAATTCGTTCACGACAGCGTCGATTTCGTGCCTGATTCCAATTGGGCGGGGCGTTTTGAACGCGTGCTCGAACGGGCCGCGCGTGTTATTATCGCCTCTCCTCAACGACTAGAGATTGGTGGTGTCTCCTACGAATATTGCAATCAGCTCCTTTTGGGGTTGGCGAAGATTCGGGCGCGTCAGCTTGACACCCCACTCATACCTCTGGTCGTTTGGGATGGACGACCGGGTGATGGCCCCGGCGGCGCTGCCAGCGTGGTCGAAAATTGGCGAGCGAGCGGTTATGAACCGGAGATTATCGAGCTCTCGAAAATTTATGGCGAATCGCGCGGACCTGTAGCGGCGGTCTACGACCGCCGCAATAAAAGAGACGACGATCAGACGCCGCCAGGTGCTTTTGGTTCCCGCGTTGTGGCCATTCTCTTCGCGGACGCGGTCGGGTTTAGTAAATTGCGCGAAGCTGAAGTGCCGCAGTTCGTCCGACAATTTCTTGGCTCAATTGCGGAACTGAACGAACAATTTGCCAATTCAATCCTGGCGAAAAATACCTGGGGCGACGGTTTGTACTACGTGTTTTCCGATGTCGCTATAGCGGGAGATTTTGCCCTGCGCTTAGCTGGCATTGTCACGAAAACAGATTGGGAAAAGAAGGGACTACCTGCCGGATTAAACCTGCGCGTCGCCTTGCACGCAGGTCCGGCCTACGAATTCGACGATCCGATTACGGGAAGCCGCACTTATAGCGGCACGCACGTGAGTCGCGCCGCTCGGCTCGAGCCGGTCACGCCGCCGGGACAGGTTTATGCCAGTGAGGCGTTCGCGGCTCTGGCGGCCGCACAACGCACCCGCAACTTTTCATGCGATTACGTTGGGCAAACGCCAATGGCAAAAGGTTACGGAACGCTGCCGGTGTATCACGTCCGGCCGGCCGTAGCCGCGCCTCTGTGAAAAAACGTGGCGCATGAACTGCTGAGAGAGCCGCGGCTACAGAAGCTAGCTTGCAGTCAACTTGATACCTGATTTCCCACGGTGACGCCGCGTCCGCTAATCTTTATCTCGGCGGTCAGTCGGGAACTTCGAAGCGCCCGGCAGCTGGTGGCAAACACGCTGACATTTCTCGGTTACCAACCGGTCTGGCAGGACATCTTTGGAACGGAAGGCGGCGACCTGCGCGGATTATTGCGCCAACAGATTGATCAGTGCAAAGGTGTAGTGCAGCTGGTCGGGCAGTGTTATGGCGCCGAGCCGCCAACTCCTGACCAGGAATTTGGCCACGTCTCTTACACGCAATACGAAGCGCTTTACGCCCGGAAGCGAGGCAAGAAAGTTTGGTACCTCTTCATTGATGAAAGCTTTCCGATCGATCCGCATGACCCGGAGCCTAACGAGCTTCGCGAATTACAGGCTGCGTATCGCCGACGTCTTCAATCCGACACCCACATTTTCCACCCGCTCACGAGTCATGAAGCGCTGGAAGCCGGCGTGCTTAAACTGCGTGACGATCTCACCCGGCTGCGCCGTGGCGTCAAACGATGGGCAGTCGGCGTAACCGCTCTTCTGCTGTTTGTTTCGGCGGCGTCGATTTGGCTGGTGCAAGCGCAGCGCCGCCAAAGTAAAGCGATTCAGAAACAAGGCGAACAGGTCAGCACGATCGTCGACCGATATCAGAAGATGCAGGATGCACTTGTCCGTTTGGCCGAGGTTGAAGCACAGACCAAAGAGCCGGGCGCGAAGTTAACTCCGGAAGAACAACGGGCGCGTGCTTATGCGGTGTTGGAAAAAGACCTCGGTCTTCCGGCCGGCACGCTGGCGAAGGAACTTCCCGGTTTTGCTCTGGAACTTTACAGCCGCTCCGACACAACCCCTCTGATGCGGGCGCGCGCCGCCTATGCGTTGGGGAAGTTTGACGAAGCTCGAAGATTGAGCCTGGAGGGCGCCGCGCAAGATCGACAAGCATATGAAACAGCGCAGCGGGCGCAGGAGGAACGTCGGAAGAGTGCGATCGATAGCTATAAACTCGCGGGACAATCGGCGCAAAAGCTTATCCAATACAACGATGCCATGTCGCACTTCCGCGAAGCGGAGAAACTCACCGATCGCGCTCGGCATCCAGACGAATGGGCATCGCTGGAACACGAGATGGCCGATCTGCTAGTGGCGGAGGGAAAATACGGCGAGGCCGAAAAATTATTTCGCAATGTTATTGCGGTGCGCTCTAGCGCCCTGGGGCCGGAACATCCCGACACCTTGGATAGTCGCCATAGACTGATCTATGCGCTCACTCGTCAGACCAAGAACGCAGAAGCGGAAGCTGAAGCGCGCGAAGTGCTCAAGCTTCGGGAAAAAGTTCTCGGCCTCGAACATGTCGATACCGTCGTCAGTCGCTACAACCTCGCAGATACACTTGTTGACCAGGGAAAGTATCCCGAGGCCGAGGCCTTATATCGCGATATCATCCGAGTCGACGAAAAAGCACTTGGACCAGAGGATCCGCGAACATTAGCAGCCCGTGTCGGACTGGCCACCGCTCTCGGGTCCGAAGGAAAAAATGCGGAAGCGGAACCCCTCTACCGTGAAATAATT
>WNGO01001611.1_pt1 | contig 19702 bp, 17 predicted proteins | sample 5400511 | NCBI WGS metagenome assembly WNGO01 (sample SAMN13153380, study PRJNA577476) | soil metagenome | isolation source: 20 cm soil or saprolite under Garry oak tree replicate 2 | place: USA:California | collected 2016-06-15 | reverse complement strand
GTCAGCAGGATGGTCGACCCCTCACGCACGAGCGAGCCGATCATGCCCCACACCTGTCGCCGGCTTCGCGGATCGAGCCCGGTGGTCGGCTCATCGAGAAACAGCACGGGAGGCAGCAGCACGAGCGAGGCCGCCAGGTCCAGCCGGCGGCGCATCCCTCCCGAGTATGTCTTCGCGATCCGGTTCGCGGCGTCGATCAGGTCAAACTGCATCAGGAGTTCCTCCGCGCGGCGCTTTGCATCCCGCCTGGCGAGGTGATACAGCCGGCCGATCATCTCGAGGTTTTCCAGCCCGGTCAGATACTCGTCGATCGCCACGTTCTGGCCAGCCAGGCCAATTTGTGACTTGATGCGGTCCGCATCCCGGACCACATCGAAACCCGCGACCGTGGCGTGGCCGCTGTCGGGCTCGAGCAGGGTCGTGAAAATCCGGACCGCCGTCGTCTTGCCCGCCCCGTTCGGTCCGAGCAGGGCCAGCAGACTCCCTTCCGCTACATCGAGATTGAGGCCGTCCAGTGCTCGAACCCGGCCGTAGTGTTTCACCAGGCCCTCGGCGTGCACGGCGTGATCAGTGACCATTCGGAGGAAAGGTTACCTGCCCGCGACCAGCGGAGTTCGATCCAAACGAGGGTTTGCGCTCATGGGCGAGAATGGTCACGCAGCGATGGATGAAGAATTGAAGCCGCAACCTGCGAGCGCACCCGAAGAGCCAGCCCAGGTTGGGGCGAGCGCGGTGGCGGAGCGCGCTCGACACGCAAGCACCTCGGGTCGCATGCCCACGCTCTACATCGGGCACGGCGCTCCCCCGCTCGTCGATGATCCGCTCTGGGTCGCCCAGCTCGAGGCTTGGGCCCGCGCGTTACCCCGTCCGGCTGCCGTCCTGATCATCTCCGCGCACTGGGAAAATGCTCCGTTAACGATCGGCTCGACCCGCACCGGCACGCCGCTGGTCTATGACTTTGGCGGATTTCCCGAGCGCTACTACCGGACGCAGTACCCCTCGCCGGGCGCGCCTGAGCTCGCCGCTGATATCCGCCGCCTGCTTTCCGACGAGGCGGTGGCGGAGGAGCCCGACCGCGGGCTCGACCACGGGGCCTACGTGCCGCTCACCGTGATGTATCCCGACGCCAAGGTGCCGGTGCTGCAGGTTTCGATGCCGAGCCTCGACCCCGAGCAACTGTTCCAGATCGGTCGACGCCTTCGGCCGCTGCGCGACCAGGGCGTACTCATCATCGGCAGCGGGTTCCTCACACACGGGCTTCCATTCCTGCGGGATTTCCGGCTCGACGCCCCACCCCCGGCATGGTCGACGGAGTTCGACGCCTGGGCGCACGAGGCTCTCGACCACGGTGACATCGACGAACTGTCCGACTTCGCGCACCGCGCGCCCGCGGTCCGATACGCGCATCCGCGGACGGAGCACCTGGCCCCGCTGTTCGTGACACTCGGCGCCGGCGACAGCAACGGTGAGCCGCTGCCCAGCATCATCGATGGCTACTGGATGGGACTCTCCAAGCGCTCGATCCAGATTCCCTAGGGGAACCCCATGTTGCAGGTGCGCCGCGACCGTGAGATCCACAAGGAAGACGGCGGTTGGTTTGTCGCTCGCTGGCATTTCTCGTTCGATCGTTATCGCGATCCGCGACAGATGGGGATCGGGCCGCTGCGGGTGTTCAATCACGATCAGCTGGCGCCGGGCGCGATCTGGCCGATGCATCCGCATGCGGACGTGGAGGGCATCACTTATGTCTGGAAGGGCACGTTCCGCCACGCTGACAGCCTTGGCAACGACGGCACCCTCCATCCGGGCGGCGTGCAACTGATGACGCTTGGTTCCGGCGCCGAGCATTCCGAACAAAACGGCTCCGAAACGGAACCGATGGAGTTCTTGCAGCTCTGGATCCTTCCCCAGGTGGCGAGTCTTCCGCCGGGGCTGCAGCAGCGGCAGTTCACCCAGGAGGATCGGACCGGTCGGCTGCTGAAGGTGATCGGTCCAGCAGCTGGCGATCCGGTCCGAGTTCACCAGGACGCCGCCGTTTATGTCAGCCGTCTCTCACCCGGCACGGTGGTCACAGGCGACTTTGGGGTCGACCGAGGCGGCTACCTTTATCTGATCGAGGGCCGCGCGACAATCGGCACCGAGGAACTGGCTACCGGTGACGCGGCCAAAATCGAGGGCGAGCCTCAGCTGCGCATCGAGGCGAAGGACACGTCGGAACTGATCCTGGTCGATATACCGCTGCACTTCACACCGGTCGGCGTCTGGGCACGATAGCGAAGGAGGCACGCGATGGGGAAGACGAAGGGTAAGGGGTCCGGGACGCGGCAATCACCGTGGATGCTGAAAACGCCGCCGGGTACCTCGGAGTTCGAGGCGTACCGGGACGAAACCGCCGCTCCGCCGGCGCTCGTCGTGCAGGTGGGTAAGACGGAGGTCCGCTATCACCTGCGCGGTCTCGACGACCTGCATGCGATGTTGAAACGGCACGGCGACTGGATGTCACTCGGCAGCGCCGACGAGCAGAAGCCGGCTGCCGAGGGAACGGTCGAAGCCTGGGCCCGCTCGTCGAAGAACCCGGTCGGAGGCTGGTACGGGCTGAAGAAGGGTTTGCGCGGCCGCTTCGCGATGTACGTCCCACCCGTCATGGAGGCGCTCGGACTGTCGGAGGTCGAGCACCTGCCGAGGAACAACCGGATGCGAGCACGCTGAGCATGCCGTCGCAGGTTTTTTCGGTGTCCGAAGTAAAACGGCTGCTGGAGAAGGGCGCCCAGCTGGTCGACGTGCTGGGCGCGGACGAGTTCGAGCGCGATCATCTGCCTGGTGCCATCAATATCCCCTTGAAGCAGCTCGACCTAGGGACGGTGGCGGACCTCGATCGAAGGCGACCCGTGCTCGTCTACTGCAACGATTTCGGTTGAGACCTCTCACCGCGAGCCGCGTTGCGGCTCGAGACCCTGGGATTCACGAACGTGATCGACTACGTCCCCGGCAAGCTGGCGTGGTTCGAGGAAAATCAGCCGCGCGAGGGCAAGTCCGCCGACGAAACCTGGATCGGTGACGTGGCCGACGCGGACGTGCCGACCTGCGGTCTCAAGGAGAGGGTGGGCGAAGTGCGCAGGCGCACCGCGGATTGGGACACCTGCGTCGTCGTCGGTCCCGAGGGCGTGGTCCTCGGTCTGCTGCGAAAGGCGGAGCTCGAGGGTGACCCAACGGCGACGGCCGAGCAGGTGATGCGGTCCGGCCCGAAAACCTTCCGGCCGAACGTGACGCTCGAGGAGCTCCTCAAGTCGATGCGGGACCATGACATCCAGACCAACAGCCTGGTCACCACCGGGGAGGGCAAGCTGCTCGGTGTGATCTCACGCGCCGATGCCGAGGCGACCCTGGCGCATGACACGGCCGCGGAGACGCCGCCAGCCAGCTAGCCCCGATCGGCGTTGCCAGCCCGCGGAGGAAATGTTATGTTCGCGCCTAAAGGGAGGGACACATGAGCACATCGGTCGACGCGCATCGACTCGAACGCAACGCCGTTGGTTTGGCGCCAACCCTGTTCCAATCCATCACGCACATGGCCCCGGCCGCGGCGGTCGCCTTTTCCATCATCGTCGGAGCCCCCTATGCCGGCGGCAGCCTGCCGCTCGCGGTCCTCATGGCGCTGGTGGCCTGCCTGCTGGTCGCGGTCAGTATTGGGCAGCTGGGCCGTCACCTGCCGTCGGCTGGCGGCCTCTATACCTACAGTGCCCGTGGACTCCATCCTTACGTCGGCTTCCTGGTCGCTTGGGGCTTCATCCTGGCGGAGCCGATCGTGGCCCCGCTCCTCTACCTGATCTTCGGCAACGAGCTGGCCGCCAACCTGAATTCGCATTTCGGCTGGCCCCTCTGGCTGTGGGCGCCCTTTGCCGTGGTCGCGGGCCTGATCGTCTGGGTGCTGACCTACCGCGGTATTCGTCTCTCCACCCGTACCGGAGTCGCGCTGGGCACGTTCGAGATCGTCGTCTTCGTCGCGCTGGCCATCACCCTGATCTTTGCCGCCGGTAACCACAACACGTTGTCGGTGTTCGCTCCCAACACCGGTAACCCGAAAGGCTGGGGATCGGTCTTCCCGGGGATGATCTACGCGATCCTCGCGTTCATCGGCTTCGAAGCGGCGGCGCCGCTTGCCGAGGAGGCGAAGAACCCTCGAAAGACGATCCCCAGGGCCGTCATCCTCTCGGCCTTGCTGATCGGGCTCTTTTACCTTCTCTGCTACTACGCGGCGACGGTGTACTTCGGTCCCGACAAGATGGCGGACCCGAAAAACGGTTTCGCGCTCTTCAACAACAGCGATCCATGGTCGGGCATGGCGCAGGCGGTCTGGGGACCGGGATTGATCATCGTCATCCTCGCCGTGCTCAATAGCGCAATCGCCAACTCGAACGCCGGTGCCAACGCGGCGACGCGCGTCGGCTTTTCACTGGCGCGCATCGGCCTGCTGCCGCGCGTCCTCGCCCGAATTCACCCCCGCTTCAAGACGCCCTACTGGGCGGTCAACGTCCAGGCCGCCGGCGGGATCATCCTGGCGGTCGCGCTCGGCACGATTGCCGGTGGCCCGTTGCCTGCCTTTGCCTTGCTCGGGACCATGGCCGGCATCATCGTCGTCGTGATCTACATCCTCACCAACCTGAGCAACCTCGTCTACTACCTGCGCGAGCAACGTGGCGAGTTCAACATCCTCTGGAATGGCCTCGTGCCGATCCTCGGCACCCTGATCTTCCTGCCTGCGCTGGCCGCTGCGCTCGGCATCGACTTCGCCAATCTTGGCATCGGAGCGCTGACTTCACCGGCGAACCTTGCCCCGATCATCATCGGCATCTGGATGGTCATTGGCGTTGTGTTGTTGCTCTACTTCGCGACCAGCAAACCCGAGCGCATTACCGATACAGGCCGGGTATTCGTGGACGACTCCGGTCCCGCATGAATCGTCAGGGCAGGGGTCGCGCTGACCCCTGCGCTGCTTCTCTCCGAAAGGCGCAGCTGCGTCGGAGCGGGCAGGCTTCGCAGCGAGGCGCCCGCGCCCGGCAAACCATCGCGCCGAGATCCATCAGCGCCTGGTTGATCAGGTAGCCCTTGCCTTTCGGAATGACGGCGGCGGCCAGGGACCACAGCTTCTGCGTCCGTGCTCGCGGCGTGGCGACTATGCCGAAGTACCGGCGCAGCAACCGCGCCACGTTGGTGTCGAGCACCGGCGCATCCCGGTGGTGGGCGAAGCTCATCACCGCACCCGCGGTATAGCGCCCGATGCCAGGCAGGCTACGCAGCTCGTCCAGCGTGTCCGGAAAGCTGCCGGATGGCCGGTCCGCGACGCGGAGGGCCGCCGTATGGAGCCACCGGCCACGAACCTTGTAGCCGAGCGGGTCGGTGATGGCTTTCACCTCCGCCAGCGGCGCCCTGGCGAGCGCGGTGGCGGTCGGGTACTGCGCAAGGAGCCGTTCGTAAACGGGCAGCACACGTGCGATCTGCGTCTGGTGTGAGAGGACTTCGGAGACGAGGATGGCGTACGGGTCTCGGGTCCGGCGCCAGGGCAGATCGCGCCCGTGGGCCGCGTACCAGTCCAGGACGCGGCGCTGGAACGACCGGCGGCGGCCGCGAGCGATCATGGGGCCCAGGCCTGAGCTAGACGGCGACCGGGACTTTCTCGGAGAAGAAGCAGGCAGCGCGGTGGTCGCGCGCCTTCGCTTCCAGCGGCGGCTCCTGGTCGGCGCAGGGCGTTGGCAGCTGGGCGATCGGGCAACGGGTATGGAAGCGGCAGCCTGAGGGCGGGTTGACCGGCGAGGGGATCTCTCCCGCCAGCGTGACGATCCGCCGCTTCGATTGGACCTCCGGGTCCGGGATCGGGATGGCGGAGAGGAGCGCCTTGGTGTAGGGATGGCGCGGGTTGCGGTAGATCTCAACGCTGTCGGCGACTTCGACGATCTTCCCCAGGTACATCACCATTACCCGATCGCTGATGTGGCGGACCACCGACAGGTCGTGGGCGATGAAGAGATACGTGAGTTGAAACTCTTTCTGCAGGTCTTCCATCAGGTTGATGATCTGCGCCTGGATGGAGACGTCGAGCGCCGAGATCGGCTCGTCCGCGACGATCAGCTTGGGCCGGAGCGCGAGGGCCCTGGCGATTCCGATGCGCTGGCGCTGGCCGCCACTGAACTCGTGCGGATAACGGTTATTGAAGTAGGGGTTGAGGCCGACGATCTTGAGCAGCTCCTGGACCCGCTGGTCTTTCATCCGGCCGCGCAGCAGCCCGAAGTTCTCCAGCGGCTCGGCGATGATGTCGCCCACCGTCATCCGCGGGTCGAGTGACGAGTAGGGATCCTGGAAGATCATCTGCAGCTGGCGGCGGTATTGCCGCAGCTTCTCGCCCCGCAGCTTGGTGAGGTCGACGCCGTCGAAGAAGACGTTGCCGGAGGTAACCGGCAACAGCTGGGTGATGAGGCGGCCCAAGGTCGACTTTCCGCAACCGGACTCGCCCACCAGCCCGACGGTTTCGCCCGGGTAGATCTCAAGGCTCACGTTCTCCACCGCCTTGACGCTGGCGCCCAGCCCGGCGGGGAAATGCTTCACCACGTTCTCCGCGCGCAGCAGTGGTGTCCGGTCAGCCACGCCGCTCTCCGTTGGACGACAGGGCGCGGCGCATGGTGACCCAGCAAGCGGCGTCCTGGTCGGGGCCGACATTCATCAGGGGCGGATCGTCGTGCAGGCAGCGGTCGATCTTGAACTGGCACCGCGGGTTGAAGCGGCAGCCGCGCGGTGGGCGGATGAGGTCCGGGGGAAAACCTTCGATCGACAGCAGCCGATCGTGCCGGTCCGAGTCCAGGCGGGGGATCGATTGCAGGAGCGACCAGGTGTAAGGATGCTGCGGATCCTTGAAGATCTGCTCGACGGGTCCCTGCTCGACGACGCGGCCGGCATACATCACGAGCACCCGGGTGCAGAGGCTGGCGACCACGCCCATGTTGTGGGTGATCAAGATGATGGCGGTCTTGAGGTCGCGGTTCAGGTCGCGCAGCAGCTCCAGGATCTGGGCCTGCACCGTGACATCCAGCGCGGTGGTCGGTTCGTCGGCAATCAAGATCGAGGGCGAGTTCGCCAGGCCCATCGCGATCATCGCCCGCTGCCGCATGCCGCCGCTGAACTGGTGCGGATAGTCCTGTACACGAGACTCCGCCGCCGGGATCCGCACCTGCTTGAGCAACGCCACGGCGCGGTTGAGCGCCGTTTTTCCCGGCACCTTCCCGTGCGCCTCGATGGCCTCCTCGATCTGGAAGCCGACGGTCAAGACGGGGTTGAGGCTGCTCAACGGGTCCTGGAAGATCATCGCGATGTCTTTGCCACGAATCTCCCGAACCTCCTCGTCCGACATCTGGACGAGGTCGTCGCCCTTGAAGAGGATCTGGCCGGCGACGATCCGGCCGGGTTCCTGCACCAGGCGGAGGATTGACAGGGCGGTCACACTCTTACCGCAGCCCGACTCGCCCACGATGCCGAGGGTTTCGCCCGAGTGGAGGTCGAAACTGACGCCGTCGACGGCCTGCACCACGCCGTCGTCGGTGAAGAACTGCGTTTTGAGGTCCTTGATCTGAAGTACGGGCTGGCTCATCGCTTCTGCCTCGGATCGAGGGCGTCACGGAGACCGTCGCCCAGAAAGTTAAACGCCATCAACGTCAGCGACAGCGCGATGGCCGGCGCCAGCACGATATGGGGCGCGATGCGGATGGCGTGGAAGCCGTCCGCCGCCATCGCGCCCCATGAGGGTGTGGGTGGCGGGACGCCGAGGCCGAGAAAGCTGAGAAAGGCTTCGAAGAGGATGGCCATCGGGACGCCGATCGTGGCCTGGACGATCATCGGTCCCAGGGCGTTCGGCAGGATGTGGCGAAAGATGATCTTGCTCGCCTTGGCGCCCCCGGAGCGAGCGGCCTCCACGAACTCGCGCTCGCGTAAGGATAGCGTCTGGCCCCGCACCAGCCGGGCCATGTTCATCCACTGCGTGAAGGCGATCGCGAAGATGATGATGCCGAGCGATCGGCCCAGGAGGAGGACTAAGGTCAGCGCGACCAATAAGTCGGGGATGCCATAGAAGATGTTGATCACCGTGGAGTTGACGGTGTCGACAAAGCCGCGGTAGAAGCCGGCAACCAAGCCGACCAGGACGCCGACCACGATGACCACCAGCTGGGTGCCGATCCCGACTTTGAGCGAGATCTGCGCTCCCAGCATGATCCGGCTCAAGATGTCGCGGCCCGACTGGTCGAGGCCCAACCAATGCTGTGGGGTCGGCCCCTGGTAGATGGGTCCTAGCCCCTGAGCGTAATAGGAATACGGCGTCCAGAACTGCGCGACGATCGCCACCAGGACCAGCAGCAGGAGAAACACCGAGCTGGCCAGCGCCAACCGGTTGCGGCGGAGGCGGCGCCAGGCGTCACCCCAGAGGCTCGTCTGCTCGTGGGCGAGCGTCTCCTCGAGGAACTTCTCCGTGATGCCGGGGGCGGTCGCCATCCCTCAGTACCGGATCCGTGGATCGATGACCGTGTAGAGGAGGTCGACGAGCAGGTTCGCGAGCGCGATGATGATGGCGTAGAAGGTGAAGAGCCCGATCACGATGTTGTAGTCGCGATTCAGGATGCTGTTGGCGAACTCCTTGCCCAATCCGGGAATGCCGAAGATATTCTCGATCACGACGCTCCCGGTGACGATGCCGATCACCAGCGGCCCGAGGATGGTGACGACCGGGATCAGCGCGTTGCGCAACGCGTGCCGCACGATGACGATCCGGCTGGTCAAGCCCTTCGCCCGGGCGGTTCGCACGTAGTCCTGGCGGATGACTTCGAGCATGCTGGCCCGGGTCAGGCGGGCGACGATGCTGGCATAGGGGAAACCGAGGGCAAAGCCCGGAACCAGGATCTGGTCGATCGTCCCGTAGGTGCCCGTCCAGCCCGAGTTGTAATAGAGGGCACCTCCCGTCCAGCTATAGAGCGCGACGCCAAAGAGGAGGAAGAGCAGCGAGGCGATCACGAAGTTGGGCATGCTGTAGCCGATCACCGAGGTGGTGGTGGCCAGGTAGTCGACCCAGGTGTTCTGCCGGACCGCGGCAATCACCCCCAGCAGGACGCCGAGGCCCACGGTGAAGACGATCGCCGCCGTGCCGACTTCGGCGCTGACCCGGGCCTCGCGTAACAGCAGCGGCGTAATCTGCACGCCCCGATTGACGTAGGACTCGCCGAGGTCGCCATGGAGGAGGCCCGTGACGTATCGAACGTACTGGTCCGGCAGGGGAAGATCGAGATGGTAGTAATGCAGGAGCGCCGCCTCGGCGGCCGGGTCCGGGCGCCGCTCGTTGAGCAGCGCGTCCCCCGGGAGGCGGTGGACGCCGAGGAAGACGATCGAGGAAACGGCGACGGCCGTAAAGACGATCAGGGCCAGCCGCTGCCCGATGTAGAGGAGCGCGCCCCGGGTCAACATGCGGAATTCAGATTAAAAGAAAACGGGGGCGCCTCGTTAAGAAGCGCCCCCGCACCCTTCCTCGACTAGTGAGACCCGATCTTCATCTCGTTCCAGTAGAAGTCGTTGAAGTTGTTCGAGCCGGCGCCTTGCAGATAGGGCTTAAAGAGGAATTCGCCCTTGAAGTAGACGAGCGGCGCATACGCCGCATCGGCCATCATCTGCTTCGTCGCCGAAACGTAGTCAGGGATCGCCTTGTTGATGTCTGGCTCGGCGTCCGCCTTCGCCACCAGGTCCTCGACCTTGGGATCGGTGAACTCACCGCCGTTGCTGCCACCACCCTTGATGAACAGGTTGTCGAACCAGTCCTGCGGGTGATCGTAGTCGGCCTGCCAGCCTTCACGGAAGAGGTTGTACTTGTGGTGCGTGTAGTCCTTGATGAAGGTGGCGTGGTCGATCGGTTGGATGTTGACGTGGACTCCGAGGTTCGCCTGCCACTGCGACTGGATGTTCTCCGCAGTCGCCTTGTAGATCGCCTTGTTCGGATCGTAGTAGTAGGTCAGGTTCTTGGTCTTCGTCCCCGTCGGGTCACCGCTCTTGAGCAGCGTCTTGGCCTGGGCGGCGTCAAACTTCGCGAGGGGATCGCTGCCGTCGCCGGCGTAGCCCTTGAGGCCCTTCGTGATCAGGCCGCCGTCTGCCGATGAACAGGTGATGCCGCCGGCGCACGCAACCTGGACCAGCTGGGCACGGTCGATGGCGAGCGAGAACGCCATGCGCAGGTCGTGCGCGGGGCCGCTCGCGAGGTCGCCCTTGAAGACACTGTCCGCCCGGCCGAAGGCATATTGCACCCAAATGGTGCGGACCTTGTTGACGAACTTCAGCTGCTTGGACAGGGTGGGGTCTTTCTGGATGCGGAGAATGTCGTCGGGCGAGATGTCGCTACCCATGCCGCCGTAGCCGACCAGGTCATAGCCGCCCTGCTCGTACTTGGAGACGCCCTGGGCCATGTCGCCGATGAAGTCCATCTTCACGTGCTGGACGGTCGGCTGCGGGCTGCCCCACCAGTTGGGAACGGCGTCGAACGTGATGGACTGCTTTGGGGTGTAGGAAACCATCTTGTAGGGGCCGGTTCCGACCGCTGTGGCCGGGGTGGCCCACCAGTTCGCGTCGTCCTGGTTGACCACGGTCGGGTCGACCACCTGGGCCGCGGACATCAAGGACAGCTCGGTGTTGAAGACGCCCCATGGTGAGGTCAGCTTGATGACGAGCGTCTGGTCGTCGGGCGCCGTCATGCCGCTCAGCATCTTCTGGTTGTGAGCCCAGTCCTTGGTTTTCGAGACGACGTCATATCCGACGACATGGTCGAAGTTCCCGCCGTACGCATCCTGCCCTTCGGCCGCCGCCCGGCTGAAGGAGTAGATGAAGTCGGAGGCTTTGACCGCGTGGCCGTTCCAGAACTTCGCTTTGGGGTTGAGCTTGAAGGTGTAGGTCAACCCGCCATCGGTGATCTGCGGGAGCGCGGTCGCAATGTCGGGGGTGATGTTCAGCTTGTCGTCGAATTTGAGGAGACCGTCGAAGAGGTTCTGATAGATCTCGACGTCGGTTTCGGCGTTGATCTGAGCCGGGTCGAGCGTGCCGATGGCGCTGTCGCTGGGGAACCGTAGCGTCTGGTCGCTCGCGAGACCCGTGCTCGCCGTGGAGGTGCCACCGCAGGCGGCGACCAGGACGCCGATCGTTCCTAACACTGCCAGCGGCCGCACCGCGCGGAGCTTGCCTACCAAAAGGTCACTCATAGACCCTCCCTTTTTCCCGTTCCTTCCTCGCCAAGAGGATTGCCAAAACAGTAGCAAATAGAACTACACCTGAATTGTTAGAGGCCTGTTAGACCCGATCTCGACGCCCCGGCGGCCCTCGCCAGGTGGACGGCGGCGGCCTCCAGCTCCGTGGCGGCGACGGTCGCATTGACAAAACCGGCCGCCATCGCCTCCTTCGCCGACATCAACCGCCCGGTCAGCATGAGCTCGAACCCGAGCTTGCGCGGGAGGCTCCGAAAGACGACCGGCATGATCGTCATCGGCATGATGCCGAGCCGCACCCCGGGTAGCCCGAAGCGAGCGGTCTCGACGGCGACCGCCAGCGGGCAGGCCGCGACCAGCCCAAAACCCGCGCCCAGTGCGTCGCCGTTGACCGTGGCGACCAACGGCTTTGGGTAAGTATCGATCAGCTGGAAGAGGGCGCCGAGTTCACGCCGTTCGAGGGCCTGCTCGAGGGGCGGACGTCCGCTGATGAACTCCTTCAGATCGGCCCCGGCGCTGAAAGTAGCACCGGCTCCCACCAGCGTCACGGCCCCGACCTGGGCGTCGTCGCGCGCTCGGGCCAGCGAGGCATGCAGTGCGCGCACCATCGACGGACTGAGCGCGTTGCGCGTCTCCGGCCGGTTCAGCCGCAGCGCGAGGATGTCGTCGGCCCGGCGCTCGAGGAGCTCGCCGCTCGCTAGACGCCCGCCACCACGACGCTCTTCTGCTCGGTATAGAAATCGAGTACCTCGACGCCGTGTTCCTTGCCGAAACCGCTGTGCTTGGTGCCGCCGAAGGGCAGCTCGTCGTAGGCGACCTGGATGGTGTTCACCCAGGTGTAGCCGGCATCGAGCCGGTCGATCGCCTGCTGGGACCGCTTGAGATCGCGGGTGAAGATCGAGGAGCCGAGCCCGAACTCGGAGTCATTGGCGCGCGCCAGCGCCTCATCGAGGTCTTTGACGGGGGCGATGGGAAGCAGAGGCCCGAAGGTCTCCTCGCGCCAGACGCGCGCGTCTTTGGGGACGTCGGTGATGATGGTGGGCTCGAAGAAGAAGCCGCGATCGAAGGGCTCGCCGCGTAAGCGGTGGCCGCCGGCGACAAGGCGCGCGCCACGGTCCAGCGCGTCCTTCAACTGTTCCTCGATCGTCTCCCGGCCGCCGGCGGTATGCATCGGCCCCATCTGAGCGCTGGGGTCGGCGCCGGGCGCCACCTTCAGCTTCTTGGCGCGGGCGGCGAGCTTGTCGATCAGTTCCTGGGCGACGGCCTCGAAGACATACACGCGCTTCACCGCAAGGCACGCCTGGCCGGCGTTGAAGAAGCGGCCGATGGCGATCGCCTTGCTCGCCTGCTCGATGTCGGCGTCGTCGCAAACGATGGCGGGATCGCTGCCGCCGAGCTCGAGCGTGACGTGCTTCAGGTCGGACGCCGCCTCCGCCATGACCTGCTTACCGGTCTGGGTTTCGCCGGTGAATCCAATCTTGCGGACCTTGGGGTTCTTGATCAGCTCCTGGCCCACCACCGCGCCGGGTCCGACCACGACGTTGAGGACACCGGGCGGAAGACCACCCTCATTCATCAGCTCGACAAGCCGGATCGTGGAAAGCGGTGTGCTGCTGGCGGGTTTGGCGACCACGGTGTTCCCGACGGCAAGTGCCGGCGCGATCTTATTGGCCAGCAGGGTGAGCGGGAAGTTCCAGGGGATGATCGCGCCCACGACACCAAGGGGGCGTCGGACGACCATGCCGTAGGCGCCGGGAACCGAGAGCTGGACATGCTTGCCACGGATCGCGCCGGACGCGGCCAGCATCGCGTAGAACTCGATGTTCTCCACGAAGCGCTCGGCCTCGATCTTGGAGTCGCGCAGCGGCTTGCCCTGCTCGCGGGTGAGCAGGGAGGCGACCTCGTCGAGGTGCTGCCGCGCGAGTGCCGCGCCCTTCATCAGGATCTGCGTGCGCTTCTGCGGCGGGGTGTCGGCCCAGCCGCGGAACGCCGCGTGGGCCGCGTCGATTGCCTGCCGGGTTTCATCGATGCCGGCCTGCGGGACGGTGTCGACACGCTCGCCGGTCGCAGGGTCGTGGATCTCCACGGTCGCGCCGGAACGCGCCGACGCCGGCTTGCCATCAATCACCATGGTGCTCATATCGTTGCCATTCCTCCAGTGTGCGCGTGCGAACTAGACTTCAGGGTACACAAAGGAGGGATCGATGGAGCAAGCGACCACCTCGGCAAGGGTTGTGTCGGTCACGAGGGAACAGGGCGGCGTCGCGCTCATCCACTTGAATCGTCCGCCGGCGAATTCGTATGACCGGCAATTCATCGATGACCTCAATGCCGCCATCGATGACGTTCGCTTCGACGAGGCGATCGGCGCCGTGGTGCTGATGTCGGACCTGCCCAAGTTCTTCAGCGCCGGCGCGGACATCGGCATGTTCCGCAGCGTCACCCCCAAAGCGCGGGCGATGACCATCCTCCACATGCACGAGGTACTGCTCAAGATGGAGCACACGCCAAAGGTGTTCATCGCCGCCATCGGCGGCCATTGCCTTGGCGGTGGGTTGGAGATCTCGCTCGCGGCCGATTTTCGCTTTGCCGCGGAAGGCGAATACCGGCTCGGCGTCCCGGAAGTCACGCTCGGCTTGCTGCCGGGAAACGGCGGCACCCAACGCCTGCCGCGCCTGATCGGACGGCAGAAGGCGATGGAGCTGCTCCTGACCGGCAAGCCGCTCGACCCGAAGGGCGCGGCGGGGCTGGGGATCGTCGATCGACTGGTCGCCCCGGACCGGCTGCTGCCGGAGGCGATCGCGTTCGCGGCCACCCTGGCGGGCGGTCCCCGGGTCGCGATCGGGGAGATCAAGCTGGTGGCGAAGCAGGGGCTCGAGGTTGCGCTCGAGAGCGGCCTGGCGATGGAGCGGGAAGGCATCTTCCGTCTCTTCGAGACCGCCGACGCGAAAGAGGGACTGGCCGCCTTCGCCGAGAAGCGCAAGCCCAGCTGGAAGGGCGAACGGGAAGGTGCCCTCCTGGGACGGGGTGCCGCTCGACGCGGACCTGACAATTCCCCCCGGCCGCGTCAGCCCGCGGCCCTTGATCGTCATGCTCCACGGTTACGCGAATCAGAAGACGGAGTGGGAGTCGACCAGCGCCTCCAACGCGAACCCCGACAAGGACCACTACAACACCTTCTGGTTCGCCTCGCGAGGCTATGCCGTCCTCACTTACACCGCACGCGGGTTCCACGGATCCTGCGGACAGGGGCCGCTGACCGATCCCAGGTGCGCCCGCGGGTGGATGCACCTCGCCGACCGGCGTTTCGAGGTTCGCGACACCCAGTATCTGGCCGGCCTGCTGGCGGACCTGGGGGTGGCGGACCCGCAGAAGATCGCCGTGACCGGGGGATCGTACGGCGGGGGCCAGTCGCTGCTGCTCGCTGTGCAGGGCGACCGCGTCGCCGCGGTTCCGGACCCCTCCAACCCGATCACCTACGACCAGGCGAACCTGATTCCATGGACCTCGCCGTCGCGGCATCTCCCAATGCACCTGGCGGCCGCCGTGCCGAAGTATCCGTGGAGCGACCTGGTCGACTCGCTGCTACCCAACGGCCGCGCTTCTGACGGGGTCCTCCTTCCCGACGGCGACCGGCTGAGCCCGGTTGGAATCGAGAAGCAAAGCTACGTTTCGTATTTCTACTACAGCGGCAACGCCCCGAACGGCTACTACTGTCCCCAGCCTTGCCTCGATCCGTCTGCCAATATCACGGCCTGGTTTGCCCGCGTCAGCGCGGGCGAGCCCTACGATCCAGCAGTCGATCCGCTCGTGGCGAGCGCCATCGACCAGCTCAAGACCTGGAAGTCCGCCTACTACCAGGATGCCCTGATCGGCCGAACCACCGACCTCGTTCCGATCTTTGACATCCAGGGCTGGACCGACCAGCTGTTCCCCGAGGTCGAGGGGGTCTCGATGGTGAACAAGCTGCGGGCGAATGGCTGGCCCGTGAAGATCGCGGTCGCCGACGTCGGCCACCCGATCGCCCAGAACAAGGCGGCCGTGTGGAGCGGGCTGAACGCGCAGGCAAACGCGTTCCTCGACCACTATTTGAAGGGCTCACCCGCAACGGCCCTCGACGCCTCCGCCCAGGTCACGACCTGTTCCGCCGCCACCGGCGCGATCTACACGAGCCCGAATTGGGCAGGCCTCGCGCCCGACCGCGTGGTCTTCAGCGCCAGCACGACGCAGGCGACCACCTCCCCGACGGTGGACCCAATCGGTCCGCCGACGGATCCGATCGCCGTTGCCGGCACGCACGCGGGAAACGGCGCCTGTGTCAGCCTGCCGGCCGAAGTGCCGCCAGGCGCTGGCTGGGACTTCGCGATTCCCCGCGCGTTCACGCTCCTCGGTGAGCCGCTGCTGCATCTCGACGTGACTGTCGCCGGCGTCGATGCCGAGATCGATACCCGCTTGTGGGACGTGGCTGAAGACGGAAGCCGCACGCTGGTCACGCGCGGGACCTATCGCCTCGCGGAAGGAGCGGCGACAGTGTCGATCGACACCTCGTTGCAGGGCAACGGATGGGACTTCGCGCCAAATCACCGGATCCGGCTCGAGGTCAGCCAAAGCGATGCGCCCTACTTGAGGATGGATACCTATCCCATCCCTTCGCTCATCACCTACGCCTCGGTCACGCTGACCCTGCCGACGCCGACCGCTCCCTAGGTCACTCCGGCTCCGGTCAGGCGTACCAGCGGCGCGCGAGCGGCGGCAGCAGAACGAGCACCGCCGCGGTTGCGAGGATGAGATCGAAGGCGCTCCAGATGCCGAAGTCCCGCACGGATGGGACGGGGCTGATCGCGAGCACGGCGAAGCCGGCCGCCAGCGCTAGCGCCGACGCGGCGATCGCCGGCCCAACCCCGGTCGACGCGCGGCCTGCCGCGTCGCTGGGTTCGACGCCGCCAGCTCGTTCGCTGCGGAAGCGTGCCAGCCAGAGGACACCAAACTCGGTGGCAAAGGCGACGACCACACCTCCCAGAAGGATGGTGATCGGACTGGAACGCTGGCCGGACAGGGTGTCGACCAGGAAGAGCAAACCGGTGGCCGCCCCCGCGGCGACCACGGTGGGGAGGATGGCGAGGATGGCCGGAACTGGCCGGCGGTAGGCGAGCAGCAGAACCAGCAGGATCAACCCGATCGAGAGTCCGGTAAGCCGTAGCTGCTCGCCCTTCAACTCGCTCAGGGCGCGGTCGGCGACCACCGCCAATCCGGCCGGGAAGGCGCGGTAGCCGGATGGTGGACTGGCGACCTGGTCGAGTCCCGCGACCAGGACATGATCACGCTCGACCGAGGTCACGTGCGTCAATCCGAAGATCGCCAACGCCAGACCGTGCGACTTGTCGTAGACCGCGCTACTGAAATAACTCGGGATCCGGCTCAGGATCAAGGCGGAACGGTCGGGGTCTGGCAGCGTGCCCTGGTTGAACCCAGCGAGGAATGCCGGAAGACTCTCCAGCGGCTTGAGATCACCGCCTGACTGGGCGGCCGCATGTCGGCTCGACTGGTCGAGCCATTTCACGGCGTCTGGAGCAGCCGGGTCCGGACCCTGGACCAGCAGGTCGATCTCGCCGGTGAGCCCGATCTCTCTGCGAACTGCCTCGGCCTGGACGAGCGCGGCATCGTTTGCGGAGACCAGCTGCGCCGGGTCGGTTTCGATTTTGATCGACGGAAGGGCGGCCCAACCGGCCAGGCCGATGACCAGGAGCGCCACCGCTGCCGCCAGCGGCAGCGTGCCGATGCCCGCGATGCGCCGGCCTGCCGCCGCCCGGAATCCGCCGCCCTTGAGCGCCCGCGGAAAGCGTCGGCCGAGCAGTAGCAGTAATGGCAGGCCGACCAGGTAATTCGCCAGGCAGGCCATCGCGACGCCCAGGGCCATGAAGAGCCCGAACTGCCGGATCAGCGGAATCCCCGAGGCGACAAACGCCAGCATCCCGGCGGCGGTGGCGGCCGCGGCCAGGCCCGTGCTGGGCAGGATGCGGCGCGCCGCCAGCGTGAGGCGCTCCTCGAGCGTTCCCTCGCTTTCCATCATCCGATTCACGGACTGGATCAAGTAGTCGGCGGCCAGGCCGAGCACGACTGGGAGGACCACCAGCGTTGCGGGCGTGACCGGCAGACCGAGGAAGCCGGCGATGCCCGCGGTCCAGAGCGCGCCGAGCGCGGCGACCAGGATGGTAAGCAGCATCGAGGCGCCCAGGGCGAGGAGGGCGACCACCAGGACCGCAACCAGGGCCAGGGGCACGAGGAGCGCGAGCGACGACAAGATGGAATCGGCCACCGAGAGCGTGAGCGCCGGCGAGCCCGAGGCGGTGAATCGCAGGTCGTGAAGCTCCTTCAGGTCGCCGCTGGTCGCGGCGCCGTTGACGATGTCGATGACATGGCGGACCTGGTCGAGCGAGGCATTGCGGTCCAGCCGCACGGTGATGACCGCGTGCTCCATGTCCGGCAAAGCCCAGGTCCAGAAGGGCCGGACGTGCTGGCCATCGGGCTCGAGCAGCACCCCCTGGATGAAGGTCGGGTTGTTCACGGCAGGCACGCCCAGCGATGGAAAGGCTTTGGCATATCGCTGGGCGCAGGCGCTCACCGCTTGCTGGAACGCCTGCTGACCAGCCTGGTCCTGCTGTGCCGCGGACTTTCCCGCCGCGATTGCCTGCTGGCGGGCTGCGGCTTCCGCAGTTTTCCCTTCCTGGGCGCAGACGTTGAGCAGGATCGTGGTGGTGCTGATCGCGAGTGTATTGACCAGGGTTCCCGGCCCGTACACCTTCTTGACGCCGGCGGCCTGGTGAAGCTTGCCTTCGAAATGGGACAGGCCGACGATGTGATCCGGAGTGATCAAGCTGCTACCAGGAGCGGGCTTGGCCATTACCACGACCGGGTCGGCGCCGAAGGTGTCGGCGAACAGCGCCTGGTCCTTGAATGCCGCGGCATTGGGATCGACGAGGAGATCGACGCGTGCGTCCGGGCGCAGGCGCGTCAGTCCAACCGCACTCCCCACCGACAGAAGGAGCGCCAGCAGCAAGAGGAGGACCGGCCAGCGCGACGGGACGGTGAACAAAGACAGGGGTTGACGCGAGGTCGCCCCCGGCGGCGAGGACGCTGCGTCCCTAGTTGCCAAGGAAGAGCGCAACGAGATCCTGATCATGGAGTGGAGGCGTTTGCGATGTGGGAGATCCGCCGCATTCGGGCCGTGGTGCTGTGCCGCTGGTCGCCACTGCATCAGGCAAGGAAGGGCCGGGTTGACCCCGACGATGATGGCATCGAGCTCGGTTGCAACCGTTCGCAAGCTGGCGACGGTCGCCGGTCCCTTGGACAGGACATGGGCCAGGCTCTGCGAGTTGCCGCTCAGGACGGTGTCGAGTTCCTGGGTGACGGCCGCGGTGTGATCGATACCGGAACCGATCGAGTCCTCAACCTTGACCAGTGCGCTCAGCACCAGGTCGGTGTCCGCGATCTGCCGGTCGATCGGGGCGTTCTGCAGGTCGCGATCGAGCTGTTCGCTCGCGACGATCAAACCGGCGAGATCGTCGGCGCGATTGTGCAGGACGCCCGTGGTGGTGGACACATCGGCGGACGATTGTCCGAGCGCCTGGAAGGCGCCATTCATGGCGGCGCCGCGCCCGTCGGCCGCCCGGCCCAGCTCGACGAAGATGGTCTTGAGGTTCGCGCGCACGTCAGGCTGAAGTGAATTCAAGACCTGGTCGAGGTCGGTCGACACCGTCGTGCGTGAGAGCGGAATCACCGCCCCGTTGCCCAACTGGCCCGTGGTGCCGCCCTGCAGGGATACGAACTTGGGGCCGAGCAGACCATGCGGCCGGATGGCGGCCGTGGTGTCGGCGTGCAAGAGGCTCGCGAAGCGCGGCTCGATCGACATGCCGATCAACGAAAAACCATCGCGGGATTCCACGTGGTCGACGGACCCCACCCGCGCGCCGTTGAGCTCGACCCAGGCGCCGGTGTTGATCTCACCGTAGGCGCCCGCCTGCACCTGCAGGTGCAGGCCCTGGTTCCAGGGTAGGGAGAAGGGGAGGAAGACCATGACCGCGAAGGCCGCGGCCGCCAATGTGACGAGCAACCCGACCAGCCGCGCGCCGCGCAAGGTCTTTTTCATTGCGGTGCCCCGTAAAGCAGGATGCTCAACCAGTCGGGAAGAAAGCCGAGCGGCGGGACCAATCCCGGCACCGATGGACACAGGGATAGGCTCGGGCTGGGGGTCGGCACCTTTGGTGGAGGCGGTGCCGGTACGCAGGGCGGCGTCGGGAGCGGGGGTGCGGAGATCGAAGGGCAGGGAAGCGGCGACAGCGTCGGCGTCGGCAGCTTTGGTGGCGACGGTGTGGGCAAGCACTTGGGCAGCGATGGCAACGATGGCAACGCCGGTATGGTCACGTTCTGCGGCG
>WNGO01000790.1_pt1 | contig 19721 bp, 15 predicted proteins | sample 5400511 | NCBI WGS metagenome assembly WNGO01 (sample SAMN13153380, study PRJNA577476) | soil metagenome | isolation source: 20 cm soil or saprolite under Garry oak tree replicate 2 | place: USA:California | collected 2016-06-15 | reverse complement strand
GGGAAAACGTGAGCAAATTTCTTAACTGTGCTTTAGAGGTAGTGATATATTCCTTGGCCAGTGAAGTGCCGATCTTTATGCAATACTTGCCCGAAGAAGTCGGCTTTCTAATATCTAAGGGTTCGGTTAAGGAGGCCCTGACGTACCTGGAAATTCGATAGCCCCTTCAGTGACATAATCAAATCGGCGCCGCGAGACCGCATCTCTTACCGCTGACTTGTTGGCAATTTGCTCGTCACAGTGTGACTGCAGCGTACTTGCCCAGACCGACCTAAGCCCCGGTTTGTGAAAACAATTCTTATATTGTTTTAATTTTCGTAACAATGGTTTATTATTGCCGGCTGATGGCAGAGACAGCCAGTAATGTCAGCGCCTCGCTTGACTTAGCTATTCAACCCTAGAGTTAACACGCCCAAGTCGAGATCGCAGCAAAGTATTATGCATGTTGATCGGGCGTCTATAACTCAGAAGCGAAGGGGTAAAAAATGAATGCACTTTGCATGTTTCTGATTTCGGTGTTTTTTCTTTACATTCCCCTGATTTCGATCGCTCCGGCTTCGTTTGCCGCTGAGGGAAGAATACTGGTCTTTGGCCGAGTTCAAGATGACCCAGTCAGAGCGATACGAGACCGACAAGAGTTCGTTGACTACCTCGGCAGAAAGTTAGCTCCAGTGGGGATTTCCGGAGCAAAAATTCTTGTCGTAGACAACATCCATCTACTCGCTCAGGCGCTCAAAGAGAACAAAGTGGATTTGTTTCATGACACAGCGGTGCCAACGATGGTGCTCGCCCGTCGAGCGGGAGCGGTTCCTATTCTAAGGCAGTGGAAGTACGGGGAGGCCGAATACGAGAGCGTAATCATTGTGCAGAAGAGCAGCGGAATCGATGTTCTGTCTGATTTAGTGGGAAAAGTTCTTGCGTTCGATGAGCCACATTCGACATCTGCTCACATTCTGCCGCGAATGCTACTAGCCGAGAAAAACTTAAATCTCAGCCATCTAAATTCGCCCGGCGGAGCTAAGCCCAATACAATCGGCTACCTTTTCGGTGCCGATGGTAGTGCCACAAATCTCTTGATTACTGGCCGCGTCGATGCCGCGGCCACATCTCTCAGGGAGTTTGAAGAATTGCGGCCTGAGGTGAAGGACGCTCTCAAAGTATTGGGCAAATCGAAATCGGCCCCGAGACTATTAATAGCCATCCGCAAGGGTCTTGACCAGAAGCTACACAAATCGATTCATGATGTATTGACCAATATGGATAAAGATCCCGAGGGCTTGGCTGTGCTGAAGCGACAGCAAAAAACCACTAAGATCGATGACATTCCGACGGAGTCACAGCAGCAACTCAAAGCGATAGGGAAGTTTGTATTCTCTTTGCCAGAAGATGTAGATGCATGGTAGCAGTCGTCCATGAACCTGTGGATCAACCCTAGTCTTAAACAAAAGGTCTTCCTCTCGGTAGCAATCTCATATCTCGCGGCGGTAGGTTCGCTCACCTACCTAACTATTCGTTCCCACAGAAGCCTGCTCTTAGAGCAAATGACCGAGAGAGCTCGGACGGGTATCAACCTGATGGAGCTCAGTGTCGCCAACCGTCTTTATAGGCTGGATGTGTTCCAACTTGAAACCATTGCGCGTGAGGCTAAGGCGCTCCCTGATGTGGAGTATGTCTATATTTACGATGCCAAGGGCAGGATCGTCGGAGACTTTCATGAAGACCGAAGGCAACTTTTCGCGACGTTTACCGATGAGCTAGGGCAAAGGATTAACAAATCCGATAAAACGCTTGTGCAGATCAATAGCGGGAAAGGGATCCTAGATATTTCCAAACCCGTGTATTTGAATCGCGAAAAGTTGGGGGGGATTCGGTTAGGATTAAATCTCAATCCGTTGTTCGACGAGATGCACGCGATTACGATCAAAGCTGTGGTGATTTCGGCGGTTATCTTCTTGGTCGGGTTACTGGCTATATTTATTATTACCAGGAGGTTTATCAGGCCGATAGAGACCCTCACTCTAGCTGCGAATCGGATCGAAAAAGGGGATCTACAATACCGAGTTAATATCGTCAGAGATGATGAGATCGGTACCCTTGCGGCGGCTTTCGATCGGATGGCTGACCGTTTGATGCAACGAGAGCGGGAACTCAAACAGTCTCAAACCACACTCCGGAGAGCAGACAGACTTTCTTCTTTGGGATTACTAACAGCGGGCCTGGCTCATGAAATCAGAAATCCGTTGGTGGCGATTCGGACTTTTACCCAGCTTTTACCGGAGCGTTATGACGACCCCGAATTCCGAAACGGATTTCAGGGTCTCGCGCTAAAGGAAGTTGATCGGATTTGTGGACTAATCAACGATCTTTTGAGCTTTGCACGCCCGTCTAAGCCTAATGTAGCCCCAGAAAATATCAGCGATGTAGTCGAGAACATCGCACGTATTTTGGAGTCGCAAGCAAAAGAAAAGAACGTGGAGATTACAAGAGAATTCGACTTGAGGGTACCTAAGGTGTGGATTGACAAGGAACAGATGAAGCAGGTATTTATGAACCTCATTTTGAATGCGATCCAGGCCATGAAAGGTGGTGGCTCGATTGTAATCTCAACCCGGATCTCGGCAAGGAATAATGACGAACTTATCAAAGAATGCGTGCAAGTTGAAATCCGCGATACGGGTGTCGGCATTCCAGAAGAAAATTTGGAACATATTTTTGATCCGTTCTTTACCAGTAAAGACGAGGGTAGCGGACTGGGGTTGGCGGTGTCGCATCAAATCGTACAAGAGCACGGCGGTTTTCTCACCGTTGAAAGCACGGTCGGAAAGGGAACCACGTTTTTCGTTCATGTCCCGGTCGGCAAGCCGGTTCGTCCCGCCGCCAATGGCCGCGCTCAGGTGAATGAAGCGAATCTTAATCATTGACGAGTCGGAAATCGTCCGCGAGACGTTGGCGCTCATTCTCGGGCGCGAATTTGCAGTTTCCAAGAGATCGCTCGGCACTCAAGAGTTTTCCCTGGCCGATACCCAGAACGACGTCGACTTGCTGATTCTCGGTATTTCGCCGCAGTACGGATTGGAAGCGGCGAGTCTCATGCGCTTTGCCACACAACTCCCTTTTGCAGTTCTATTTCTTGTCGATTCCAAATCCACGGCCCGTGTGATACAACCCCAGTCACAGGTTGCCTGCCTTACAAAGCCGTTCAATCCTTACGACCTCCACGAAAAAGTGGGGCAGCTGTTGGCGCGGAGAGCGGCTTTCCCGAAACCGATCAATCCTGGACGGGAGTTAAGGGACTCCGCGCGCTATCTGGAGTTTCCCTATTTGAGCCGCAGTGCGGCGACTTTGGTGAGTCGAATGGCGCTGGCTCGATTGCCGTTGTTGGTCAGCGGAGAAATTGGCTGCGGTCAAGAGCGCGTAACTTCGGGTCTTCATCAGCTTCAAGCGATGCGTGGTTTACAAGTGACTATCAACGCCGTCGACGTGAGCCCGGATTATCTATCTCAGAAAACTCTTCAGCTTTCATTGCACGAAAGTTTGAAAGCGGCGCCGACGACACTGGTCATTCAGAACCTTGATAAGAGTTCGCCTGCTGCTCAGTCATTACTCCTGAGCTTTCTTCAGGATGCGGAAGATAAGTTCGACGAGATCCGCTATTTGGCAACCGCCAACGGCGATTTGCTGGAAAAGGTTTACCGTAACGAGTTTCTCGAAGTGCTGTATTACAGGTTGGCGAAGCTCACGTTGAAGCTGCTCCCTTTGAGGGAGCGCAAGGATGACATTCCGATCTTAGCCGCATGGTTCGCGCGAAGTTATGCCAAAGCGTTGGGACTGCCTGAACCGACTCTTTCGCCGGAGGCGAATAGCCGCCTCAGCAATTATCTTTGGTTTGGCAATCTTAGCGAATTGGAAGCCGTAATCGCGCGAACGCTCGCGTTGCGTCGCAAGGTGAGCATTGACGCGATGGATCTTATCTTTGACTTTGGTGACGCCCGCACGCCGACGAATGAGATGGGAGATCTTGCGGAGTTCGTGCCCAGCGATGCACGGGCGGATCTCAAACTAGCGCGGCCGCAGCTTCAGGCCTATAGTGGCACAACGGGGGCAAACGGGTCGGGCAATGAGCAGGTTAAATCAGTGGATTTGAATGTCCTCATTCACGAGCTTGCTCACGAGCTTAAAAACCCGATGGTCACGATTAAGACCTTTGCGCAGCTGCTCGGTGACCGCTACCAAGACGAGAACTTCCGCACACGTTTCCGAGAAGTCGTTGGCAGCGACATTGAACGCATGGATGACCTGCTAGAGATGATGATCGAGTTCGCTGACTTTGCGCAGCCACGCCGGGGCGATGTCGCTCTAAACGAAAAGCTCCGCGCCGCGTTGGCGGAGATCCACGGTGAATGTGCCAAGAGACAGGCGCGGGTCGAATGGAAGGAGAACGGCGCCGCGCATATCATCCAAGCGGATGAATCGCATCTCGCCTATATCTTGAAGAACGTCCTGCTGGCGGCGCTGTCGCAGACAAAAATGGGGAGCGAGATAGTGCTCGACGTTTCGCGTCATGGCGCTCTGGTCATCAGCTATCGACGGGAGGGAGCGCGCGTGGTGTCGATCGCTCATTATTTGGACGAGGTGTCGCCGCGCCCCGACGAGAACATCCTTCCGCTCCGCATATTACTCGCAAAAAACCTATTGGAAAGAAACGGCGGTCGTTTCGCCATTGATTCGTCCGAGGACGACAGAGAAACGGTGAGAATGGAGTTCCCGATTGCAGAGCACCGATAAGAAAGCTGACATGAGCCAACCGTTGCTATTGGTCGTCGACGACGAACCGGGCGTGCGCCAATCCCTGCAATTGGTTTTTAACAAGTCGTACCGAGTTCTGGAAGCTTCGTCTGCCGATGAAGCCATTCAAAAAGTGTCTGACGACGCGCCCGACGTGGTGCTGTTAGACATCATGATGCCGGGCACAGACGGTCTCGCGGTGTTGAGGCAAATTAAATCCGCTAATGGCGACTGCCAGGTCATTATGCTTACCGGCCTCAACACGGCGCGCACGGCTTTTGCGGCGAAAGGCACCGGTGCATTTGATTACGTCACCAAGCCTTTCGATGTCGAAGAGCTTCGCTTGCGTGTCGAACATGCGCTGGAAAAAGTGCAACTGTCCCGCGAGTTGGAGCGCCTGAAGGAAGAGGTTGGCCGTAAATACGGCATCGACTACGTGATCGGCAAGTCCAAACAGATCGTCGATGTGTTCAAAGCCGTGAGCATGGTGGCCGCCAAAAAGAGCACGGTTCTAATTACCGGAGAGAGCGGCACGGGTAAGGAACTGATCGCGCGCGCGATTCACTACAACAGCGATCGGCGCTCCAAGCCATTCGTGGTGGTCAATTGCGCCGCTTTGCCCGACACGCTGATTGAAAGCGAACTCTTCGGTTACGAGCGGGGCGCGTTTACCAACGCTTCGCAAAAAAAAGTCGGACGATTCGAGCTGGCGCATGGCGGCACGCTTTTTCTCGATGAGATCGGCGAGCTCAATCTCGGCACCCAAGCCAAATTTTTGCGTGCCATCGAGCAAGAAACCTTTACCCGCTTGGGTGGAACGGATGAAATTAAAGTCGACGTGCGTATAATCGCCGCGAGCAATCGCGATCTCGAGCAGATGGCAAAGAACGCGGAGTTTCGTCCCGACTTATTCTACCGGCTCAACGTCATTGCGCTCTTTCTGCCGCCGCTGCGAGAGCGGTGCGACGATATCCCCGTTTTGCTCGATCATTTTCTACGGCTCAAGGCGCAGGAACATTCCATTGCGACCAAGAGCTTGTCGCCTGAGGTGGTGGATTTTTTTACGTCCTACCCTTGGCCAGGGAATATTCGCGAGCTGGAAAATCTGATTGAGCGGTTGACGATACTGACGCCCCACGAAACGATCATGCTGCGCGATCTCCCGACCGGTATGCGCTCCACCGATCAGACCGCAACTCTTAAAGAGGACGTGCTGAGCGGGTCGCGTCCTTTGAGCGATGCCGTCGATGAGTTTGAGCGAGAATTGATCGTCAAAGCTCTGCAGCGCACGGGGTTTAATCAGACTAAAGCGGCGTCTGTATTGGGTACCAGCCGGCGCATTCTGAAGTACCGGATCGAAAAATTAAAGATCAATGATCCGAATGATTCGGACGCTGAAGTGAAATTATCGACATAACTGGCCAAAATTGTTCCCGCAACTCTCTTAGCTGGCTCTCAATTCATATAATTACTCTTTTAAATTAGCAGCTTGCCTGTGTCGTGGAAGTGGCATATTACTTGCTGACTTTCAGTCACATGGATGCCAACAAACCCAACATCTTAGTGGTTGACGATGAAATGGGGCCGCGAGAATCACTCAAGATGATTCTCAACCCTTACTATAACGTTCACACTGCCGACCGCGGTGCCCAGGCCGTCGAGATGCTCAAACAAGTCCCGGTGGATCTCGTTACCGTGGATCTCAAGATGCCCGGTTTCAGCGGCATCAATGTGCTGGAAAAGGTCAAACAGTATGACCCGGACATCGAAGCGATCATCATCACTGGCTACGGATCGTTAGATACTGCGATCGAAGGGCTTCGGCTCGGCGCCTTCGACTATATTTCTAAACCCTTCGATGTCAATCACATCCTGTCATTGGTTCGACGTGGCTTGGAGCGGCGCAACGCGAAGGCGAAGCTTCGACAAGTCAAATCAGACTTCCTCTCGAACATCTCGCACGAACTCAGAACGCCGCTCAGCGTCGTCGTCGGATTCGTTTATTTGTTACTCAATCAGGTGATCGGCAAACTTTCCGAGGAGCAGCAAAAGGTGCTCGAAACGGTCTACCGCAACTCTGAAGAACTGCTCGAGTTGATCGACAACGTACTTTGGATGACCTCGCTAAACGCCGGGGACGCAAACGCAACGCTGGAAAAATTCGATGCCCGCGACATTGTCAACGAAACGATGAAGCGTCATGAAAAAATGATTCGCGAGAAGGGATTGCAAATCAACGTTCACGTGACCGACCGCGACCTCGCTTTGGTTAGCGACCGAGCCAAAGTTGAGCGCATTTTTCAGAATGTCTTCAATAACTCGGTCAAGTTTACGTCTCAAGGTGAAATCAACGTGAGGGTGGAGCCGACGGCCGACAAGACCGGCGTCGAATTTGAAATTGCCGACACGGGGGTTGGTATCGAAGAAAGCAAGGTGGACTCGATCTTCGAGCCCTTCCATCAGGCCGATACTTCGTTGCAGCGGGCCTATTCGGGGCTTGGACTTGGTCTCACCGTGGCGCGGCGGATGGCGGAGTTGATCGGCGGTAAATTGACCGTGAGCAGCAAGCTGGGAGTGGGCACGCGAGTGGTCATGCGCTTTCCGTCGCAGACGAACGGTACTGCGGTTTCGGCGGTCGAGCAGCGAAAATATGGATAATGGCCGTTACATTTGGTGTCGGAATTGCGGCGCGATTCATCACGTTACGCCTTTTGATCGTTACCCCATCTACGGCTTCAACAACGGCGAAGCGCAAGAGTTGCCCGCCAACGATTGGCGGGACTTTATGGCCCGACATGCCGGTCATAAGCTTGAGCCGCTGACGTCCACAGGTAATAACTATTTCCCGGATGGCTCCGGCTACGATCCGATGAGCGTCGCTTATATCCAGGTTGGCAACGGCGAGGAGACGCTCCTGCTACGCCGAAACCGGTCGAGCATCGAGCAACCGTTTAACTATGAGATTGTAAACGGGCGACTGCTTCAAGCCGAGCCGAGCCTCGAAATCCAAGCGGATGCCATCAGCAAGGAAATGAAACTACACTTCTCTTGGGCTCCCGCCGCTCCGTTAAACGAGGATCAGATCTCATTCTTTATCGCTTTGTTCCGCGAATCCGTTTGCGCCGTCGACCCATGCAGCGCGGGCGCAAGCGAGGATTCCGAGACGGACGAAAACGTGAGTTATTGCGAACTCTCTTCCGATGTCGTGGATGACCTGATGGGGCGATGTAACCGCCATTTTTCGCGGGCCGAATTGACCGCGTTACGGAGATTTATCGATGGCCATCCAAAGGTTGCGACGTGATGACGCTGGTAAAGCGCCGCGTTGTCACGATTGAGCAGCACGCTCCGTAAAACACGGAGCGGCGCTGCTAACTGTGCCTGACGTTTTAAAGATCTTGTTAGCCACGAGGCAGCAAACCGGCTGGCAATCCTTCCTTGAGCGAATTCTTCGCAAGCTCCCATGATCTAAGCCCGGAGTTATCGCACCAGACGTTGCCGTTGATGAACCAACGAGCGATGCGCGCGAGTGCGCGTTGTTGTAGCTCCAACCGGCTGTCCTGCGCTTCGATCTCGATTCTCAATTTGTACGGCGTGCCGGTCGGATGCTGATACATACCTCTAACGGGTTCGCCGGCTGGACGGTGCGGTAGTTTCGTTGATCATCGTGCCCTCGATCTTTGCGCCTGCGCCGAGGCAAACTCGCCGGCCGCACCGCGCTTCACTCGACGACGACTTCGTCGATGCTGTCGATTTCCTTTAACCGGACTTGAACGTTGCTGCCGGTGGGCAGATTCAGCTTCTTGCCGACGTAATTGGCCGCGATCGGCAGCTCCCGGCCACCACGATCGATCATCACCGCGAGATGAATCATGCGCGGCCGGCCGAGGTCGATCAAGTGGTCGACCGCGGCGCGCACAGTTCGGCCGGTATTCAGCACATCATCGAAAAGCACGACGACCTTGTTACCGATATCGAACGGGATGCGCGTGTGGTCAATGGTGCCGCCCGGCAAAAGCGCATTTAAATCGTCACGATACAAAGTAATATCCATTTCGCCCACAGGCAGTTCTTTGCCGTGACGCTTTTTGATCATCTGCGCGAGGCGCTTGGCGACGGCGGGACCGCGTGTGCGCACGCCGATAAAAACCACTTGGTCAAGATTGCCGTAGCAGCGTGCCATTTCTTTGCTGAAGCGCTCGAAGATCGCATCGATCTGCGCCGCGTTTAAAATCTTTTTTTTCGGGCTTTTAGGGGGTTTCATTGGCGACTCGAACCATGGTTTCCATCAGTAACTGCGCGCCGAGCGCGATATCGTCGGGATCGGTCCACTCGAGCGGATTGTGACTGATACCGCGACGGCTCGGCACGAAGATCATCCCGGCGCGCGTGATCTTCGCCATCTGCATGGCATCATGGCCGGCGCCTGACGGCATGATCTCGTAGTTGATTTTCTTGCCATCGCAGATCTCTCGGGTGACGCGCAGCAGCCGTTTATCCAGCGGCACAGGGTTTTCCTCGCGAATATTGAGCACTGCTACGCCGATGCTGCGGCGGCGGGCGATGGTGCGGGCTTGTGCTTTGACTCTGCGCACGACGCGCGCTTTCGATTGCGCTGAGGTGCTGCGAATGTCGACCGCGAGCTCGACTTTGCCGGGCACGGCATTGATGACGCCCGGCTCGATCTTCATCGCGCCGACGGTGCCCACGACGCGACCTTGCTCCATCGCCGAGTGACGCCGGCAAATCTTCTCGACATATTCGATCAATTGCGCCGATGCGACCAGCGCATCTTTGCGCATCTCCATCGGCGTCGTGCCGGAATGGTCGGCGCGTCCTTTAAAAACAATTCTAAACCGACTCGGCGCGGCAATCGAGGTCACGAGCCCGATGCGCTTTCCTTTGGCTTCGAGGATCGGCCCTTGCTCGATGTGGAGTTCCAGATAAGCTTTCAAACTCTTCGAAGGACGCTGCAGTTGGTGCAGATTTCGCGATGAGATGCCCAATCCGGAGAGTACGTCGGCGAGTTTCGTGCCTTGCGGATCCACCGCGTTGGTCAAATCCTTGGGATGCACCTCGCCGGCAACCAGGCTGCTGCCGAGGGTTGAAAAGCCAAAACGACTCGATTCTTCGCCGACAAAGCAAACGACTTCGAGCGGCGCGTGTATCGGTATATGGTTTTCGCGGATGGTGCGGACGGCTTCGAGGGCGCCGATCACGCCGACGGGGCCGTCGTATTTGCCGCCGTGTATGACGGTATCGAGATGCGATCCCGCCAAAACCGCCGGCGCTTTAGTATTAGCGCTGTCAAAACGGCCGAAGATGTTACCGATGGGGTCGATGCGAATCGCCAATTCGGCCTGACGCATCAAGTGAATCAACAACTGGCGGCTGCGCAGCTCCTTGATAGAAAAAACTAAACGTGTCACCGCACCGCGTTCGCCGATGCCGATCCGTCCAACGGCGTTGAGGTCACGCATCAGACGCCGTTTGTTTACGGTCGGTGCGATGGCTGAAGAGAGGATGGTGACTGTTTGGCGAGGCTTCATTCAGCGTCATCTTACCAGTTTCCCGCGTGGCTGAAAATCTGTTTCCAATCCGCCGGCTTTGTTGGAAACCTCATACCGCTATGTTATAGCCAGCGTATTCCGTCCATCTGAAAGGTATTGCTCATGAGCGAAGTTGCAAAAAAAGTCGCCGAGATGCTGCTCTCGACCGAGTCGATCGCGGTTTACAAAGACAAACCCTTTGTCTTTGTCTCCGGTCGCATCTCGCCAGTCTACATCGATTGCCGCAAGCTTCTATCATTCGCCGCGGAGCGCGAATACATCGTCACAGCGCTGGCGAAAAAAGCGGAGAACGAGATCGGCCTGGATAAAATTGACGTGGTTGCCGGCGGTGAAACCGCGGGCATTCCGTATGCCTCGTTCGTATCGCACTTGATCAGAAAGCCAATGATCTATATTCGGAAGCAGCCCAAAGGTTATGGCGGTACCAAGCAGATCGAAGGGATTCTGGAGCCGGGTAAGCGCGTCATGCTGGTCGAGGATCTGATTACGGACGGCTTGAGCAAGCTACGTTTCAATATCGGTATCCGGGGCGCGGGCGCCAAGATGACGCATTGTTTGTGCGTCTTTGATTACGCTTCAGATCGCTTGAACCAACACGAAGGAAAAATTAATTTAGCCAAAAACGATATCGAGCTGCACGTGCTCGCCAATTGGGACGATGTCTTGGACGCTGGCTTGAGCAAGAGTTATTTTAGCGAGGAGTCGAGCAATCAGATTGTCGAGTTCCTCAACGATCCCGAAAACTGGGGTCGCAAAATGAAATTTGTGTAGATGCGTGTGGCGCGGCGGTCACCCTATCGGCTAGCAGGGGCACGGCACGCAGTGCCCTTGCTGTTTCTGGCGCCGGGTTCTTCCATGATTGAGCGAGGTGACGATGAAGACTTTGATTCGTAATGCTCTGATCGTCACGATGAACGAACAGAACGAGGTAATCGAGAAGGGTACCATCGCCATCGACGGCAATCGAATCGCTTACATCGGGCCCGCGGAGTCGCCGCCGTCAGGCCAATTCGACCGGACGATAGAAGGCGACCGATTAATTGCCATGCCGGGCATGATTAACGCTCACTGCCACTCGCCGGCCAATCTCGTGCGCGGCATGATGCCGAGCAAGCCGTTGGAGATTTGGCGCGCTTATTACCGAGCATCGCTGCGTGGCATGCGCGACGAGGATTTTTACGCCAGCGCGCTCCTGGGCGGCATGGAGATGCTCAAGAACGGTGCGACCATGGTGCTCGATCATTTTTTTGGCAATCAAGCCTGCCGCTTTATGGGTGCAGGCGCGGCGATTCAAGCGATGCGCGATCTCGGTTTGCGCCACGTGGTTTCCCTGACCTTGGCCGATAAAAATTACGAAGAAACGATTCCACTCGGCGATTCGGCAGCAGCGCTTGGTAGCGAGGTCAAGCGCATGAGCGCAAGCGAAGCCAAAGCGACGCAAGCCTGGATCGACGAGTGCGATGCCTTCATCGAAACTTTTCACGCCCCCGAAAAATTAACCACCGCTTGCCCCGGCCCGTCGGCGGTACAGCGGTGCACGGACGAGTTACTAACGCAATCGGCGGCGCTGGCACGGAAGCGCAATCTGCCCATACACATCCACCTCGCCGAGACCAAAGCGCAAGCGGTGATGGGTCGGCAGATTTACCGCACGTCGCTGCTCAAGCACTTGGATGCAATCGGCGTCTTGGATGCGAATCTGTCGCTGGCCCATTCGATCTGGATCGATGATGATGACGTTGAATTGTTCGCCCGGCGCGGCGCGACACCCGTGCATAATCCGGCGAGTAATCTCCGTATCGGCAGCGGCCTCGCGCCAGTCAGGCAATTTCTTGCCGCCGGCGTGAACGTCGGATTGGGCACGGACGGCTCGGCATCCAACGACGGACAGAACATGTTTGATGCAGGTCGATTAGCCGCGCTGATTCATAACCAGGCTGGGACGGATTTTAACGGTTGGGTTACACCGGTGCAGGCGCTCGCCATGGCCACGCGCAACGGTGCCAGGGCGTTTGGCCTCGACGCAGGGGTGCTGGCGGTGGGCAAGCTTGCCGACATTGTCTTGTTGCGGCGGGATACGCCGGCGTTCACACCGCTCAACGACGTGCTTGCCCAGCTGGTGTTTTGCGAGAACGGCAGCTCGGTCGAGTCAGTGCTGGTCAACGGCGAAGTTGTGGTTCAAGGCGGCCGGCTCGTAAAAATTGATGAAAACGAAGTGCTCCGGCTCGCCGAGCGAGCGCGACTAAGACTCGATCCAACGATTCAAAGAGAACTGGCCGCGGCACGCACAACGGAGCCGGCCTTGAGCGAAATGTACTTTCGAGTTTTTGCGCAGCAAAAAGTATAATCCAAGCAAACGCGGAGCGAGCGATTCAATGCAGATGTTTCTCGTCCGTCGACTGGCGCCATCTGGCGAGATTGTCTTCCCCGCAAAGCTCCGGTGTGTCGTAGCCACGAATCGTCGGTTCCGAGACCGCCGGTGGGAAAATGTTTTCCTCATCGACTAGATGCGGCGTTTGAACTGGCTGTGAAGCGGCTTGCTTATGCGAACTTCTGATTGTGGTTACGAGTACCAATGCGAGCAGCGCCAAGCCTATCGACGAAGCGAAAACTGTTCCCGCCAATAAAATGATTTGATCCATACGAATATTTCCGGGCGGCGTAATTGAGCCTATATCGTACCGGTCAGGTCATCGTCAAGCCGTGCTCTCATCTGGGAGCTTTGGCCAAAGTGTCGACCTCTGAAGCGTGCTCGTAAGCGTATGCACCCGCAGCACAGTGGCTTCTTGATCGTCAAGAGCCAATGCGACTATTTCTGCGAATACCCGGAAGTCTTCAATCCTAAGTTCTTTTGCCATGTTTTACCTCGAACGCGTATCCTTAGGCGATCCATACTTGAATGCCACTTCAGCCTCAACGCATATCCGTTGTCAATTCACTTTGCCAGAAGGTAAAATAATCAGTCGATGGCTCGATGTTTCAGTTCGATCGGTATGGATGATCTCCAAAGACCCATTGGTAACGAGATTTTCGCGTAGTCTCCCCATGAATCGGAAAAAACTCTTCTCAAACTAGCCATCGATACAGCCAATGGTAATTATTTTCTCGCTCGCGATTGTTCTCAACGCTGCCCTCCTGTTTTCGATTCAGCCGATGGTTGCCAAAATGATCTTGCCGTGGCTCGGAGGAAGCCCTGCAGTTTGGAATACGAGCCTTGTGTTTTATCAAGCCTGCCTCTTAGCAGGTTATGGCTACGCCCATCTTGGCAGCCAATGGCTCGGAGCGCGCCGGCACGCCCTAGTTCATTTGATTCTCCTGGTAGTCGCGCTCTTACTGTTGCCGATAAAGCTTCCGATCCCTTGGTTCGCGGCGCCCTCTCGTACCCCCGCTATCCTCATGCTCGCAGTTTTGACCGTGACGATCGGCTTTCCGTTCTTTGTATTGTCTGGAGGCGCGCCGCTCCTGCAAAAATGGTTCGCTCACAGTCAACCTGGCGCGGCGCGTGACCCGTATTTTTTATACGCGGCGAGCAACACGGGCAGCATCGCCGGTCTACTCGCTTACCCGTTGCTGTTGGAACCAAAGCTTACTTTGAGTCAGCAGAATTATCTTTGGTTTTGCGGATATTGGATACTGATCGTTCTGTTCTCGGTTTGCATAATTTATGTTTTGCGCCCTCGCGGTGCTGAAGAAGCGCCGGGGACGTCGCCCTTCGGGGACGAACAGGCAAGGTTGCTTGCGCGTGGGAGTGTTAATTTTGCGCGACGTCTGCGTTGGGTTGTGTGGTCCTTTGTTCCGTCGAGCTTGCTCATGGGAGTTACCTCCTATGTCACGACCGATATTGCTTCGATGCCGCTTCTCTGGGTCTTACCGCTCTCGGCGTACCTCCTCTCTTTCGTTATAGCGTTCGCGCGTGTTTCCTGGGCGACGAGCCCCTTCTTGATACGCCGACAGGCAATCTTTCTTCTCGGTTCGGCGATAACCGTTTTTATGCACGCGACCGAGCCGCTATGGATCGTTCTCCCTTTACACCTGATCTCGTTTTTCGTGACCGCGCTGATTTGCCATGGGCAACTTGCGCAGGACAGGCCCGACCCATCGAAGCTGACGGATTATTACTTTTGGATATCACTGGGCGGAGTATTAGGCGGCGCCTTTAACGCGTTGATTGCGCCTCTCATCTTCAAAGTCATATTGGAATATCCCCTGGCTATTGCGGCTGCCGCGTTTCTCCGTCCTTACGTGGGAGAAAAGGTTGCGACTAAGGTGCAACGGCGATTGGATTGGATACTGCCGCCTGCGTTGGTGTGTTTGGTGGTCGTGGTCACTCTCGCGACCAAGCAGAATCACGGCCTTTCGCCATTCAGCGAGCGTCTGCTGCTCTGGGCGAGTTCTGGAGTGATCTGTCTGAGCTTTGCTTACCGGCCCGTCCGTTTCGGTATTGGTCTGTTGGCGCTAACGATGGTTTCGCTGTGGTATCCGAGCGAACTGGGTAACGTTTTGTACGCGGACCGGAGTTTTTTTGGCGCCTACTTGGTGACGTTGGATCAACCGAGGAAAAAGCACGTACTATTCCAAGGAACGACGATTCACGGCGTGCAAAGCATAGAGCCGCAAATGCAGCAAATGCCGATGGCATATTATTATCGAACCGGTCCGGCCGGTCAGGTTCTTCTCGCACCGTCAACAATTCAATCCAGCAATAAGGTCGCGGTCGTCGGATTAGGGGGCGGCGCCTTGACATGTCACGGGACCCCGGCCCGGACATTTACATTTTACGAAATCGATCCCTTGGTGGAAAAGATCGCTAGAAATGTGAATCTGTTTACTTATTTGCGCGATTGCCCAGCGCACGTTGAAGTGGTGATCGGCGACGCCAGGGTTTCCTTGATAAAAGCTCCGGATCGCCGCTACGACATTTTTATTCTGGACGCTTTCAGCTCGGATGTGATTCCGGCTCATTTGCTAACGCGTGAAGCCATCGAGTTATATCTTACCAAAACCGCTGCCAACGGTTTGCTCTTGTTTCACATCTCGAACCGATATCTGGATCTGGCACCCGTCTTAGCCCGTCTCGCGACTGATCTGAAACTCGTCGCTTTAATTCAGAATGATACTCACATCAGTTCCCTGGAGGCGGAGGAAGGCAAATTATCATCCCGCTGGGTTATTTTGGCGCGCGGCGAGAAGGCCGTCGAACCATTTCTTAAAGACGAGCGCTGGCATCGTTTGGATGGGCAATCGGGCGGTGAATTGTGGACCGACGAGTTTTCTAATATCGTCAAAGTAATTTCCTGGCGATAACCAGCGCTCATCTATTCTCTCTTTACCTTTTCAACCAGTGCTTTGCGTTCTGTGAATTCGCCGGTGAATCCGTTGTGCCGCGCGGTTGCCAGGTATTTTCCACTCGCGGGCTGTTCAATTTGCTAAAGATTTGCCCAGCAGACTAGCGGATATTCACAGTGCGCGGCGATGGCGCGGGGTAACTGTTAGCAACGGGTCGATTGTGATGAATGAACGTTCGAAGAATGGGCGGAAAACGCTTTTGCTGGCAATGATATTCGGTCGACCGAAATTAATTCAGCGCAAATTTCCCGTGTGACCGAGCGAGTAGCGTCCCGGTTGCGGCCAGACGGTGAGACCGTGGGGCTCGGTTTTCACAGCAATACTTTTGACGGTTCCGTTCGTCGTGTCGATGACATAAACGGAGTTGTCGTAGCGGCCGGAGAGCCAAAGTTGTTTGCCGTCGATGCTGATATTGCCCATATCCGGGCTGCCGCCGCCGGGAATCGGCCAAGTCGCTTCTACTTTGCGGGTTGCGAAGTCGATCACGCTGACGCTGCCTTTGCCTTTCGGTGGGCCATAGACGCGGGCGACGCCGCGATTGGCGACGTAAAGTTTGGCTCCGTCACGACTTGGGTATAAACCGTGAGTGCCGATGCCGGTTTTGATGTGGCCAATTTCCGTGAACTTGTCGCCGTCGACTAGGAATACGCCGTCAGCCTTCATGTCGGCGACGTAAAAAACCTTGCCGTCGGGCGAAATGCGCACGTCTTGCGGCATGCCGCCTTTCGAGAACTTAAGATATCCGGCGACTTTTTTCTCGACAAGATCGATTTTGACCACGCTCTTGGCATACTCACAGGTGAAAATCGCGTAACGCCCGTCGATGGAAAAATCGGCGTGGTTGATGCCGCGGCAATTAGGAGTTTCGATCGAATATTTGAGCGCCATGGTGTGGGGATCGCGAAAGTCGAGCCGCTTATGCGCTTCGGCGACGACGATAGCGGCGCTGCCGTCCGGCGTAAAATACATATTATAAGGATCGTCCACGGGGATATTTTTGCCGGGCTTGCCGGTAAGCGGGTCGATCGGCGTGACGCTGCCGTCTGTTCGCCCCTCGGCATTGTTATTAACCCAGAGAGTCTTTAAGTCCCATGACGGCACCACATGCTGCGGGTTGATGCCGACCTTGAACTTGTCGACAACTTTCAGCGTCGCGGGGTCGATGACCCAAACATCATTGGAGGTGCGATTAGGCACGTAGACGCGATGCAGATGTTTCGCGACGACCGGGCTTAAGTTGTCCGAGCGGGTTTCGCTGTAGAGATTGTTGGGATCGATGACCGGCGGCATGCCCGGGACGGTTTGAATCGTTCTTGCACTTGTCTCCGCGGCGATCGTCGTCGATGGAAAACAAAACAACAATGCCAGAATCGCTGGCACTAACGCCGATACACAAGCCTGACGATGCCGCATTAATTTGACCTCCACGGAGTTATGAATCACCGGCCGAACCATCAAGCTCGGCCAGCAGCTGAATGGTAAACGAAAAATTTTTGGATTTCGAGGATCGCGTGGCTACGCGGCGCTTTTTTTCTTTTTGTTTTGGATCGCCCAGTAGACATTTTCCGGTTTGAGTGGCAGATCGTAAACGCGCACGCCGATGGCATCCGCAACCGCGTTGCCGATCGCCGCCGGCGTCGGTGCGAGACCGGGCTCGCCCAAGCCTTTCGCGCCGTAGGGACCTTCGGGCTCGGCGCATTCGACGATGATCGAGATCAGCTCGGGAATATCCAGCGACGTTGCCAGGTGATAATCGAGAAATGACGGATTGCGCACTTTGCCGGTTTTGTCGATAACCATTTCTTCGTGCAACGCGGAGCCAATGCCCATCACCACGCCGCCTTCGATCTGCGCGACGCAATTGAGCGGATTGATCGCCTTGCCGACGTCATGCGCCGCCGACATGCGCAGCACGCGCACGCGCCCGCTGTCCTCATCGACGGCGACTTCGGCCGCCTGCGTCGCGTACATGTAAAAGGCCGAGGCGTGATCGCTGTGGCCGGTTTCGAGGTCCAAATCTTTGCCGATCTCATAAGTGTAGGAGCCATCGCCGCGCACCTCGCCGGTGATGCCGAGTTTTCGCCGCACCACTTCGCCGATCGGCAGAGCTTGCTGCGGCTGGTCTTTCAAGAAAACTTTGCCATCGCCGTAGTCGAGATCTTTGACGCCCGCTTCCAGCATCGGGCTGGCGGCTTCCATGATCTGCTCGCGCGCATGGATCGAGGCGCGCCGCACCGCGTTGCCCATGTGGTAGGTGCTGCGGCTCGACGTCGTCGACGCGTCGAATGGAATCACGTCGGTATCGAGCGGATGCATATGGACTTTGTCCATCGGTACTTTGAGTTCTTCGGCCGCGACTTGCGAAAGAATCGTGTTGCAGCCCTGGCCGATTTCCACTGTGCCGGCAAGCACCGTCACTTCGCCTTTAGCGTTGACGACGACACCGGCAGCGGATGTCGTCGGCGAACGGGTCGGTTTTTGAATACAGGCAAAGCCTTTGCCGATTTTGACGCCGGGCTTCGTACTTGCTGATTGCTTGCCGTAGTCGATCGCCTCGGTGGCTTTAACCAAAGTTTCTTTGAGACCGACCGCGTGGAGCTGCTCACCCCAGTAGGAAATATCGCCTTCGACAAAAATATTCTTCATGCGGATGTCGATGGGATCCATACCGATGCGACGGGCGATTTCATCCATTTGCTGTTCGCCAGCCCACGCGCCCTGGGGAATGCCGTAGCCGCGATAAGAACCCGCGACCGGTTTGTTGGTATAAACGGCGTAGCCGTCGACTTTGACATGGGGGATCCGATACGGGCCGGGCGCAGGCAAGCTGCCGCGGATACACACCGTCGGGCTTTTTTCAGCGTAGGCGCCGGCGCCCCAATAAATCGTCATCTCTCGCGCCATCAGCGTGCCGTCTTTTTTTACACCGGTCTTCGAATAGACCACCGCTTCGTGGCGGGTGAGCGTGGAAATAAAAGTTTCTTCGCGGTTGAACTTCACCCGCACCGGCCTACCGTTGGTATGAAAAGCAAGCGCGACTGCGATCGGCTCGACTTTCAAGCCGCCTTTAGAGCCAAAGCCGCCGCCTTGCAGCGGATTGATGAAACGGATCTTTTCTTTGGGCATGTTCAAAGCTTCGGTGATCTCGTGGAGGGCGCGGAACGGCGCGTCATTGGCGACCCAGATGGTCAGCCGTCCCGATTCTTTGTCGAACTGCGCGTGCGCCGAATGCGGCTCCATCGCCGCATGCTGGATCATCGGCACGAAATATCTTTCTTCAAGCACCAAATCGGACTCTTTGAAACCTTGTGCGACGTTGCCGGTGCGCAACTTGAAATGCTCAGCGACGTTGGGCATGGCGCCTTGGACAACGAATTCAGCTTTACGGTACTTACCGAAGTCTTCATGAATTTCTACGCAGCCCGGCTTGCAGGCTTCTTCCGGGTCCGTGTACACGGGCAGATCTTCGTATTCGACGTCGATCAACTTTACAGCAGCCTGAGCGATGTCTTCGTCTTCAGCTGCGACCGCTGCGACGGGTTCGCCGATAAAGCGCACTTTGCCTTGCGCCAAGAACGGCTTGTCTTTTACAGCCTCGCCGTGTGTCCATGGCGCGTCTTGTCCAGTTACTACCGCGACGACGCCGGGAAGTTGTTTCGCATTCGCGGTATTAATTCTTTTAATTCTTGCGTGCGCCTTGGTGCTGAATAGAGTTTTTCCATAGAGCATGTTGGGAAGGACAAGATCGTATCCATAAACCGCTTGGCCGGTGATTTTTTCCTCGGCGTCGACGCGCTGCACCGGTTTGCCTACGACTGTGAGCTCGGCCATGTTTAACTCCTTGGAAGGTTCAAATCGTTCAAGCAGTTCAAAGCGTTCAAACCGTTTTCCGAGGTTTCATGCGTTGAGAACCGCTTGATGCATTTAGACGTTTTGAACGGAGCGCAGCGGTTGAACAATTTGAACGGTTTGAACACGTTCATTTTCGGAGGATCGCCGCTGCATCCTGCACTGCTTGGA
>WNGO01004912.1_pt1 | contig 19728 bp, 24 predicted proteins | sample 5400511 | NCBI WGS metagenome assembly WNGO01 (sample SAMN13153380, study PRJNA577476) | soil metagenome | isolation source: 20 cm soil or saprolite under Garry oak tree replicate 2 | place: USA:California | collected 2016-06-15 | reverse complement strand
CAGATTAATGAACTTTACCAACCAGTCGTAACGATCTTCCAGCGCTTGCGGATCGTTCAGATCGTGTCCCGTGTCGTAGTACAGCACCTTCTTCGGATCGCTCGCGGCAGCAACGTAGTGCTGCATCGAAGTCTTGTCGAAGTACTGTTCGTAATTCGCCAATTGGAACAGCAGAGGAACAAGTACGTGGCGAAGAACTGGACTTGCGGACGGATATTTTCTCGTTCGGCGCCGTGTTGTACGAGATGGTGACCGGCATTCGGGCATTCTCCGGTGCGACATCGGGGGCGATCACAGACGCTATCCTGCATGCCACGCCCACGACGCCTGTCCGCGTGAATCCCTCCGTACCGGCCGGGCTCGAGCACGTCATCAGCAAGGCGCTGGAGAAGGACCGCAAGGTGCGCTATCAGAGTGCCGCGGATATCCGCGCCGATCTGGAGCGGATGAAGCGGGACAGAACCTCCGGACAGGTGATCTCGCGCCAGGGTGTATTGAACCAACGCAGGCCAGTGGTGGGCATCGTCGCCACGATCGTGCTCTTGGCGGTTGTCGTTGGACTTAATGTGGGTGGGTTGCGCGATCGGCTGCTGGCGCGCGAAACTGGCGCCGGCAACATCGAGTCGCTGGCAGTGCTGCCTTTGGCGAATCTTTCCGGGGACACCGGACAGGAATTCTTTGCCGATGGCATGACTGAGGCTCTGACCACTGATTTGGCTCGAATGGAAAGTGTGCCAGTGATCTCCCGTAGTTCGACGATGCAGTACAAAGGCACAACAAAACCTTTGCCGGTTATCGCACGTGAATTGCACGCGGACGTTGTTGTGGAAGGTTCAGTGCAGCGCTCCGGCGATCGGGTACGAGTGACTGCACAACTGATCCGCGCAGCGACCGACAAACATCTCTGGGCTGAAACATACGAACGGGATTTTCGGGACATTCTCGCTCTGCAGGACGACGTCGCCTCTGGAATCGCCCAACAGATCGAGAGTAGGCTGGGTGGTCCGCGGCCGCAGCCGCTACGCAAGGCACAAACGATAAGCCCACAAGCGTATGAAACTTATTTGAAGGCAAACTCCTACCAGGATCAACTCGATTTGCAGAAGAGCATTGATTATTACAACCAGGCCATTAAGCTCGACCCGAACTATGCACCGACCTACGCCCACATGTCCACCTCTTACTTTTTTCTGGGCTTCTTTAGCGTAATTCCTCCAAGTCAGGCCTGGGGAAGAGTAAAGGAATTAGCGATGCTGGCGACCCAGAAGGATGATCAACTGCCAGAAGGTCACGCGGCCCTTGCATCGGCGATGTTGCATTACGATTGGGATTTTGCGGGAGCGGAACAGGAATTTAAACGGGCTCTGGAGTTGAATCCTAACAATGCAGACATTCGCCACGGATATGCTCACTACCTCATGGCCATGGGCCGCATGGCTGAATCTGCCGCGGAAAGCAAGCGTGCCCTCGATCTTGACCCTGTCGATGACAATCTCACCGACTGCCTTTGCTGGCATAGTTTCGCTGCCCGGCAGTACGACAACTCGATCCGGATGGCGCGAGACCTCCTTATAAGGGTGCCCGATGATACCTGGGAAATGGCCATTCTTGGCTGGGACTACGAACAAAAGGGAATGCATGAACAAGCAATCGCGGAATTCCAAAAAGCGGTTGAGCTAACGGAGAAGAATAGCCCTGACTTCAGCCCCTTCTTTCTTGCGGGGCTCGCGCACTCTTATGCGCTGGCAGGCAGGCGGAGCGATGCAGAGCAGGTCCTTCAAAGCCTTTTGGGGCGAGCCCGGAAATCCTATGTTTCGCCGTTCGACATCGCACTCATCTACACCGCACTGGGAGAAAAAGACACAGCCTTCGCGTGGTTGGCAAAGGCGGTGGCGGAACGCTCCACCTGGCTCGTGTATAGCAAGTGGGAGCCGCGGCTCGATCCTCTGCGAAGCGACCCGCGCTTCCAGGATCTGTTGCGCCGCATCGGCCTTCCAAGTTAGCCCTCACACACGCGGAATCGTTCTTTTTCGGCATGACCTCAGTGCGCTGACCGTAGCATCAGAGAAACTGACTTGGTAGCGATTTCAGCACCGGCCGCTTTACTCGACGTTCCGAAGCGGGAAGACTGTACAGCATGCATTGTCGGGCTACTTCTGTCCGTCAACTGGAGGCTAATGCTTTCTACCCCGTGATGCCGCTAAGGGCGGCGATAGGCATATACCGTACCCTCCTGCGCTCCTACATAGACTTGTTCGCTATCGGCATCCGTGCCGATGCTGCGGAGACACCCTTTCAACCGGTCCGACCATTGAGGAGCGCCATCGGAGATGCGAAAGGCATCTAGTTCGCTGCGGCAATTACCTGCGAGCAGAAGTCCATTCCAAAGCTGTGGCCACTCTGATGACCAAGCCCGATCTGCCTTACGACTCCACCTAATCTGGGACAAATTCAGATCCGTGCTGATCAGATATCCGCCTTTGTTATCACTGTCCTCCAAGAAAATGTAAAGAGCATCGGCGTCTACTAAAAAGCGACCCGCTGGGGAAGCTGGGACTGACAGCGTGCTTTGAAGGTGGCCATCATCGGCGGAGACCCGAAACAACCGCTTTGTCGAATTCCCCACATAGACTGAATTATTGACGACGCTGAGCTTTGTTGTTGGACGTTTACCGAGATCATGCTTCCATAATATTTTCCCCGACTGGGCGTCGAAGCCATAAAGGATTCCGTTCAACCCCGCGTAGACAACTCGGTCACCCACAACAACGGGAGCAGGCGGCAAAGCGCAATCCGGGTTAGGCGTTCCAGTCGCAAATTTCCAACGTAAGGTACCGTCTGCGAGGTTCAGTGCACTCAACTCATCAACGAAGCTCGCGGCATAGATCGTGGGACCAATGCGTGCGATATCGGTTGGGGTCCCGGCCGTGCGGTACTTCCAACGGACGGTTCCAGTCGCTCGGTCGAATGCATACACGTGGCCGATCCCGCCGGAGGCGCAGCTTTTGTCTGTACCAATGAGGACTAGTTGATCGGCAATCAGAGGATTGCCGTGAAAGCTGGTCTGGTTCCCGTCTTGGTGGATATCGTAGCTCCACCGCACTTTACCGCTCCGCTTATCGAAAGCATAGAAGGTGCCGGCGCATGATCCGATTAGTAGTACATCCCCCGCGACCGTGGGGGTGGAAAACACTCAACCGCCTGTGTCGTATTGCCACGCGATCGTACCAACGTTCGCTTTCTGGATGTCGGCGCCATCGTGTGGTTGCTGTGCTCCAAGCCGGCCGACGCTCATAGAAAGAAGCACGAGGGCGGGAATGCGTAGCCAAATCGACAGTCGCATAATTTACCTCCAAGAGCAGATGCCAATCGCAGCGCAGAACGTCCGGAATGAAACAAGGTTTCGAAGTGTCATCCATTACGATTTTTAACCCAATACGTTCACCCGTGTGAAGAACGGAGTAAACAGGTCGATTTGCGAAAAATCCTCTTTGTCATAGCAGCGTGAGTCTTACTTGCGCAGTCCTGGTTGGGCTACACCCCACCAGCAGTACGACCCCGATTTTGGAAAAGGAGAAAGGTACCCAGCGTCGATCTGTTCGATATCGAAGCCACCTTTGCCGATGAGGGCCGGAATGTCACGGGTCACGTGGCAACCCTCGAACGCCCAGCGAAAGAGCGGTTCCGATCGCTTTTGCCAACGCTGTATCGCTGGATGGGGCGACAGACCGTGCTCGAAGAATATGAGCTTCCCACCTGGTTTGAGGACCCGGCGAACACCTTGAATAGCCTCGACCACGCCGGGGATCGTGCATAACGTAAAGGTGCTCACAACCGTATCGACGCTTGCATCTGCCAAGGGAATGCGCTCTCCTGGCAGGTCGAGAAACTCGATCTTTACCTCTGTTTGCCGCTGTTGTTCCTCTGCTCGCCGAAGCATCCCCGGATTCGGTTCGAGCGCATAGACGTTGGTTACCCTGGCGGGATCATAATGAGTGAAGTTGACACCGGGCCCCACGCCGATCTCAAGAACACTCCCTTGCGCCAACGGGACGATGCGCCGCCGAATATCGTCGATCGGTTTTGGATTTCCCGGCGCGCTTACGAGATAAGGGTACACATGGTCTTTGTAGAAGGGCATACCTGCCTCATGAATTGCGTCTGTCCACACACCGTGTTTCAGCGCTACTCCGGTCCACTGACATCGGCCAACAAATTTTATCGCCGTTGCGATGCGGTTCCCTAGGCTAAGGCATGAGATTGAGCTACCGCTTTTGTAAGTAGCGCGACGGTGGACTCTATCTCTTCGCGTGTCGTCGTTCGCCCCAGGCTGAAGCGGATCGCCCCCATTCCGATTTGGGATGGGACGTTCATCGCCTTCAATACGGGGGATAACTCTACTGAACCGGAATGGCAAGCGGAACCAGTGGAGGCGGCAACGTTGTCCATACGAGCCAGAATCTCCGACCCGGCTCTCCCGATAAAGCTGACGTTCAATGTATTTGGCAATCGCTCGGTGGGATGCCCATTGAGAGCGATCTGGTCGCCGAAGGAGTCCTGCAACATGTACCAGAAGAGATCGCGCAGTTGCTGTACGGATTCCATACCTAGCCACGACTGGGATATTGCGCACGCGGCTCCCAAGCCGACGCCGAGCAGGATATTCTCAGTTCCGGCGCGGCGGCCCAATTCGTGGCCTGCACCGTGGATCAACGGTTCCAATCGGACCTGCTCGCGCACGAAGAGGGCTCCTACTCCTTTTGGTCCATAAAGCTTGTGACCTGCGACCGATAAGAGATCAACTCCAAGCTCATCGGTGCGAGTGGCGACCTTGCCAACTGACTGCGCTGCATCGGTATGGAAGAGAATGCCGTGTTCACGAGCAATTCGGGCAATGTCAGGAATTGGCTGAATTGTGCCGACCTCGTTGTTGGCGTGCATCACGGAAATCAGAATGGTCTCTGGGGTAATCGCACACCGCACGTCGTCAGGGTCAAGGCGGCCGAATCCGTCCACGGGCAAGTACGTTGCGGTGGCGCCGAGCCGTTCAAGAAACCGACACGGATTGACGATGGCGGGATGTTCCACTTGCGTTGTGATGAAGTGAGCTTTGGCTGGCCCCTTAGCGAAGAACACGCCCTTCAGCGCGTGATTGTTAGCTTCACTTCCCCCGCTGGTGAAGACAATCTCGCTCGGCCGGCACTTGAGTAGAGCGGCAACTTGGGCGCGCGCTTTCTCAATGCCACGTTTTGCTGCCAGCACGCCCATTGCACCTGAAGTGGCGGATGCTATGCGAGGCGTCTTGGCTGAACCGTTCGGCAATCCTTCCAGTGAGCATTGAAATCCAAATATATGCGTGGAGCTTCCACCGGCTTCTCCATAAAAGTACCTCTAAGCGTTATAGCTCTCGTGCGTTCATGCGATCCGCTTTTGTCACCGCGCCAACTCTTGACATCATAACTGCCAAAGTGCAAACTATCAATCAATCAAGCGAGTAATTGAATATGCCAAATCACATCGACAAACGCGGCTTCAAGGACTCTGCCTACGGACAACTCGCTCGCATTGGCAAGGCGCTGTCGAGTCCGAAACGACTGGAGTTGCTCGACCTGCTTTGCCAAACGGATAGGACGGTCGAGGGTCTGGCTCGTGAAACCGAGATGAGCATCGCGAACACCTCCCAGCACCTCCAAGTGCTGGAGGCGGCGCGATTGGTAGGAGGGAAGAAGCGGGGCCGGTTTGTGGTGTATTCGCTGGCTGATGCACTCGTTGGCGACTTCTTCCGGGCGTTCCGCGTCTTGGCAGAAGATCGTCTGGCTGAGATTGAACAACTCAGACGCCGGTTCCTCGAAGCAGGCGCCGACCTCGACCCCGTGGACGCGGAAGCCCTGATCGACCGAGTTCAAAAGGGTGAAGTCGTCGCGATTGATGTGCGTCCTATCGAGGAATACACGACGGCGCATATTCCGGGAGCCTTGGCCCTGCCGTTTCAGGAACTGAGGCGGCGGTTATCCGAACTGCCTCGCAACAAAGAGATTGTCGCTTACTGCCGCGGCCCGTATTGCGTGCTGGCAATTGACGCGGTCCGGCTTCTCCGTGCGCGCGGGCTGCGGGCGCATCGGCTGGAAGCCAGCGTTCAGGACTGGCGGGCGCGTGGACTACCCGTGGCAACTGGTCTTGAACAAGGCTCAATCAAGGCTTTACAGAGGAGGGCCCGATGATCCTGCGTCAACTGCTCCACCACCACCCAGTTGTTGCTGCCTCTTATGTTTTCGGGTGAGGGGGTAAAGGCTTGGCCGCCGTGTGCGACCCAATTGATGAGCCTGAGCTCTATCTGCGGACTGCCGAGGAATCCGGAATGAAAATCCGCTACGTCGTGGATACCCACGTCCACGCCGACCACATTTCCGGAGGTCGCAGATTGGCCGAGATGACTGGCGCCAGTTATGTGCTTCACACCAGTTGCGGAGCCCGGTACGAGTTCTTTCCCGTGGGAGACGGAGACAATCTGGATCTGGGCAATGTGCAGGTCCGGGTATTGCACACGCCGGGCCATACTCCCGAACACATTTCTCTTTTGGTTACCGACAAGACTCGCGGGCCGGAGCCTTGGTTCCTGCTCAGCGGGCACACTCTGATGGTTGGCGATTTGGGAAGAACCGAGCTGGCCTCAAGCGCGGAGCAGGGAGCGCGATCGTTGTTTGAAACGGTCCAGAAATTGAAATCACTTCCTGACTATCTGGAAGTTTTACCGGGAGCCTATTCGGGCTCGGTTTGTGGGCGATCCTTGAGCGGTAAGCCGATGTCGACGATTGGCTTCGAGCGCAGGTTCAACAAAGCCTTCCAGATCGACGACAAAGACGAGTTCGTGCGCCACATGACGCAAAACATACCGACGCCACCTCCGGAAGCCGCCAAGATACGAGCCACCAATCTGGGCGCATCTGCATACGGAACTGAGTGAACTCCTCGAGCCTTCCGATAAGGCGGAGAGCCGCGTTGCAAGGAACAGCCGGTTATGGATGAGCTACATGGCGAGATGAAGTTAGGTCTGCGGGAGAACGTTGGCCAGTTCTCGCTCCTGGTCCTGATCAATGTGTTCGTGGGAATGATGGTCGGGCTGGAAAGAACCGTCGTTCCATTGATCGGCGAAAAGGAGTTCGGGCTCGTCTCCAAAACTGCCATCGTCTCCTTCATTGTCAGCTTCGGTGTTACGAAAGCCATCTGCAACCTGTTTGCCGCTCGAGTTTCGGAAACCGTCGGCCGCAAGAAGGTGTTGGTAGTCGGCTGGCTGGTTGGCCTTCCTGTCCCCTTCATCATTATTTTTGCCAATCGTTGGTTCTGGTTTGATGTGGCGAACGTGTTGCTTGGCGTTAACCAGGCATTGTGTTGGTCGATGACGGTGATTATGAAAGTGGATTTGGTTGGCCCGAAGCGGCGTGGGTTGGCGCTGGGACTGAACGAGTTCGCTGGCTACCTTGCCGTCGGATTTACAGCTTGGATTACCGGTTACATCGCGTCGGTCTATGCTCTTCGGCCGCAACCGTTTTATCTAGGTATCGGCGTAGCTGTTGCAGGCTTATTGCTTTCATTGTTATTGGCGAAGGAAACGCGGCAATACGCCAAGCTGGAAGCTCAATTGCACCACGCGTCTGTTACGGCGGTTTCGGCAGGCGAGAACGGCCTGTCATCATCACACCCGTCCATGCGCGAGATCTTTGCCCAGGCATCTTGGAAAGACCGGAATCTGTTTTCGTGTAGCCAAGCCGGACTGGTGAACAACCTTAACGATGGAATGTCCTGGGGCATTTATCCACTGTTTTTCTCTGGCCTGGGTCTCGGAGTAGCGGCGATCGGGACTATCAAAGCTGTGTATCCTGCGGCTTGGGGCGCTCTGCAAGTCCTGACCGGTCCGCTGAGCGACCGCTGGGGAAGGAAGTGGCTGATCGCGGCCGGGATGATCGTGCAAGCTGGTGCGATCTGGCTTACGGTTGCAGTTCCCAAGTACCCAGCTTGGATCGTAGCGGCTCTGTTTCAGGGGGTAGGCACGGCAATGGTGTACCCGACCCTGCTAGCTGCTATCAGCGATGTTGCGCATCCTGAATGGCGGGCGACTACCATGGGCGTTTATCGCTTCTGGCGGGACTTGGGCTACGCCATCGGCGCTCTCATTTCGGGAATTATCGCCGACCTACTGGGGATGCGGGCCGCAATTCAAGTTGTGGCGGTGCTAACTCTGCTTTCCGGCCTTCATGTGGCTATCAGAATGCGAGAGCCGCTCATTCGCCATCCGGCGTCAGGGCTGGGGGACATCCTGGTTTTACCAGCGGGCGAGTGGAATTCTGACCAGACAGACAGCGAACGATAAGTATGCTAATTCCTTTGACTGGGCTAGTTGTCCCGGTGACGACAATCAACTCTTTCAGAGTCACCGGTAACCGCGCGCGAGCAGATCGATCTGTTCGCGGGAGACACCGGCAGCGAGCACTGCGCGCATGTCGTCCCCAGTCACAGCATGCTCACGCGTCAGCGTGCAAAGCATCCGCAGCGTCGCCCGCAGAGGCTCCTCGATAGTCGCAGTCTCAAGATCTGAGAGCACTGCGGAAACTATCGCTCCATTACGATATGCACCCTCGGCAACGGCAGCGTGCGCCTTCGTGCACCACTTACACTCGTCAGTCTTCGCGACGAATGCAGCCATGAGCTCGCGGTCAGCAACTGACCACGCGGATGGCCCGCGCATCGCCTCCTGGGTGACTCCCTGCATTGGCGTGCCGTAGAAGTCTGCGCGGTACTTGACCAACTTGATGACGTCGAGCACCGGCTGGCGGGAGGCCGCGCGAATGAGCAGGAACAGGACCTTGGTGCCGAGACTGTGACCACGATCGAGAATAGCGAGGCGCATGCCTAATCCTTCTTTGTCGCGGCCTCAAGGGCAGCGAGGGCCGTATCGTGCTGCCGCGCAGCTTGGCCGATCGCGGCGCACACAACGATTTCGAAGATCTCGTCCTCAGTTAAGCCGGATGCCTTCGCTGCGGCGATATCGTCGTCAGTGACTCGGTAGGCCTGCTTCGTGACCTTGTCGATCAGCGTGTTCAGCGGCTCGGCGCATCTCGTACGGTCGAAGGCGGAACGGCGCTGGGCGCGCGACGCCGTGCCGTCTCCTTCGAGGATCCGCGTGACCAATGCCTTGCGCGCCTTCATGATATCTGTCATGCCGGTCCTCGGTTTAGGCCGAAGCAGCGCGGGCTGCCTGGGCGAAGGCCTCGAGGAGGCGGCCCCAGTCGCCTTCAGTGTCAAAGACGCGACGCATCTCATCACGACGCGCCCCGTAAAGGTCGAGACGGCGATGCTCGAGTTCGACGCGCGTAGTGTTCTTGCCGTCGGCGATGAAGCGCAGCTCGAGTTCCGTCTTCAGATTCGGGTCGTGCTGCCAGTCCGCGGTGATCTCCCAGTAGAGCACCAAACGCGAGTGCGGTTCCCACAAGGCGACGCTACCCCAGTCACACGTGCTTCCATCGTCACCGCGTTCATACCAGCGCCCGCCGACTCGCGGCTCGATCACCGCATCCACCGCGTTGGCCTTTCCGATCTTGTACATCGCCAGCGGCCACCACGTGCCCATCTTTTCAGTGAATACGCGCCAAGCCACGTCTTGTGGCGCCTGAACGCTCACGACCTTTCGAACGCTGTTCGCGTCGGTGCTGGCGGACATCGTCTGCGCTGTCTTCATGATTTCTCCTTCTTTTTGTCTTCATGGTTTCCATTTCTTCGGCTGCTTCTCGTTCGGCCGCTTCTTTGAACGCGCTGAGCGCATCGCCCCAGAATCCGTCGAGCCAGCTACGCAGGGCCTTGATCCCTCTCAGGTCGACAGAGTAGAGCCGCCGGGTACCCTCTGCGCGGTCCGTGACCAGATGCGCCGACTTGAGTACCCTCAGGTGCTGGGAGACTGCGGGACGGCTCACGTCCATCCCTCCGGCGATCTCTCCTACTGATCGCGCTCCGCTCCGCAGGCGTTCGAATACGAGTCGGCGAGTCGGATCTCCGAATGCGTCCAGTATCTGGCTAGCGTAAGCCATAGCTTACCGTAAGGTATAACTAACGAATGTGTGTGTCAAGTCTGACGTGTGTGAGAGGTGGAGACCTCCACAATTGAGCAGGAGATCGATTCGCTATTCTCAAGAGGCGGGCTTGTGATCTTAGAACGTCTTGCTGAACGCCTTTGCCAACCCGATAACGGGCTTCGGCGATCTGAGACAGCTTGGTTAGCAGCTCCTTGTCCTTCAGAGTGGTCTGGATCGCTTTGTCATAGAACCAGTATTCGAAATAGGCCGTCTTCACATCCACTGTTACGCGTCGGCGAATTACTTCGTAGTCCGAAGAGGCGGCATCGGCCTCTTTCGAAGCAATCTCTCCACGAAGCTTTAACTTGCCGGGGTAAAGGAGTTGCTGGCTCGCAGAAACGGCCCGGTAACTGGAAGGGTCACCGGACTGCACGCTGAAAGGCGTGATGTTTCCGGCCCAACCGATCCCAACCGTAGAATCTGGTAGCGCTTTGGCCTGCGGCACGCGTCGCCGCTGCGCTTCTACAGTGTGCGAAGCACTTTGGACCGCCGGATTCTTTTGCAAGGCCTCGCGAACGAGGTCTTCGAGACCGACGGGTGACGGTGGCGGGGTTTGTGTGGCGCTGACGGTCGTAGCTGTCTGGACCGTTAGCGGGACCTGAACGTGTTGTGCCGTACTTAGGCCCGGCCAGAAACAACCGAATGCTAGGAGAGTGAATATTTTCCTGATCATAAGAATGCTCTCTTGGTTAAGGGCCGTCTTTCTTATGCAAACGCCCTTCCGCGAGGAAAGACGGCCTGTGGGTTGATCCGCCCCGAGAATGCAGGTTGTGGGGATGGCCATCAAGGTTGTTTCTGCTCCGCCTGTTTGGCCATGTCTTCGTGCAGTGTGGCTAGAGCCTCCGCTTCTTTGGCCTCTTGCTCGTCCAATTGAGCCCAACGCTGGCAATGGCTTGCACCTTGGCCAAGCGAACCAAGTTGCTTCGGCCCCATTGCGCCGAATCTTGGGTACTTCGCATAATCCTCGGCCATTGCCAAATGCTCCTTCGCGTCAGCCCTCAACCGTAGCGCCTTTTGCCGGTAATATTCAGCGATCTTCTGATGGTCAGCGGGCTCGCTTGCTGTCTTGAGCAGAACCTTGAGTTCTTTCTTGGTGAGGAACGGGTTGTTCTTTGCGGCGGCGGTGGCAAGAGGGACGAAGGAAGACAAAGCCAAGGCAATGATGGTCAAAATCACAAGTAGGTTGATTCGAGTGCTCTTCATAATTTCCTCCAATGGAGCGAGGCTCCGATCATTTGTGGTTCAGTGGGAAGCGGCCAAAGATCGGAGGGTAAATCGGTGCGTTCTGCAACCGGCTGACTACCCTTCAAGCAGCTTTGCCGCTAAGAATGTCAGGAGCGAGGGTGAGGGTTAGACCAGAAAAATACAGAGGACGGCTTGGGGGGAGGGCACAGATACTCGAATCGTGAGATCCGGAGGCTTGAGTTCGACGATTCTCGACGGAGTATCGAGCGTCGAAACGCTAAACGTCGGGGCCGCACCGATGCTGCTCCCACTCGGAGCCTGAGGCACTGAAGCCGGTGTCGGTTTGGCCGCAGAGACTAGGCAGCAGGAACCATCTGCGGATGCTTCTTGAATGCTGAATGAAGGCGCTTGCCCACCCATCACCGGGCAGTGAGGCGTGCAATGCTCAGCCGGCACCATGTGCCACAAGCACGAACCCAGCGCCGATAATGGCATCGCTAGCAGAATCACTACCAATGCTGAGGCCACGAGTTTGAAGCGCCACGTCATGTTCTTCCAGATGATCCTACCGGTGCTCTGCCCGGACTGGCTGTGACGGAAATCACAGCCGTCCGTAGTCGCGCTCACAAGGCCAATTTCTGCAGTTTTCCTAAAAGGGCGAGTCCAAAAGGGGGGATTCATCTCGTGGTCAAACCCCGCACCCGTCAACCTGCGTCGCGGCCCTTGGCCTTCAAGAGATTGAAAAAACTCCCACCGCACGCGTTTGCGCATCTCATAGAGTCTAAGATACAGTTTTCCAAAGTGGCCCGAAAAACCGCAACTTCGATAATTCTGCTGACTGTTCTATTAGCCGGGGTCATCACTCCGACCGGGCTCTGCGCAGTTATGTGTGAACGCCACTTCCGAACGCAAAGTCATAGCCACTGTAGTCAGCCTTCGGACGCCATGCCCGGAATGGCTCACCATCACTCAGGAATGAATCACGCAAATGTTGATGCCGTGAGTTCTCTTTGGGTGTCGCGATCGTGCCAGACGAATTGCGTCGCGGCAGAACGTCTTGCCATTTCGAGAAAGGTTCTTTCTCAGATGACGGTTGTCCAGACCGGCGTGGTGGCCCTGGACAATACATCGAAGCTTCTGGTGCCAGATCTCGCGGCCGCACGGATTTTGGACAACGGTCCGCCCTATTCGCCCACGGCACGTGCTGCGTCTTTTAGCGTTCTTCGCATCTGATTTCCCCCTCTTTCTAGCACCGATTTAGCCAAAGCAACGACTTGTCGATTTCCTGGACCGTGCAGCTCCTTCGCTTCAATGTCCGTTGAGTTTCTCAAGGACATTTGGTCCCGCTAATTCTTGAAGAGGAAGAACCATGAAGAACAGACGTGATTTCCTTAGAAATTCTCTTGGCCTGGGTGCCGGTTTGGCTGCCGCACCTCGCCTGTTTGCAGCTCCGCAGGAGAAGGGAGCGAGCATGGACATGGAGCACATGAGTCACGCTATCCAACGTGGCGGCAGTCGAATTGTCTCCGTGGAAACGCCGGACGTTCCGCAGCTTTCGTGGCGCATGGACGGAAACGTAAAAGAATTCCATCTCATTGCCGAGGCGGTTAAACAGGAGATCTTTCCCGGCCGGATCGTTGACCTCTGGGGTTACAACGGCAGTGCTCCGGGACCCACGATTCAGGTGAACCAGGGGGATCGGGTGAGGATCATCGTGGACAACCACCTTCCCGAAGCAACATCGATGCACTGGCACGGATTCGAGATCCCTATCGACATGGACGGAGCGCCGGGAAGTAGTCAAGATCCGATTCCTCCCGGCGGCCGATTTGTCTATGAATTCACGCTCCACCAGGAAGGAACTTATTTCTACCACTCGCACATGGCGATGCAGGAAATGATGGGCATGATCGGCACCTTCATCATGCATCCCAAGGAGCCATACAAGCCGCGCGCCGATAAAGACTTCGCAATCATTGTGCAGGAGTACGCGATCTTGCCGAATATCAATGTTCCGAACTCCATGAACATGGAGTTCAACTGGCTCACATTCAATGGCAAATCCGGTCCAGCCAACACTCCGCTCATCGTGCGGCACGGAGAGCGAGTCCGCATTCGCCTCATCAACCTCGGTATGGACCACCATCCGATCCATCTTCACGGCCACCAATTCGTGGTTACCGGGACGGAAGGAGGACGCCAGCCACAATCCACGTGGGGTCCTGGAAATACGGTTCTGGTAGGAGTGGCGCAATCTCGGGATATCGAGTTTGTGGCGACCAATCCTGGAGACTGGATGCTTCATTGCCATCTTCCTCACCACATGATGAACCAAATGTCGTCGATGGTCGGCCCGATGTCACGCCGAACTGGAATGCCCGCGGGTCTCGACATGGAGCGCGGAATGGGCATGCTGCGACAGGGAAGCGCGACGTCTGAGGAAAACGGTCCGAGCCTAGGTCGCGGAATGGGCGTCGGTTCGACAGCGGAGCAAACCATGTCGAATTCTCCGCTGAAAGCCGGGAATGCGATGCAGCACCAGGATATGCCCGACATGCAGAAGCAAGGGATGCAGATGGGCAAGCCCGAGGTCAGCAAGAATGCGAATTCCGTGCCGGGCTTTCCGCAGGATGCCTTCATGGAAGGTCCCATGATGGCGATGGATCAAATGGTCGACAAGCCTGAAAACTTTGATCTGCGTCCCGGCTGGAGCGGCTTCATGGCGGGAATGATGACGTTCGTACGCGTGCTGCCTCCCGACAAGTATGACCAAATCATGGAGCTTCGAAAAAAGCAGGAAGGCGATAAGCCAATGAAGATGGACATGCCGGGGATGGAGCACAAACATGAATAACCTGACTACGCCGGTGAAGTTCATGGAAGTGAAGGTCGAAACCGTGTCACCAATCAGTCGCGTAACCCGCTTCGTACTCTGCTTTTCCTGGGCCTTGTTCCTGGTCACCTTGCCCGGCCGAGCGCAAACGCCAGCTTCTGAGCAAAAGACGATGACACTCGAAGAACTTCAACAGATGGCCTTACAGAACAATCCGACGTTCAAGCAATCGGCCGCCAACATTCAAGCGGCGGAAGGCAGGAAGAAGCAATCGGGGCTCTACCCGAACCCAACTGTCGGCTATCAGGGCGAACAGATCCGAGGCGGGTCGTTTCACGGGGGTGAGCAAGGCTTTTTCGTGCAGCAAGACATCGTGCTCGGTGGAAAGCTGGGCCTGAATCGAAAGATTTTTGACCAGGAGCTCAGGCAGGCGGAAACCGAAGCCGAGGAGCAAAAAGTGCGGGTAGTCACAAACGTACGGATGTCCTACATCCAAGCGCTGGCTGCCCAGCAGACACTGGAGTTGCGACAAAACCTCAGCAAGCTTGCCGACGACGCCGTTGAGACCTCCCATCAACTCGCGAATGTCGGCCAGGTGGACTTTCCCGACGTGCTTGAATCGGAAGTGGAATCGCAACAGGCACAACTCGCTGTCGCCATGGCTGAGCAGAACCAGCAGCGGGTTTGGAAAGCGTTGGCCGCCGTTGTGGGGAATCCGCGGCTGCCCTTGATGAAGCTCGAAGGAAAACTCGAGGACACTCCGTGGGTCAATGCGGATGAACTGGTGGAGAAAATCGTCAACGAGAGTCCGGCTGTAAGAATCGCCGAACTCGGCGTCAAACGTGCCGAAGCAGCCTTGGTTCGCGCGAAACGGGAACCGATTCCAGACCTGCAAATCCGCGGCGGCTTGCAGCAGAATGGCGAGTTGTTGTCCGAGCCCAGCGGGAGATCTGTCGGCCTGCAGGGCTTTGCCGACGTGGGGGTGAGAATTCCCATTTTTAACCGCAACCAGGGAAACATTGCTACCGGTAAGGCTGACGCGGAGAGGGCGAAGCGCGAAGTGGAGCGCGTGAAGCTCGTTTTGCGGGAGCGGGCGGCAAGCATCGTCCAGAACTACACGTTCTCGCAAACGGCGGTCGACCGCTACAAGAACCAAATGATACCGAGGGCGCAAAAGGCGTATGAGATGTACACCAAGAAATACCAACAGATGGCTGCGGCATACCCGCAGGTCCTCATCGCCCAGAGAACACTGATGCAGCTCGAAGTCTCCTACATTACTGCCCTGGAGAGCTTCGCCACGAGTTCACTTTCTCTGCAGTCCTACTTGCTCACCGACGGCCTCGAAGCGCCCTCGCAGCCAGGCGGAATCGACCAACCGGTGCGTGAGGTGAACATCCCGTTTCAGACTGGCCCAAGTCCCCAGTAAAGGCAACGCATGAGAAAACGCACTCTTCTTCTATCGATCACCGCTGTGGGCATCGCGGGAGCCGCCGCGTTCGGGTGGGAGACGATCCGGCGTGGCTTCAGCGCGCGGGACAACCCGTCTGCTCTAGAGGCTTATCTCGCAAAGACGGCACGCAATCTTTCCATTCCTGCGTCCAAGCGAGATGCCAAGAATCCGTTTGTGCCGACAGCTGAAGTTCTCAGCGAGGCACGTGCCCACTTCGCCGATCATTGCGCTATTTGCCACGGCAACGACGGTGGCGGGAAGACATAAATCGGCCAGAATCTCTATCCAAAAGCGCCGGACATGCGTCTGCCAGAGACGCAGAACCTGACCGACGCAGAGGTCTACTACGTGATCCACAATGGCATTCGGCTTACGGGAATGCCGGCTTGGGGTTCGGAAGAGAAAGACGACGATAGCTGGAAGCTGGTCCTATTCATCCGGCACCTGCCCCAACTTACGCTCCCCCGCTATATATATGTTTCGATATCGCTTAGTTGATAAGCTACATAGTAAGGTACATCAGGTCAAGCCTTACCTGACCCTCTTCAATGCGTCCGGCAATGATCCCGTCTCCCAATCCAGATAGCGTCAGATTCTGCCGTATCAGCAATAGTGTCCTGAAAGTGCGCTTTACGTCTGGGCAGTATTTCCCTTGTGGGCTTCGGAATGGATAGCTTCATCGAAGTCACATCCGGTGCCACGCTCCTGTGGAGGATGTCGGTCGATGCAGACGAACATCGTCGCGAAAGAAACGAGAGGCTGAGCATCAGAATCGTGGGTGCCTGCTTCATCGCACTCGCCAGTTATGTCGCCTACGAGGCAATCGGTGACCTGATCGGAAGAAAGGCTCCTGGTCACAGTATTCCTGGGATACTACTGGCCTGCGTGTCGCTGGTTGTCATGCCCATCCTGTCTCGCGAGAAGAAGAGAGTGGCAAGAGAGCTCGGCAGCGCGGCAATGAGAGCCGATGCGAAACAGACTGATTTCTGCGTTTACTTGTCGTCGATTCTATTGGCTGGGCTTCTCCTGAATATCTCTTTGGGATGGTGGTGGGCTGACCCAGTTGCGGCGTTGGTGATGGTTCCGATCATCGCAAGAGAAGGAGTTGAGGGACTACGCGGAGACCCATGTTGCGATCACTGAATTGTCTGCAAGATCAACTAACCAGACGACTTGGGCATGGCCTGCCGTAATGGAGCAACTTTCCCCGGTCTGTTGCGTCTGAATTGCTTGTAATATAGCCTTAATTAGCTGTGAAACTGGCGAGCAAAGTCGGCGTCTTGATACTGTCGCTTTTGCTGTTTGCGGCTCCCATCATGGCCTGTGCCTTGCCAGCGACGGCAATGACGAAGGCGGAACACGAGTGCTGCAAGCGCATGGCGCAGGATTGTGGAAAGAGCGGAATGCCACAATCTCACTCCTGCTGTCAGACCGTGACAGCCCCGGATCGTTTGCCTGCACTTAAGAGTTCGTCGGATTTCAGTTCACAACATTTGCCGTTGGTTCTGGTGGCCGCACTGCCGCTGACACCGGTAGCAGCACTAGCCACGGAGTTTGGCTCTCAATGGTGGGCGTCAGATATACACTCGCCACCTGTTTCACCACCCGTCAGCATTTCCATCCTGAGAATCTGATTTTCTTTCCTCTGAGCTAGCGCACTGGTGCGTCTGCGCGTTTGTGCGTTTACAAACTCATGTTCTCTTTACGGAGGAAAGATGCAATCCATTGGCATATCCCGAAGGTTCTTCGGGTGCATTCGCAGGTCATTGCCTACTGCAGCTTTGGTTGTTGGAATGATGGTCCTTGCTGGCAAGGTCTATGCCCAGGACCAATCAAGTTCGTCGAAGCCAGCTTCCATGCCTGAGTCTTCCAACACGGCCACATATGCGGGAACTCCCACATCTCTGCGCGACTTGGTGCTCACGCGCTCGAGACGACCAAATGAGGGGGCCGTGGATACTCCACTCAGTTCGCATGTTAGACTCTGCGCTGAAGAATAAGTATGACATTCAGCTATGTCGTCTACAGTGAGCACCGTCTGGTTATCAGCACTGGATCGGGTCGTGTGACGTGGGAGGAAATCAAAGAGCGCCAAGACCAAACCAAGACCGATCCCGACTTCAACCCAGAGTTCAATCAAGTCGTAGATTTGCGGGCGGTGACCAGTTTCGATATGACGAGTGAACAGGCTAGACTCCTAGCACGTCGTATGATCTTTTCACCCAGATCTAAACGCGCTTTTGTTGCCGCTAGTCCGGCTGTCTTCGGTGTGGGACGAATGTGGGAAATCTTTACTGAACTGTCGGCGAACCCTTCGCAGATCCGTGTATTCTACGACCTTCCTTTAGCATTGAAATGGCTTAATCTAGAGACCCTTCCGCAATAGCCGCTGCAATCAGTGTTAAAACCTTGGGATGGAGAATCCACCCGGTCCTCGAATGATCGGCGTAAGGGTTAGTCCGTTGTGCGGACTAAATGGCGGTCTGTGGCCAGAGACCTCTTACACCTTAGAAGGGAACAAAAATGAAAATCACCCAGGCGGACCGAGATGCGGCACGCACCGAGCAAGCACATTCGAAGATGTCCGAAGCCGCGAAGACGAAGCTGCGCGCCATCGGCGAGATCCACCGCCGCAATGAAGAAGCCGATAGCCGCCTGGTCAAAGAATTCAACACCCGTCAGTGAACGGTGGGGCAGCTAATGGATCTGTTCGCCCGCTCATTCGGCGGACCCGCATTCTCCCCAGGGAGACGGGCGGTCAAGGCGGCCTATCGTCTGAACGATGGCATGAGGGTCCATTACATTCATGATGTCCGTTTCTTCGGGGAACTCATGCCTGATGAAGCCGAGATGCCGATGTGGAAATTCTTGGCTCGATACCCGCTCCCAGAAACTGAGACGGTAACTCCACGTGTCCTGACGGAGACCCCGAGCGCCCGTGTAAGTCCGGTGCCACGTGCATCTGGATCAAGCACCGGAAACCGGCCTCGGCAGTCGGCAGGAGCCTGTATTGCAGCCCAGTTTGCCAGAAATGTGACGTGGCGCGCCGAAGGCGTTCAAAGAACGACCTCAACATTCTCGAAATGCCGGTAATCCCTTCGGGGACCCGCATGGATACTGGGAAAAAAGTATGCACTTTGTAGCTGGCTCGCATACGTGACCTGGGACACTACGGGGCTGATTTTGACGACTCCGCAATGCGGACAAATTAAGAAAAGGAACAACCAAATGTCTGACACAGAAATAATCGGAAAGTACGTCAGCGAAGCTCAACAGACATCAAAATTCAAACTCGCACAGGGAACAACCGCGATGACAGCCAGCCCCGCCTCTGAAAGACCTTCTTCGCCCACCGGCACATGACTTTGAAAGAATTTGGGCTGTGGAATTCTCTCCGGTCCGTATCGCACAACTCCGGCCTCATCCACTTCGATGGACGCCAGATCGCGACGCAATTCCATGGCGTCAGCAAGAGCACGATTTACCGCGTCCGGGATTCCCTCTTAACAGGGGGATGGCTGGTGATGAGCAAGGGGCCGAAGAAGATGGCGACCGTCATCTACTCCTCGGCGGAATATCAGGCGCTCTCGCATGACGAATGGGCGAAGCTCCATCCGGGACTGTGCAACGTCGAATGGATGCCTACAAATGCACCTACAAACCAGCTAGTCCCACGGGCGGGACAAATCCAGTCCCACGGACGGGACAGAAGTTGATGTTGAACTTGAATTTAAAAGAAATTGAATACTCGGTTTCCGATACCGAAGGTGTACCGAAGACAGACCAACGCCTCCCGGTCGCTTCGCGCCGGATCACAAGTGTTTCGGCTTCGCCGGGAACCAACCCCAACACCACTGAACCTCAACCTCTTCCCGAGAACTTCCAGTCCGACGAGAGTAATATCCGCTATGCCAAAAAGCAGGGTCTGAATCTGGAAGAGGAACTCACTCTCTTCATGGAACTTCACGGCTCTATTGGCAACGAACGTAGGAATTGGCAGAAGGTATTCAGGAAGTGGCTAATCGACGCCTCCCCTCTTCGCGGCCACGTCGTCGATCTGCCGGACTGGCTGCCGGTAAAGGAATGGAACCAGTATCTAGCTGTGGTGTGTCAACAGGTTGTTCCGGTCGAGA
>WNGO01001613.1_pt1 | contig 19729 bp, 23 predicted proteins | sample 5400511 | NCBI WGS metagenome assembly WNGO01 (sample SAMN13153380, study PRJNA577476) | soil metagenome | isolation source: 20 cm soil or saprolite under Garry oak tree replicate 2 | place: USA:California | collected 2016-06-15 | reverse complement strand
CATGTGGGAGTATTTCGTCCGCCGCGCCAAAAAGTTTCGCCAATCCGCTTAGTGCCGCAAGGCAAATCTCACGAAATACGGTCTTTTTCTTTTCGAACGCAGAATGAAAAGACGGTACTTCTAACGTTCCGCGTAGCTAGCAGCCGATCTAATCTTTTAACTGTTCCCGACTCGCGTTAATTTGCGTGCTGCGTGAGACGACTTTGACCCAGCATGTGTGGCGTAATTCAATGCGCCAGTATTAAAAATAAAGCCCCGCGCTTACTTTAAACGCTGATGGGTTAACCGATATATTGACGCGCGAAGGTCGCGCTTGAACGGCATCGGCGACAAAGAGGTGACGATCATTCCGGTGGGAGACGAGGACGGGCGCCTCAGCTCGCTTCAGACCGGACGGGTTCATGCGGTCATCATATCCGGGATTCACCGATTAACCGCAACGAGAATGGGTTTTAGGCAAGTGATCGACTATTCCAAGTTGCCGATCGAGGTTTCCGGTTCGACAGTCCTCGCGCGACGTTCTTACCTGCTGAAGTATGCGGACATCACGCTTAGGTTTCTCAAGGCCTGGATCGAAGCGAGGTATTTTTTCAAAGCCAATCCCGAATTCAGTATCGGCGTCTTAAAAAAATACGTCGCCACACACGACGCAGCATCGAGAGCGCCTTTCGTCAAAGCCTATGCCCTACGTCGCAAAATCCATGATGTATCTCTTGTCCCGCACCAGGACGGACATTCCCGTCGCCAGTCGGGAAGGCTTCGTCGAGTCACGCTTCATTAAGGAACTCGAAAGCGCGGGTTTCTTCGAAGAGATGAATCGAAAATACGGCAAATGAACTGAATCGGCAAATATCGTGGCTTCGTCACCGACTCTAGATCCAACTCCTGCATTCGAACTCCGAGGCCGCGGCTGTTCGGCCAACACCCGACCGATAATTAAATCACGGGCTTGCTTGACAGTAGCCAGGTTAACACGTAGAGTAAACTTCCTAGTTCAGTATAAGGCCTTCTGAAAGAGGATGATTCAAACGTTGAAGGCCTCTAATCCGTCTCTCTCCTTGCGAACGATACCTACAGGATATTCCGACCAGAGCGTGGTTTCAGTCATTCACTAGCCCATGTTCTGCCCACTGGCAGTCTAATTCTCAGGGTCATAGACAACAATTTTCTCATTGGAGGAGAACATGGGTACTAAATTATATGTTGGTGGTCTGCCTTATTCGGTAACCGAAGGGCGGCTGCAGGAAATCTTTTCAGCGCACGGGTCGGTCGAATCGGCCAACGTGATTTCGGATAAGTTTACCGGACAATCGCGAGGCTTCGGCTTCGTGGAGATGGGTTCCAGCGGCGAGGCCCAGAAAGCCATTGAGTCGCTGAACGGCACCCAGTTGGACGGGCGCACGCTGACCGTGAACGAAGCCAAGCCTATGGCGCGGCGCGACAACGGCGGCGGCGCAAGCCGTGACGGTGGACGCAATCGCTGGTAGTCTTTTCGTCACCTAGCTAACTACCTTGGGGGGGCAACAGGTCGGGTTGCCCCCTTCTTTTCTTGCACTGCACGCGCCGGCTTGCCGCGCCATGCTTCGGGGAGTAGCGATTTACTTCCACGATTCCACCGCTGGCTCTCTCTCCGACGCGCTGGAACTGAGTTATTCGTGCTCTAAATTTTTCAGGCTCCGAGGACATTCGCAAACCTCGGAGGCTTTTTATCGGCCCTAAACGAGGAGGTTCCATGTCCGAACGCGAAGAAGTTAAACAAAGTGCCGCGCTCTTAAGAGGCATTATCCGCAGCATCGACAAAAAGCTCGATTACAGCTTAATGGACCAGACTCAGGAAGGGAGATTCTCCCTGCGGCTGTCATCGCGCGGGCGGCACGGAATTGTTTCCCTACTGACCGACGATTTGCGACTGGCCGTGCGCGACAACGTGCGCAAGAATTTGATCCGGCAAAAGATCAAGAATACGCGCGACCACTTGCTATCTACCTATGTTGTAGACGTCATGGGAAGAAAAGTTGCGAGAATGCTGAAACAGTCCGGCGGGGCGAAAGACGAATCCAGGCCATCTTTCTTTAGACGCCCGCAGGGCAGAAGGTAACAGTTTCTTCGTACGACTCGGTCGGGCGGCAGTCTTAACTCGGTGATTCCCGATGCATTGTCATGATCTGATGCCCGGCGCCGACATGGTAACGATTTAAGATTCAACGCCGGTGCCTCAACACTCGTTACGTCAGTAGCCTCACGATCTCGTGAACGTTTGTCGCAGGCTGGAGGGCGACGTAGTCGATCGTCTCTGCAACATTCCGTTCTGGAGTGGCCTTAGTTAGCGGCAAACGTCACGCAATTGCTAACTAAATCAGGCTCCGAACTATTCAGACTAATCATTCGTCGCTGTTGATCACGTCGATCATTTGGCGCAACCGGCCATAGTCTTCGCGGTTAAAATGCATCAGGAGCCGGTGCAAGTGGAGTTTATCGGGCTCGTCGGCTTCGTCGGGCAGCGGATCGGTTTGTCTGACCTCACTGGTGACGATATCCGCGAAGTCGCGGTTAAGCCGGTCGATCAAACCTGCGCTAGGCGGGCGATGGAGACGAATGACCAAGTCCTGCTTAACGAAGCGATAAGAATGAAAGTTGCTGTAGAAGTGCGTGATTTCCTTGACCGCCGCCTCGGCGCTTGTGCAGATTCTGAAAAAAGTCATTTCTCTCTCAATAATGTAACCGCGGCTCATCACATCGTCTCGGAGAAACTCCTGCCAGCGTAACCAGTAGGTACCGTCCGGCAGGTCCATCAAGATGATCGGCACGAGCTGTGTCTTTCCAGTCTGCGCTAGCGTGATCGACTCTAAAAGCTCGTCGTGGGTGCCGAAGCCGCCGGGAAAGATCACCACGCCATCGGCTTCTTTGACAAACATGAGTTTGCGGGTGAAGAAAAAATGAAAATTCATGAGCTTCGGATCGTTGCGGATGAACGGGTTGGCATCTTGCACGGAAGGCAAACGGATGTTGACGCCGAAACTTTTCTCTCGTCCCGCGCCCTCATGACCGGCTTGCATAATGCCCGGCCCGGCGCCTGTGATCACCATCCACCCCGCTTGCGCCAGGCTCGCTCCGACGCTTCGCGCCAGATGATAGTACGGATCGCTTTCGCGGACCCGCGTTGAGCCAAATATGCTGACTTTGCGCAGATGCCGGTACGGCGCAAAGATTCTAAAAGCATGGCGCAGCTCCTGCATGGCGCGATTCAAGATTTTTAGATCTCCACGTTCGGCGTCGTCCTGAGCCAGCTTGAGCAAAGTCCGCAATATCCCGGCGAACTGATCTGCATTGACGAAGTCGTTCTGCGCGCGCAGCCACTCGTCGATCTGTGCCCCGAGATCCGCCAAACTTCTATTTTGCTGTTCCACTTGTGCCGCCTTCGCCGGCGAACTATTTTGCTTCGAGTCCATAGTTTCAATCTCGAGCGGACATGCTTCGCAGCAGCGTCTGCCCGCAGCCTTTCTTGACTACCTGTCATTATAGAGGATCGAAGAGGCACCGGATAGTGACAGGATCCTCATCGATTCCGCGGTATTCTCCTGAACTTTTTTTCGCTTAGCGCTGTGGTAGGCCGCGCGCGCTGGCGACGGGTTCTGCAAAAGGAAGAGGCGGGCGTGAGGCGCAACTGCGATTGGCAAGAGGAATGCCGGAACTAAGATTGAGCAAACTCGGCAGGGAAGATGAAATGAAGCTAAAGAACCCTTCCAACGCGCGGTTTACTTGCCGCCGCCTTTTTTGTCGATCTCCGCAACAAAGCGCATATCCAGGAAATCTTCCGGTTTGACGTTTTTGACTGCCGGATCGCTGACTTCTGCAAGCACCGCTTCCATGCCTTTACGACTCACGTAAGGCGGGTACTCCAAGTATTCGCGAAATTGGTTGTAAGTATCTTCCTGAATGTCGGGCTCTTTAACCTTCAGCTGGTTCTGGATCATTTTTAGCGCGGCGGCTTTGTTCGTCTTGAATATTTGCACTCCCTCGGCGTAGGCGCGCACCACGCGCCGAACCGTATCTTCGTTAGCTTTAATATAGCTGCGGCTCGTACCAACCGCGACCGACACAAATTCTGGGCCATCTTTGGCGACGTTCATCAGCTCGACGAAGCCAGCTTTTTTTGCTCTCGCGTTGGTCGGCGGCGAGACGACTCCGGCGTCAATTTGCCCTGCAACGAGCGCGGTAAAAATATTTGGCACTTCGAGCAAGGGCAAAAGCTGATAGTCCGTCGTCTTCAGCCCCGCTGAAGCGAGCGCGTAAAGGGCGGATGTGTGCGTAGATGATCCCACCCGCGTGATGCCGATTTTCTTGCCTCGCAAATCGCCGATCCTCTTGATGTCGGACTTGGCCATCAGCGAAAAAACTTGCCGATTGGTCGCGCCAGCGACGAGGGCTAAGTTCGCTCCCTTCAGGTTTGCTTGGGCGGCATTCGAACCGTCCATAAACGAGAAGGCGATTTCACCGGCAAGGATCGTCTGAATGCCCCGCGAGCTTGACGGAATGTGGATCAACTCGACGTCCAAGCCGTGTTTCTTAAAGAGTTTCTCCTGTTGAGCCATAAACATACCGCTTTGCGCGCCGGTGACTGCCGTCCAGTTAATGCGCACGATATTTTGCGCAGTGGCGTCGCCGGCAAGTAAACCAACTAATGATGCTGCCAATGCGATCTGCCAAAGTCGGTATTTCATCCTGTCTCCTTAGACCTTTACGAATCGTTTTAGCCGTCAGCGTATGACTACGAGAGTATTCGTGCGCTTAAGGAAGGCACCGTAAAACCCGACGGCATTGAACTCACGGTTCTCACTGACATGACCTCCGATATCCGGCATTGGCGCATGTTGCGCAATCGCGAGTTCGATGTCGCCGAACTGTCTATGTCGAATTACTTGATGGCGAAATACACGGGTTTGCCCTTTATCGCCATCCCGGTTTTTCTTCATCGCCGTTTTCGCCATGGTTTTATTTTTCTCAATGCCAACGCAGGCATCGCCAAGCCGGCCGATCTGATCGGGAAAAAGGTCGGCCTGCGGAACTTCCAAGCGACCGCCAATCTGTGGATTCGTGGCATTCTGGAGCATGAGCACGGCCTGCCGCATCGCAGCATCCAATGGTTCAAACAGGACGATGAAGAGGTCGACTGGACGCCGCCGAGGGATTTGCATATTCAGCGCGTCGCGCCGGGAAAGAGCGTCGAGAAAATGTTGGTGGAAGGAGAATTGGACGCGCTTATTCATCCGGAAGTGATCCAACCGATCCTCGATAAAGATAAAAGAGTAGCGCGGCTATTTCCCAACTATCGCGACCTTGAAATCGATTATTACAAGCGCACGGGCATTTTCCCGATCATGCACACCACTGCGATCAAGCAGGAAATCGTTGACAAATATCCATGGGTGCCGATCAACCTGATGCAGGCCTTCGAGGAATCCAAAAAGGCCGCCTATAAGCGCATGGAAAACCCGCGCATCGTGCCGTTGGCTTGGTTCCGCCACTTCCTCGAAGAGCAGGAAGAGCTCCTCGGCACTGACCCATGGATGTATGGCCTCGGAGAAATCAATCAAAAAGCGCTTGAAACGCTGATGCAGTATTCACAGGAGCAGGGGCTCTTAGGTCGAAAGATGTCGCTCGACGAACTGTTCGTCAATCCTGCTGCGCATTCGTAGTGATGGAAACAGCGATCATCGCCGGGGTCGGACCGGGAACGGGAGCGGCGCTCGCGCGCGCCTTCGCCAAAGAAGGTTACGCGGTCGGGCTACTGTCGCGCCGTGCGGATTCGAGCAGACCGGTGGCGGAAGAGATCTGTGCGCGCGGTGGCAAAGCGCTGGTGGTTCCAACCGACGTCACGCAGCGCCCGAGCGCCCAAAGCGCGGTTGAGCAAATCCATAGCAATTTCGGACCAGTCACGGTCCTCGCTCATAACGCGAGTGGTTACGGGCGCGCCAGTTTTCTGGAAATGGATCCCGAGCAGATTCGCCAGTCGTTCGATGCCAATGTGATGGGAGCCGTTTATCTGGCTCAAGCGGTGATCCCGGACATGCTGAAAGCCGGCCACGGGTTTATCTCGCTCACCGGCGCCACGGCGGCGCTGCGCGGACGCGCGGGCTTCGCGCCACTCGCCATTGGCAAGTCGGGGCTGCGCATGCTCGGCCAGGCACTCGCGCGGGAATTTCATCCCAAAGGGATTCACGTCGTCCACGTCATCGTCGATGGTCAAATCGACAATCCCAGGCTCCGGTCCCGGGAGCCCAAGCGGGCCGTCGAAACGGTTATCCCGCCGAGCGCCATCGCCGATGCGATTATCTCCTGCTTGCGACAGCCGCGCACCGCGTGGTCGCAAGAACTTGATATTCGCCCTGCCGTCGAGAGTTTCTAAACCAGGCGATCCCGTCGGGTTGACCGTGCCCGCCATTGGCGTAGATTTTCCCGTCCTGCTAGGCTGTTCTGGACGGATTTAGTTTCTGGTTCACAGAAGGGAGGATACATGTTTGGCAAAGGAGTGTTTCAAGACGAAGAAAACCTGCTCAGAGATATCATCCGCAGCATTGATAAGAGAGTCGACTATACGGCAAAAGAGGGTCTCGGGACACGCTTTACCGTTCATGTAAAACTCCGTGCCCATGAGGCCGATGTCATACTCGACCTGGAAGATTTGACGGCTGCGAAGAGCGATATGGTACGGCGTCACCAAATTCGCCAGAAAATCAAAGCGCGTTGCGATCATCTTGACAAGTCTCGCTATGGCGATGATATTCTCGGTCTCAAATCAGCAAGGTTGCTGAAAGCGTCGCCGAAGCCCGAGCCGATGGCGCAGCGCGGCGGTTTTAGTCGCGGCCCGCGGCGCTGACTTGTTGATTCGCGCGGGGCGTACATCGCTGTTGCAAGACGAAGTATGAATAAAGCGCAATTAATCCGGCGGGCGTTGACCGAGCATGGCCAGTTGATCATGCCCGGCGTATACGACGCGTTAAGCGCCAAGATTGCCGCCCGCGCCGGATTCGAAGTGATATTTATCACTGGCTACAGTGTATCTGCGACCCTTTTAGGCGAGCCGGATTTTGGCTTACTCACGCAGACCGAGGTGGTAAGCGCCGCACAGAGGATTTGCTCGGTGGTCGACATCCCAGTGATCGTCGACGCCGATACCGGCTATGGAAATGCCATAAATGTGATTAGAACGGTTCAAGATTTGATTCGCGCAGACGCCGGCGGCATGTTTCTCGAGGATCAGATGTGGCCTAAGCGTTGCGGTCACATGAAGGGGAAACAGGTTATTCCTCTCGATGAACAGATAAAGAAATTAAAAGCCGCAGCGGAAGCGCGGCTAGGAAGCGACTTTTTTATCGTTGCGCGCACCGACTCGCGCCAAGCTCTCGGTTTAAATGAAGCGATCAGCCGTGGCCTTGCCTTTAAAGAAGCCGGCGCTGACGCGGTATTCATTGAAGCTCCGGAATCAAAAGATGAGATGAGAGAAATCTCTAAACATGTTCCCGGACCCTTAGTAGCCAATATGCTGGAACGCGGTGTGACGCCGCTGATGGGGCCCAAGGAATTGAAGGATCTTGGCTTTGATCTGATCGTTTGGCCGTTAGCGCCGCTCTATTCGGTCGCTCAATCGCTGACTGAAGTCTACACCACACTCAGACGCGACGGTTCAACCCTGGCAATCTTGGAACGCCTCATGCCGTTCGACGAATTCAATCATATTGTCGGCCTCGATGAAAAGTACGCGCTTGACGCTAAGTATCGGAGTTAATGACGTTTGATTCGCGGATCTATCATGGTCCGTTTAGCATTTACCGCTTTCATAATCGCATCGGCATGAGTACGTATAGATAACTATCGACGCCACTTTTGCGGATGATACTGGGACTCAGTTCGTCTTTAAGCTCGATGTTGATCTCGCCGTCTCCGGTAAGCACTCCCAAGACGTCAAGTAAATAGCGCGCGTTAAAGCCAATCGAAAGTGGTTTACCATTGTACTCGGCTTCGATTTCTTCCACCGCCTCACCCAAGTCAGGGTTATTGGCCGAGATCGACACCTTGCCGTCAGAAAATTCCATCCGGATCCCCTTATACCGCTCACTGGATAAGATCGACACGCGGCGCAGCGCTTGGAGAAGCTCGTCATGTTCCAGTTTAGCAATGTTCGGGTTGCCTTTAGGAATTACTTTTGTGTAGTCCGGGAAGTCACCGTCAATGAGACGCATAAAAAGCTCGACTTTTTCTTTGGTGACCAGCCCCATGTTTTCCTTGAATCCCAACGACACGACTCCATCCGTGCCGGCTTCGAGTAGTTTTTTGAGCTCCGATAATCCCTTTCTCGGCAAGATCACGCCTTTTGTCAGCCCGAGAGAGCCAACTACTTTTTCTTCGAAAGCCAGCCGATGGCCGTCGGTGGCGACCATTCTCACCTTTCCACCTTCACCTTCCTCAATGAAAACGCCATTCAAACTGTAACGCGTCTCATCGGTAGAAACCGAAAAGATCGTCCGCTCGATCATTTCATGGATCGTCGATGCAGGCGTGGTCGACATACCTTTGCCGTCAAATTTAGGGAATTGAGGAAACTCCTTCGCATCCATACCAACAATTTTGAACACTGATTTGCCACTGCGAACCTCAACCCAATCATTCTCTAAACGCTTCAATCGGACCTGCTCGTTTGGCACTTCGCGAATTATTTCATAAATTTTCTTCGCGTTGACTGTAACTGTCCCCTCTTTTGCAACTTCACCTTCGATTTCCCCGCGGACCCCAACTTCAAGGTCCGTGGCCGTAACGCGAACCGAGCTTTTATTTGCTTCAATTAGAACATTGGCGAGAATCGGCATGGTATTGCGCCGTTCCACTATGCTCTGTGTCCAATAAAGCGTTGCGAGAAGATCGTCCCGCTTAGCTTTAATTTCCATACATCCTCCGCATAACTCCTACTCGTCTATATATATAAAAAATTAAGAAATAATAGTAGTGCCTGTGCAAAAGTGGAAAGAACCAATTTGGTGTGAAAAATTGGGGATGTGGGTTGTGACTAACTTGATCGGGCTAAACGTCTTTTCAACTGTTTTGAGCCGGATCTCGTTTAGCCGCACAATCATCCACAGCGGATGACACCTGTTGAACACAGGTTGTTCACAACTTTTTCCTGATGTTCAGATTTCGTTCGAGCTTTTCTACGGTTGTCTGCATGTTCGGATCTTCTTTGATCTTGCGTTCAACGGTTTTCGACGCGTGGATCACCGTGGAATGGTCGCGACCGCCGAACTTGTCGCCGATCGCTGGAAAGGAAGTTTCCGTATGTTTACGGCACAAGTACATCGCAACTTGACGCGGCAAGGCGATGTTTTGCGTACGTCTTTTTGCCTTCAAGTCACCGATCTTGATATTGAAATATTCACAAGTCGTTTTTTGAATATTTTCCACGGTGATCTCGCGCTGAGCGCTTTTCAGCGTATTGCGCAGGACGTCTTTGGCAAGATCGATGGTAATCGTCGCCTTGGTCAGCGATGCAAAAGCGCCGAGACGAGTGAGAGAACCCTCCAACTCGCGCACGTTCGAGTCGATATTCGACGCAAGGAAAATTCCCACGTCCTGGGGCAGCCTCACACCTTCCTCTTCGGCCTTCTTTTGTAAGATTGCCACGCGGGTTTCCATATCAGGAGGCTGAATGTCGGCAATCAAGCCCCATTCGAATCTATTCCTCAAGCGGTCCTCAATTCCGGGGATCTCTTTGGGAAATTTATCCGAGGTAATGACGATCTGTTTGTGCGATTCGTAGAGCGAATTGAAGGTATGGAAGAACTCCTCCTGGGTGCGCTCTTTGCCGGCGATGAACTGAACATCATCGAGTATTAGAAGATCGACATTTCTAAATTTTTTCTTAAATTCATCCATCTTATCGCGCCGCAGCGAGCCGATGAGCTCATTCATGAATGACTCAGAGCTCAGATAAACGATCTTCAACCCCGCGTGCTGCGCGGCGGCTTGATGACCAATGGCGTTAACCAGGTGAGTTTTGCCCAAGCCAACACCACCGTAGATAAATAACGGATTGTAATGGTCGCCGGGCTGATTCGCTACAGCCATGCAGGCAGCGTGCGCAAACTGATTGCTCGCGCCTACAACGAAGTTTTGAAAAGTGTACTTTGAAACGAGATTGTTACGCGGAGGCTTATCACGGTCTCGATCGTCCTTAATAACAGGCTTTTCAAAGTTTGCTTGAGCCGCGGGTTTTTCATTGATGGTGAAAAGTACTTTGACATCATGTTTGGCGAGGGAGCTTAAGATTTTCTCCATCTGAGTCAGATAATGCTCCGTCAACCAGTCACGAAAAAACTTATTGGGAACATCGAGAGTAATTTGGCCCTTGCTTCGTGACACAAAACCAATCGGCTTTATCCACGTTTCATAATTTTGCTTTCCGACCAGCTCTTTCAGCTCAACGACTGCCTGGGTCCACAACTCAGCCATAGTTTGTCCCGCTAACCAATTGAAAGATTGCCAAAAACGAGACCAGGAGTTACACACAAAGTTATCCACAGGTGTGGATAACTTTGAGCCATCGAGGTTTGTCCAAGTTTAGACAAAAATACACGCTCGACAATCATTAAGTAAAAGGAAAGAAACGTCTTGTTATTTGCAACACAAGCTCTAGTCTTGCGACGACATCTTGAATACGGCATTTTGTCATGCTTGCACGCGAAATGAATTCGAAAACAACGCGCCAGAGATTCGAGGAAAATTTTTAATAATCCTTTTCAAATTTCTTTGCAAGAAAAAAACAGAAAGAAAAATCTTTTTCTGACTGCGCATATTTCTTGACAGCGCTGCGGTGCGATGTTAGCAACGCTCACCGAGCTAATGCAGCGATCAGCGAAAAATTTTCACCGCGCTCAAAGTAAAATTCCCGGCGGCGTCAACAGCCCGGTGCGAGCGTGGAATTCAGTCGGCGGCGTGCCAGTCTTCATCGCGCGCGGCAAGGGAAGTCATATCTTCGACATAGACGGCAAGCGCTATATAGATTTCGTTGGTTCGTGGGGGCCGCTGATTCTCGGCCATGCAAAGCAGGAGATTGTGCAAGTGGTGCGGCAGCGAGCACTGCGCGGTTTCACCTTCGGCGCGCCGACGACCGCTGAAGTTGAGCTAGCCGAGATGGTGGAAGAGATCATTCCATCGATTCAAAAACTACGTTTAGTCAGTTCCGGCACCGAAGCAACCATGAGCGCGATCAGACTCGCGCGCGCGTTCACTGGACGCACAAAGTTAGTTAAATTCGATGGTTGTTATCATGGTCACTCCGATGGTCTGCTTGTCAAGGCGGGTTCCGGCGTTGCTACTCTCGCGTTACCGGACAGCGCGGGCGTGCCGCCTGGCTTCGCGCGCGAAACGTTGACAGCTAGATTTAATGACATCAAATCCGTGCAACGGATGTTCGAGCGGCATGGGAAAAAGATCGCAGCGGTCATCGTCGAACCGATCTGCGGCAACATGGGCGTGATCAAACCCGAGCCGGGTTTCCTCGAAGCCCTCAGAGTCATTACGCGAAACAACAGTTCTCTATTGATCTTTGACGAGGTCATCACCGGGTTTCGCGTCGCCCGCGGTGGCGCGCAGGAAATTTGCCGGGTTAAACCTGATCTAACCTGCCTGGGTAAGATTTTAGGTGGTGGACTGCCACTGGCAGCGTTTGGCGGCCAGAGCAAGATTATGGATTTGCTCGCGCCTGATGGGCCGGTGTATCAGGCGGGAACGCTTTCAGGAAATCCGCTGGCGGTCGCCGCGGGCATCGCGACGTTAAAACTGCTGAACCGCCAAGGCACATATCAAAAATTGGAAGCCAAGGGACAAGAGCTCGAAGGCGGCATCAAATCGGTACTTAAACACTATGGGCTGCGCGCCGCGATCAACCGTGTTGGTTCCATGATGACCCTGTTTTTTGGCGTTGACCGAGTAACCAATCCGGACGAGGCGCGAGCATGCGACCGGCAAAAATTCCGAAGTTTTTTTCACGGCATGCTCAAACGCGGCATCTATCTTCCGCCAGCGCCGTTCGAGGCGATGTTTCTTTCCCTGGCACACTCAAGCGCTGATTTGCAAAAGACAATTGACGCATTCGATCAATGGGCGAAAAGCCAGCGTTCGGTTGATCGCTAGGGTCCTTCATGTTAGAAAACGTGGCCAGTGGGGAAAATTGGGGCTCGCCCCAATGGCCAGCAAGACAACCAAACTCCCTTCCTGCGCCGAGCGGGGTTATACTTAGGAGTTGCATTCGAGCTACCCGGGACCATTCTTGGTGGGTTGGTCTTGGGATATTTTCTTGACGCTTACCTCGGTACGTCTCCGTGGTTGCTGATCGCGCTTACTGCTCTCGCTTTCGTCGGCGCCTTCGTGAGACTGATCAAGTGGGTGAGGTTTTTTACCAATGGGCGTAATGGAAGCGGCGGCGAAAAAGATGATCCTGCGAATTGAGCTATGGCACGGGATCTTGCTTGCGATACTGTTGGCGACGTTCGGCCAAGGTACATTTTTAGATCCGACGGCGCTAATCGCCGGAGGAGTCTTCATGGGCATCAACTTTTTCCTGTTGGCGTACGGTCTTGCCTGGATATTGAGGCCACTGGCCGGAAAAGGGCGAGTGAAGACAGGTATTGGTTTACTGATTTTGAAGATTGCTATCTTTTTGGGATTGTTATCGACGCTGTTTTTTCGTTTTAAGCTTGACGCGGTGTCGTTTGCCGCGGGCTTTTCGACGTTGATCATCGCCATTGTTTTGGAAACGATTCGCGTGACAGTAAAGGTAGGTGCATCGAGCAATGGAACATCTGTTTAATTGGTATAACTTGTTGCCGGATGGATGGCAGCATTTGATCGGCGACCACACCTTCTTTGCGATCATATCAGGAGTTCTATTAATCCTCTTCGCTCTTAAAGCTCGCGGGTCGCTGGCTAAAGCCAGTGATCCGGTGGTTCCGCCGTCGGAACTCGGCACCCAGAACATCGCTGAGCTGTTGATTCAGCTGGTGGTCAGCCAAAGCGATCAAATCATCGGCAAGCCGGGGCGAAAATACGTTCCGTTCTTCGCGACATTTTTCTTTTTTATCCTGTTCAGCAACTTGATGGGCCTTTTGCCCGGCTTCGTCGCGCCCACCGGCAATCTCAATACCACCGTCGGATTGGCGCTCTGCTCTTTCGTTGGCTACAACATCATCGGCATACGCGAACAAGGGGCGAGCTACTTCAAGCACTTTGTCGGCCCGATGACGAGTCTGCCCGGTAGCAGCTTGGTGGCTAAATTGGCTTTCGTGCCTGTGCTGATAATTTCCGTCTGCTTTTTTCTCATCTTAGAGCTCTTCTCCCATGGTTTTCGGCCGGTTTCTCTCTCATTGCGTCTATTCGGCAACATGATGGGCGATCATGAGGTCATCGGAGCGTTCATTGGCTTAACCAAATTGGTGATTCCAGTGGCGTTTTACGCAATGGGAACGTTGGTATCGGTAATTCAGGCCTTTGTTTTTACGTTGCTGAGCATGATCTACGTCGCCCTGGCGGTCAGCCACGGCCACGACGAAGAACACGGGCACGAAGCGCATGAGTCAAGTCATTAAGCGATGGGCCGTCTTTGCGAGGATGAGGACAGAGGAGTGGCAGGCTTAGGTCGCTGGAAAGGAGTAAGGAAATGAAAAAGCTGTTTTTGCTCTTGAGCGCTTTTGGCGTAACCCTTCTCAGTGTTGGGGTAGCCGTGGCGGCTGAAGGCGCTACGGCCGGGGGTGGTGATTCCACCAAAGCGGCCATCGCCATTGCCGCTGGACTTGGAGTTGCCATTGCCGCATTCGGCGCGGCGCTCGGTCAGGGTCGCGTGGGCGCAGCCGCGATGGAAAGCATCGGGCGCAATCCCAATGCCGCGGATCGGTTGTTTCTACCGCTGGTTCTGAGCCTTGCGCTCCTTGAAGCGTTGGCTCTGTACGGTTTCGTTATCGCGATTATCTTGACTGGTAAGATCTAGCGGGCTGTTTCAAGACTGCAAAGAAGGGGCGGGAAGAGATCTCTTCCCGCCCTTTTAGTTTCTTCATCTTCCTAGCAATTCTACTTTGTGCAGATGCACCTGGGTGTAACGGAGCAATTCCTCCAAAGTGTGCAACTTGTAGGGTTTCTCGTAGTAAATCTCTTTAATTCCCGTATTGACCAAGACTTTGAGACAGTGGATGCACGGCGTGTGGGTGATGTAGATTGCGCCATCTTTGATGCTTGCGCCGTTCTTTGCCGCCTGAGCGATGGCGTTCATTTCCGCGTGGATGGTGCGAAAGCAATTTTGCTCGGTTTCGCCATTCGGGGTTTTAGATTCATAAATAAGACAGCCGACGTCGGTGCAATGGGGCATGCCGGCTGGCGCCCCGTTGTAACCGGTGGCGAGAATATTTTTGTCGCGCACGATCACGGCGCCGACCTTAGCGCGAGTGCAGGTGGAGCGCTCGGCCACCTGTTGGGTGATCGTCAGAAAGTATTGGTCCCAGCTCAGCCGTTCACTCATGCATGACCTCCGCGACGCCTACGCGTCCGTGCTCAAAACAACCTTGTCGCCGACTACAACGCCGCATTTTTGCTGCGCGTTTCCCTTATAAGCGGCGATCTCCAACCCGCCCCAGCTGTTCACCAGAGCTACGAGTTCGCCAGTTGTTACCGAGTCATAGCTCGGCGCCAAACCGCGGATCAAGCTCGACCCGATGACGACAGTTAGTTTATCGCGCGGTAGTGCTGTCAAATCATGCTCCTCGATGTTTGTAAACAGGTTGCCGTAGCCGTCAATATAGACGACCTCGCCTTCCAAACGGTTGTGACTTTGACCGACTTTCGGGATTCTAAGCTTAGTAAGTGAAGTCAGTTGCTCACCAAAGGCGGCCGGCGCAACTCCCAAAGAGAGGTGCGCCGCCGCGGGCGCGAAGATATCCCGACCGTGAAAAGTCGCGCTGACCGGCTTGAGGCGATACTCAGGATTGCTCAATTGAAAGATTTGCATGGATTCCGCTACGGCTGCCGCCAAGCTGAGCGCGCCATTGTCGGGGCCGATGAAAAAGTTCCCAGCTGATTCGATCAGGAGCGGGCGGCGTCCCCCGCCAACGCCGGGATCGACCACGACGACGTGAATTGTGCCGCGCGGAAAATATGCGATGGAATGGCGCAGCGCCAGCGCCGCCGCCATAACATCCTGCGGCGGAATGCCATGGGTTAAGTCGATCACCTGCGCTTGTGGATTGATCCCGGCAATGACGCCCTTCATGACCCCGACGAAGGAGTCGCGATAGCCGAAGTCTGTGGTGAGCGTGATCAGCATGGATTGCTTTCAAGGCAGAAATCATCTAACCAGAAAAGATTTTGCGCGTAAAGAATGGCCGGACAGGTCGCCATTGGCGCCCTTTCCACGGCCGACCGGAAGGGTTATAAGAAGCGTTGTCCCCCGGCTGGTTCTAAGGAGTTTCTGATTCACGTCCTACAGCCCTTACGCCATAAAAACTACGCTCTTTTTGGCAGCAGCGATTTTATCGCTTCGATCGGCCAGTTCGTCAGAGAGATCGCGCTCTATTGGCTGGCGTACGAGATCACCGGCTCGGCCATGGCGCTCGGAATCCTCGCGCTCTGCGAAGCGACGCCGCGCCTTGTCCTAAGCGTTCTCGGCGGCGTCATCGTCGACCGCTATGACCGACTACGTCTGCTTACGGTGATTCAATTCCTGTGCGCGGTGCCGGTTTTTGCAATGGTGGTGCTTTATTTCCTTGGTGTACTGCGGTTTTGGCACATCGCGGTCCTTGAAACCCTATTATCGATCATTCGCAGCATGAACCCGACGGCGGGCCAATCGTTGTTGCACGACTTGGTGCCCCAAGACGAGCTGATGAATACGGTCGCGCTGTATTCGTTGGGGTTCAATTTCGCGCGCATCGTTGGTCCATCCCTTGGCGGTGTTCTGGTTCTCTGGATTGGCGTGGGTGGCTGCTTTCTTTTTTACGGCGTGGCGCTGCTGATTTCAGGATTTGAACTACTGCCTATCCGGCTTTCGGTCGAAACCAGGGTGAGATCCTCGTCAGACTGGGTTCGCGAGATTAAGGAAGGGCTGAATTTTATCCGTCATTCTCCCCTGGTGCTTTCTAGCACGCTGGCGGCCTACGCGTTGAGTATCTTCGTCGGCACCTACCAGCGCTTTTTGCCTATCTTTGCCAAGGATATTCTAAAAACCGGACCGGAGGGTTTGGGCGCGCTCATGGCCGCCTCCGGTGTCGGTGCTGTTCTCTCCCTGGTGTTTTTGGACGCGGTGGGGCGGCGCTGGCGGCGCGAGACGCTGCTCTGGTTCAGCTCTAAAGCGACTCCGTTGCTCCTTATTCTATTTTGTCTGTCGCGCAGTTTATGGTTGTCGGTGGTCCTGATGGGATTACTGGGCGCGGCGCAGATCCTTTTTCGCACGGTCAGCCGATTAATTATCCAAGTGGAGGCGCCGCGCGAATTAATTGGCCGGGTGATCAGCGTCTTTCTGATGGATCAGGGCATGCGGTCGGTCGGCTCGATGATCATGGGCGTCTTCGCGACGATCTTCGGCGCCGCGTTGGGACTTTCCTTGTGTTCGGTCATCTCTATGGGGTTCACCACATGGACCTTCTATTGGTTAATCGGTAAGCCGGGTGGGGCAAGGTTAAACGTTGTGAGTGAGCCCGAATCAAATCGCCAGCGAACGTTATAATTCCTCCAATATCGCTGCGAACAAGAGAGGCACCATGATCTCCATGTGGCCGGTGAGATTATAGCCCTTGCCGCTTTCCAGCGTGGGACGATTGACGACGTTGGTAAGTGGGCGGTAGTGCTGCAAAAAATCGAGATTCACCGTGGTCAGATGCTGTACCGGATTTCCCAAGTTGCGCGCCAAGCTCACGGCTTTCAAAAACACTTCCGGTAAGATAACTGCCGAACCAAAATTCAAATATACCCCGCGATCCAGGGTCGCGACCACGGACGTGAGCGTGCGAAAATCACGCAGACTGCAATCCCCGAGCGCCCGGCCATCCGCCCTCGGATGCATGTGAATGATGTCCGTGCCGATGGCGATGTGGCAGGTTACCGGAATTTCCAATTGCGCGGCCGTGGCGAGAATGCTCAGTTTGCGATGCGGCAACCGTGCTTTGAGTATCGCCTGCCCGACGGCGGCGCCGACGCCGAGTTGATTCTTCGAACCTTCGCTGATCGCTTGGTTGATGAATGCTCCGGTCTCTTCGCCCATACCGAAGCTTCCGTCTTTCAGTGTCGCAGCGACATCCTCGGAAGTCTCGCCCATATAGGCAAGTTCGAAATCATGGATCACGCCGGCGCCATTGAGCGCGATGGCATGGATGATGCCGCGCTCCAGAAAGTCGATGATCAACGGACTCAGCCCGACTTTGACTGGATGGGCGCCCATCCCCAGCAAAACGGTTCTGTTCCTGCGATGACACTCGGCAATCTTAGCGGCGATGGTTTTGAGATTCTCCGCGGCAAGAATGTCCGGTAAGCCGCGTATGAAAGCGCCGAGGCTGGCGCCTTTCTTAAGGCGTTTGCCGAGCAGCGAAGTTTGAACTTTGCTGAATCTTTTTGTGACCGCATAAGTGCGGACTTTGGCGAAATCGAGAGGCTTAAAATGTTTATGCGCCATGCTGCGAGCCGAGGTGGCTACATGCCGGGGAAAAGTTTTTGATCGACGATGTCGCAGATCACATGACCGACCAGAATATGCGTTTCCTGGATACGCGGGCTATTCTTACCTTCGGATACGCGTAGCAAGTGATCGACTTTACCGATCATTTTGCCACCGCTGCCGCCGGTTAGACCGATCGTCATAATCGAGAGTTTTTTGCATGCTTCAATGGCGAGAAGCACATTCGGCGAGTTGCCGCTGGTGGAGATCGCTAGCGCGATATCCCCCGCTTTACCTAATGCCTGAACTTGCTTGGCAAAGACTTGCGCATAGTCGTAGTCGTTAGCAATGGCGGTCAACGCGGAACTGTCGGTCGTCAGAGCGATGGCCGGTAGAGGCGGTCGCTCGATCAAGTAGCGATTGGTGAATTCCGCGGCGATGTGCTGAGCGTCGGCGGCGCTGCCGCCGTTGCCAAAGAGCAACAGCTTGTTGCCATTTCTGAATGCCGCGACGATCGCGTCGATGGCTTGGATCAGCGTGTCGAGATTGTCGCGCAGAAAAGCTTGCTTGACGCGGATGCTTTCGTCAAAAGCTTTGACGATCGCTTCCTTCATACGATTTTCTCATAGTGTTTGGCCATCCGACTCTGCAAACCTCGCTGCGCCAACGCTTCTTCGAACCATTGGCGCACGATCGGTTCTTCATCGCCATATTCGATCTGCGCGCCGCCTTTTTTACGGTCGACGGCGCCTTGATAGCGTGGGCGGACGCCCTGATATTTCTTGCTGCCGAAGGCGCGCAACGCCAGATAGCGCGCCGGTTTGGCGCCGGCGTTGAAATGCTGATGCCACCAGTTCTCCGGCGGCACGACCATACTGCCTTCATGCCACTGGTATTTTTTGAGCGGCGCGCCGTCCGGCCAGATCAGCGAATAACCCTCGCCGCCGAGGATAATCACATGGGCGCCGGCGCCATGGCGATGGGCTTTCTTATAAGTTCCGACGGGGAACTCTGAGATGTGGCAGGCGGTCGTGTTTTCCGATAATTCGAATTTGATGTTGCTGCCGCCGGCGCCGCGCTCATTGTAGTCGAGCAATTTAAAATTCCTGACATCCGGGACGAAATTCGTCTCCCAAACATTGCCGGCGAATTTAAATCCCTTGTAATCGCCGGAGTATAAAGTTCCCTCGCCATTGAAATAACTCTGGCGCGCGTCGAAGCGGTCGGCGAAGGCGAAATCGTTGTGGAAAATGAAATCTAAATTGTGCAATAAATTGATCATCGTCGGCGCGGTGGTGACGGCCAAGTAACGCGCCGGCTCGCTGCCGCTGCCGTTGAAAAGCTGGTGCCGGGTATTAAGCGGCGGTGAAAACAGGGAGCCCGCCTGCCATTCAAAAGTCTGCTTGCGATCTTCGTGGTTCCAAACGGTGGTCGCGCCCCGGCCGCTGATGATGTAGATCGTCTCTTCGTGACCTGTCCGGCGCCTTCCATTTGCAGGAAAGCGCCATTACCGCCCTTGCGCTGCCACCATTCGAGCTTTACGTCGCGAATGTCTTCGACGAAAAAAGTCTTGATGACAGGAATGCCTTCGCCTTCAACCCACTTTTCGTAGCTCGACTTATTGCCGTCGACGGTTGCGGCAGTTTCAGACGATTGAGGTTTAGCCATATTTACTCCGAATCGAGTCGAAGATTGATTTTTACCATAGGGTCCGAGGTGATGAAAGCTGAGTTTGGCAGCGGCAAATGCCGGGAATTTGTCCAAAGCGAGTTTTTGCTATTCCGGATTCACGGGTTACGATTTATTTAAATCGGTTATGATATGAATTTTTAACGTACTAGACGCTGGTTTTGGCCGCCGGGGATTGGCCTTTCAACGCGTTCTCCGCAACTTCGGCGAGCAACTGATCCTGCTCATGGTCGAGAGCGAAAACGCGGAACTGGACGACCTTAGAAGGAATGAATTCAAATAGTTCGGCGAGAGACTCTTTGGTGATTTCGCCGCTGGAGGGATCGAAGATATGAATTTGCTTCTTGCCCATCGAAAAGG
>WNGO01006997.1_pt1 | contig 19734 bp, 15 predicted proteins | sample 5400511 | NCBI WGS metagenome assembly WNGO01 (sample SAMN13153380, study PRJNA577476) | soil metagenome | isolation source: 20 cm soil or saprolite under Garry oak tree replicate 2 | place: USA:California | collected 2016-06-15 | reverse complement strand
CGCTTGCCCCGACCGGGCCTCCGGTATCCATAACCAATCCGGCAACATTGATTGCAGCTTTTTCTGCCGCACTGAATGCCTCAGTCGATCCACACGGGTTGCCCACCAGTGTCCACTTTCAATATGGCACAACGGCCAGTTACGGGCTCACGACCGCGCCAACAAATCACAGTGGCAACACGTACGTGAACATCAGTCGCGGGATCAGTGGCTTAGCCGCAAACACCACTTATCATTTCCGAGTTGTATCCACCAACACCGCCGGTACGACTTTCGGCGCCGATCGCACCTTTACGACACTTGCCGCGACTGGGCCTCCTGTCGTGACGACCAATTCGGCTACAAACATCACTGCAACGTCAGCCACACTCAATGGGTCGCTAAATCCGCATGGGTTGACTACAACTGTTCATTTTCAGTACGGCACAACGACCAGCTACGGGCGTAACACGCCCACACAAACCCAGACTGGCAACACGTACCGAAATATAAACGCGAATATCAGCGGGTTGACTGCTGGGACCACGTACCATTTTCGAATTGTAGCTACGAATGCTAACGGCACCAGAATGGGCGGCGACAGGACCTTTACTACGCATTAGCGCCAGTGATGCTCGGGAGAACCTTCTTAACAGGCAAAAATTCTGTGTCGCGTTTGCTATGACTCTCCAGTTGCGTTTTCGCTTGAGCATAGCTGTACCTTGTACAGTCTTGATCGCCTCAGCCCTGGTCGTGCTGAGTGAAGCACAATCCAAAGAGAAATGGAGCGCTCCTGCGGCAGAGGCGCAAAAGAAGAATCCCGTTGCCGCCACCGAATCTGCACTCGCTGCCGGCCAGAAGATCTATTCGAAAACCTGCGCTATGTGTCACGGCAGAAGCGGGGACGCGGACGGCCCGGCAGTGATCGAGCTCAACATTCACCCGGCGAAACTCTCCGATCCAAAGCTAGCAACCGAATCTGACGGAGCGCTCTTCTGGAAGATTACAACCGGGAAAAAGCCGATGCCGACATACGCAACGGTTTACAACCTTCCACCCGCACGACATCTTCGTTTGCTCAGAAATTGGCTTTCCCGCAGCCTTCCTCGTGCTGAGACCGGATTTTCGGATCCATTTTGGCGTGACGTGCTTTTGAGCAAATCACGTTGTATCGCACACGACCGGCGCACGTTGAAAGGTAACAACTTCGTTACTTTTCCAATCCGCCGCAATGCAACGATCGATGCGATTCTCTCTCGAAAAAACAATCATTAAAACCTATGAAAACGATTAATCCTTACACAAAAATCGCTCTGCTCTTTTTAGCAGCAGGGCTGTTCACGGCCGTGTCTGCACGCGCGGATACCTACTCGTGGACAAACTTCCAATCCGACATCGCCGGTGTAGCGCAACACGTCGACCCGAACCTTGTCAATCCCTGGGGCATGTCTGTCTCGGCGCCGAACGGCACGATTTGGGTCAGCGACAACGGCACCGGTGTTTCGACCCTCTACGGGCAAGACGGCACCGCACGTTCACTGATCGTGACGATTCCGACCGCTGCGCGGAACAGAGGAGGAGGCAATCCCACTGGACAAGTCAGGAACACCACCCCGTTTTTCCAAGTGACAAAAAATGGAATTTCGCGGCCCGCCTTTTTCATTTTTGTCAGTGAAGATGGTTCCATTTCAGGTTGGAACCCGACCGTGGACCCAACGAACGCCGTTATTGCGGTCGACAACGGCACAAACCGCGGCGTTAACCGCGCCATTTACAAAGGCGCAACGCTCGGAGTCGCGGGCGGTCATAATTTTCTGTATGCGACAGATTTTCATACGGGTAAGGTCCACACCTTTGATGAAATTCCGGCTGGGTACGCGCCGTTCGGGATCCGGAATTTCAATAATGAAATCTTTGTGACCTATGCGAAGCAGGACCACAAAAGGGTAGATGACGTCCATTGTGCCGGCTGCGGCTTTGTGAACGTGTTCGACACCAGCGGCAATTTCCTTCGGCGGCTAATCTCAAACGGGAATCTCAACGCACCGTGGGGACTTGCTCTGGTGGAAGGCACCAACCTTTGGGTCGGCAACTTCGGTGACGGATTCATCAACAATTACGATCCGGTCACCGGCAATTTCATCGAGACGCTCATGCGCGCCGATGGAACGCCGCTCCAATTTGACGGCCTGTGGGATCTTCTGCCGCAGGATGCCGGAGTCTTCTTCACCGCCGGAATCGCAGACGAAGCGCACGGCTTATTTGGTCTAATTACGGAGGACTAAGATTAGCGACGCTGCAAATTGGGGGCGCACGCTTCCTTGTCCGTTGTCAAAGGGTGTTGTCCCGGCGAGGGCGTGCGCTCACCATCTAACTTTCGGAGTGCCGTTTTTGGTAACAGTGATGTTACCATTTAGAAGGTTTTTGAGCCGGGTACCCACGGCTCTTTCATTGACCAGATTTGCCGCCGAAACTACGGTTTCGGACACGAGGTATGCTGGCTCATAAGCAGGAGGTTTCGTGCAATGGAAGCGGTTTGCGTTCGCCGCGGAGAATCCGTCCAACGGTGGACATCCAAAGTAAAGCCGATGCCTTTGCGACGACGCATTGGAGCCTCGTATTAGTTGCCCAGGGTCAATCGGCCGCGGGAGAAGCAGCCCTCGAAGAACTGTGTCGCATTTACTGGCGACCCCTGTACGCTTTTGCCTGTCGACAAGGATATGATCCCGAGGAAGCGCGGGACTTGACACAGGGTTTCTTTGAGCTGCTACTCACACGTCGCGATTTTGACGCGGCCCGAAGGGAGAAAGGACGCCTGCGCTCCTATCTGCTGGTGTCATTCAAACATTTTCTGGGCGGCGAACGACGCCGGGAGATGACGATCAAGCGTGGCCATGGACAATGGTTGATTCCGCTGGAAGAGTTGCATGCGACTGAGCGCGCTGGTCTTCCCGGCGGTGGACTCGTTGATTCGCTGAGCGCCGATCGGCTGTATCAACGCCGTTGGGCTTCGACTCTCATCGAGCACGTTCTTAAGCGGTTAAAGAAGGAGTACCGCGCGACTGGCAATGCGTTTCTGTTTGATTCTCTGAAACTATTGCTGCCAGACGAACCCGATGCGCCATCGCGTGCGGAGATCGCGGCGAGATTGGGTATGACGGACAACGCGCTCAGACAGGCTTTCCACCGGTTCCGTCATCGTTATCAGATGTTGCTACGCGAGGAGATTGGCCACACGGTCGCCGATCCTTGTGAAATCGAAGATGAGTTGCGGCATCTAATCGTTGTGTTGCGGTCGTAGAGACACAAGTTGCGCGGATTGCTACGAAATTTCATCCTGGTTTGATTGCTGCGGATCATGAAATTCGCGTCCAGAGTCTGCTCAAAATGCGGCGCGGAAATCTTTGCCGACGCAGCGGAAGGACTTTGCACTGCCTGTCTGCTCGAGACAGGTCTCGGACTCTTTTCAGAGGCTGTAGACCGGGTCAATGACCCCGGTGCAGACCAGCCTCCGCGTATCGATACCCCTGCTGCAAACGGGAGTAGAGCAGCAGCGTTTGACACGGAGATGCCAGGGAGTCTGGGCGACTACGAATTGCTGGAAGAAATCGGTCGCGGAGGTCAGGGTGTAGTGTATCGCGCACGACAGAAAAGTCTCAACCGCGTAGTCGCGTTAAAGGTTGTCAGGACTGGCGAGCGGACCACAACAGCACGCCTTAAGCGATTCCGGCTGGAAGCGGAAGCTGCGGCGAGTTTGGATAATCCGAATATCGTTCCCATTTACGAAGTTGGCGAGCGTAATGGGTCGTGCTACTTCAGCATGAAATTGGTCGAAGGCGCGCCGCTTGACCAACTCGTTAGGCGCGAGCTTCTGCCGATCCGCCGTACGGCGGAATTGATTGCCCAGCTCGCGCGCGCTGTGCATTACGCACATCAACGCGGCATTCTCCATCGAGATATCAAGCCAGGAAACATTTTGGTCGATGCAAAAGGCGAACCGCACCTTACCGACTTCGGCCTGGCGCGGCTCACTGAAACGGAAAGCACGGTCACCCGCACGATTGAAACCCTAGGCACGCCGAGTTACATGGCCCCGGAACAAGCGCTGGGGAATAACAACCAGCTTACCAGCGCGACTGATGTCTATGGATTGGGCGCGGTGTTCTACCATTTGCTTACTGGTCATCCACCATTTGCAGGCGGCACAACCTACGACACCATCCGGCTCCTTTTGGAAACCGAGCCACGGCAACCGCGTCTGTGGAACCCAAAGATAGACCGCGATCTAACAACGATCTGTTTGAAGTGCCTCGATAAGGATCCGCAGCGCCGTTATCCATCCGCGCTGGCACTGGCCGAAGATCTTGACCGGTGGCTCAAGCACGAGCCGATTCATGCGCGGCGCACAGGAATTCTTGGTCGTGGAAAAAAATGGGTACGCCGGAATCCGCTCGCTGCTGGGTTGATGGCATCGTTAGTGGCTCTGGCAGCGGCAGTGAGCGTAATCGTCTGGAAAGTCGGACCGGTCGGACAGCCGGCGACGACGGGCATCGCCGTGTTGCCGTTTGAAAACCTGAGCAACGACAAGGACGGCGCCTTTTTTGCCGACGGCGTTCAGGACGACATTCTAACCAAGTTGGCAAAAATTCGCGATCTGAAGGTGATCAGTCGTACCAGCGTGATGCAATACCGCGGGAACAGAAATATGCGCGAGATCGGCGCCGCGCTGGGAGTGTCTCACACGCTGCAGGGCAGTATTCGCAAAAGTGGAACACAGCTTCATCTGAACGCGCAATTAATCGATACACGCACCGACAGCCATGTTTGGGCGGAACAATATGACTGCGATTTGAACAGTGTCTTTGCGGCGCAGAGTCAGATCGCGCTAAAGGTTGCAGATCGGCTTCAGGCAAAAATGTCCACTGCTGAGAAACTGGACATGGCGCGCCCACCAACAGCCGACCTTACCGCCTTTCAGTTCTATACTCAGGCCAAGACTCTTGTTTTAACGACAAGCTTTACAACTAACGCGAAGGCGAATTTGCTGAAAGCGGCCGATCTACTGAACCAAGCTCTCGCAAAGGATTCTTCATTTTTCCAAGCGCATTGCCTGCTCTCTCATACTCATGACCTCCTTTACTTCTTTGGGTTCGATCGCACGCCTGCGCGCCTGGCGTTAGCCGAGTCAGCCATCGAATCGGCATTTCGCCTGCGACCCGATTCGGGTGAGGCGCACCTCGCACGTGCCGAGAATCTTTACCGCGGACACCTCGATTATGATGGCGCTTTGGCTGAACTGGAACTCGCACGACAGACTCTACCTAATGAGCCTATGCTCTTTGAACTGAAGGGCTTCATCGCAAGGCGCCAAGGCAAGCAACAAGAGGCACTGCAGAGCCTTGAGCGCGCGGTTGATCTTGACCCCCGCAACTTTTTTACCTTGCAACAAATTGCGGCGAGTTACGACCTACTCCGGCGCTATGCCGATGAAACAATGATGTTGGATCGTGCGTTGGCCATCAAACCAGGCGATATCGATACAAAGATCGCGCGCACGTTGGCGAAATTGGATTGGAAAGCGGATAGCCGACCTTTGCATCAGCTGATCGATTCAATTCGAGTCGCCGACTTGAACGCAGTGCCCGGTATCGCCGATGCCTGGCTCACGTGCGCACTCGCCGAGCGAGATGCTACTGCGGCAAGGGCGGCGTTAGGGGCATCAGGCGAAAACCCCTTAAGTGACGACGTTATTCAGTTCAATCGTCCGTTTGTAGAAGGCGTTATCGCTCGCATGACAAATGATAGTGACAAAGCACGGGTTGCTTTCACAGCCGCGCGTGCAGAGCAGGCGAAAATAGTTCAAGCTCAACCAAATTACGCCCCATCCTTGTGCGTGCTTGGTTTGATTGATGCTGCTCTCGGACGGACAGAGGAGGCTTTGCGCGAAGGTCGGCAGGCAGTTGCGCTCCTTCCGGTGGATCATGATGCAATCAACGGCGCGCGCATGATCTGTTATTTGGCAATGATTGCAGCGTGGGTTGGTGACAAAGATCTGGCCTGCAAACAACTCGCGATCGCTGTTCAACCACCGGCTCCCATTACGTACGGCCAACTGAAGTTGCTTCCGTTTTGGGACCCACTCCGCGGCGACCCCTGCTTCGAAAAAATCGTCGCGTCCCTCGCCCAGAAATAATTCAACAGGGGCAACGCATATTACATGCTCATTCAGCACGAGTAGCAGGCAACTGGTCTGCCCACGGGCGGGACATCCGTGCCTCGAGTCCGCGACTCCTACTTCACCCCTCCGCACGGCGAAGCCATTTTCCGCGTAACAAATCGCCGGATTTCGCACAGTACAACAGTGAATGGCCCTAATTCACCAACCAAGTTCACCAATCACCGCCGAAAGGAAATCCCCGTATGTTCAGCATTGAAGAAGTCAGAACAAACAATAAGACCAGCCTGCTTGTTTCATCGTTCGTGGTCCATTTCGCCGCAGTGGTCCTGGTCCTCATAATGGTCCTCGGCTCGCCCACCGACGCGGCCGGACCCAAGCCCAGACCAACCCCAACCCCAGCCCCGACCGCAACCCCAAGACCAAACCCAAACGCCCCCGGTAATTTCCGGGTGACGGCGCTAGGGACCTGCACTGTTTCGGTGGCGTGGGACCCGGTCAATTTCACTTCGGAAGACTTTAATTACTATCTCTCGGGCACTAACCAGGCCCCTCCCGCAGTCCTGCCCAGAACGGCCACCAGCCACACCTTCACCGGACTAGGTGCGGGCAATGAATATTGGTTTTTCATTTATGCGAGGGACGTATCGGGAAGGCCTTCCGGGCAGTCCCAGCTAGTGACCAGAACGCTTTCCGATACGAGTCCGCCAACGACCGCGCCTGGGGTCTCAGTCGGGGAGGTTGGATCCAATTACGCTTCGATCGCCTGGACTCCAGCCGAGGACGGCGGGTGCTTGTTGTTTTACGAGGTCTGGGTGAACGGCAGTCTTTATGTCCAGACAGGGAGAAACGTCCTGGCATACACGATTAGGTTCCTGCAGCCGGCCACGACCAATTCAGTCACGGTCCGGGGCTACGATTCAAGGAATCAGCAGGGGCCGTTCTCCAATCCCGTTTCGATCACGACCCTGCCGCCCACCTTGAGTTCCAGTTGTGGTGGACCCAATCCACCGATGACTTCGATCGGCAGGAGAATATTCGCTACGACGTTTACCTGAATGGCCACCTCGAGGAAGTCCGCTTCGGCTCGGGTTTTATCAGCAGCATTTATGGTGTGGCGGGCGAGAACACCATCGAGGTCATCGCAAGCGACACGGCCGGCAACGCCTCGCCGCCGGCTACAACCACCCTCTTCCTACCATAACCCGTCCCAAGAGATCAGAGCGCGCTGTCTCGTCAGCCAAGGCACATCCGTTGTATCCGCGTAATTCGCGGTCCATCGGAGCTTAGGCCACAGCTCCCGCCGATCCTTAATGGAGGGAGTGTACATTTCCTGCTCGAATTGATGCGCACGTACCGCGTCTGCGATAAAACTCTGATCAGTTTGAGAGGTACGAAAACGTCGTTCGCCAAATTCTTACCTGCCTACCGACCAGCAGAGCCGATTAACAAAGGAAAAGAGGGAAAACAATGAACACACCGGTTCGGCTTAACAAGATAACTCCACAATTTGTTATCGCACTCCTACTTCTCTTACCAGGATACTCGCCAAAAGCCAGCGTACCCAATCCGGCTACACGTAAAGCCGATCGCGAATTGACGACAACTGAAAGTCGGACTCCTAAAGGCGGTACGTGGGAGCTTGTCCCAAGCCCTAACACCGGCTCACCTCACAACTACTTCTATGGCGTCGCCGCGATTGCATCGAATGACGCTTGGGCCGTCGGAGGCTATGGCAATTTGACGACTCAGGCGCAACAGCTCATTCAGCATTGGGACGGTCAGAATTGGGCCACGGTGCCCGCGCCTACGCTCCCCACCGCCTTCAACGAACTTCAGGCCGTCAGCGCCGTGGCCGCCAACGACGTGTGGGCGGTCGGTGGCGGCGATGGACAGGCACTCATCGAACACTGGGACGGCACATCGTGGAATGTCGTGCCCAACCCTAATCCTGGCACCTTTAATCGTTTCTTCGGCGTTGCCGCGCTTTCAACTAATAACGTTTGGGCAGTGGGTGTAACCAGCGATGGTGGGTTAAGCCAAACGCTGGTCGAACACTGGAACGGTACCAGTTGGCAGATAATTCCTAGCCCAAACGTTCCCAACCAGCATAACGAGCTCCACGCTGTGACGGCCGTTCCTGGCGCGCCGAACGAGCTCTGGGCGGTCGGCCGAGCCGACCCTTCGACCCCCTTCATATTGCATTGGAATGGAACACAATGGAGCGTCGTCCCCGGACCGCCTGCAGGCTCCGTTCCCCTTCTGTATGGCGTGGTGGCAATTTCCACAAACGACGTTTGGGCCGTCGGATGGACCGGAACCAAATCAGGTCCCGTCAGTCTCACTATGCATTGGGACGGCTCAACATGGAGCGTGGTACCCAGTCCGAACCCCGGCGCCTTCAATTATCTTTGGGCAGTGACGGCGGTTGCGCCGAATAACGTCTGGGCAGTGGGCGAGTTCAAGGCTGGCGACACTGGAGAAGTATTGCTCCTTAAATGGAACGGTGCGGCCTGGGTGCAGATCCCTGGCGACAATACTGGTCCCAACGGCTTGAGTTTTTCGTTAAAAGCGGTGAGCGCGATCAGCGGAAGTGATATTTGGAGTGTCGGTAGCAACAGCCATACGCTGGCGGAGCACTGGAATGGTACCCAATGGAGCATCGTCTCCAGCCCGAACACAGGCGTCGGTGAGAATATTCTTAACGCCGTGAGCGGAAGCGCCTCTACCGAGGTCTGGGAGGTCGGGTATTACAGTTTCGGCCTGGAGAAGCGGACGTTGATCGAGCATTGGGATGGAGCGGCCTGGAGCATTGTGCCGAGTCCGAATACGAATAAGCGGCTGAATGTCCTCAATGGCGTGGCCACCGTTTCCTCCTCGAATGTATGGGCCGTAGGCAGTGCGACTAGCGGCGTCCGCCTAGACCAAACCACGTTGGTTCTACACTGGGATGGCGTAACTTGGAGCATCATCCCCAGCCCTAGCCCCGGGGCAGCCGGACTGAACACTTTGTACGCCGTATCTGCCAATTCGGCGAGCGATGTTTGGGCCGTGGGCAGCTATACCCAGACCGACCGCGCGCAAACTCTAATTGTGCACTGGGACGGTACAACCTGGAGTGTAATTCCCAGTCCAAACGTGCCGGAAGCCAATAACGAATTGTACGGCGTAGTGGCGCTCAGCCCGAACAACGTCTGGGCAGTGGGATACTGGGGCCATGCTGCGACTGGATTTTCTACGCTGGTCGAGCACTGGGATGGATCCAGTTGGAGCATCGTGGCTAGCCCCAATCCGTCTGGCGATAATTTCCTAAGTGCTGTGTCCGCCGCGGGCGCGAATGACGTTTGGGCGGTGGGCAGGTCGCGGAACCCGTTTACGTTCCAGACGCGCACGTTAATTGAGCACTGGGATGGGAACAGTTGGAGCGAAGTCTTTGGCTTTGGTGTCGAGCCCGAGAGCGCAGCGTATGGAGTGGCGGCCGTGTCGGCGGGGGATGCCTGGGCCGTGGGCGATGGCGGCGGTTTGGCTTTGATCGGGCGCTGGGATAGTAGCAGTTGGAGCGTGTTCCCAAGCCCCAACGTAACGGGCAGGCTTCTGGCGACGACCGCCATCACACCCTGTGATGTGTGGGCAGTCGGCCAGCGGTATGTGGAAGGCGTAGGTTTCCTAACGCTAAGCGAGCGCTTTACTTCGCAAGGCTGCGGGACGCCCTCTCCAACACCCAGTGGAACCCCAACAGCTACACCGACCGCAACCCCTACGGCGACGACGACTCCGAGTGTAACACCTAGCCCGAGCCCCACCGCAACAGCTACAGGAACACCTACTTCAACTCCGCGACCCCACCCCACACCGCGACGCCGGCCGAGTCCACGAGCTTCGGCAGCCAAATAGCCAGTTAGTAACTACGCCAGCCAGCGCGGTCAAAACGAAATCCAAATTTGGGAGCACTAGCCGGCCTTCGTTTACGAAAGTAACAATGTTGTTACGAATCTGCTGTTGTAGGAATTGGGGTGTTGACCAATCGATTGCGTGATTTCAAACGATTCTTTTAACGACGCTGTAACATACATATGAGAAAAGAGAATCGCCACGGACTTCGCCATAAAGCTACAGAAATGGAACCGCAATCGCCATGCCTTGCCACCGCGAGCAAGCGCGGAAACTCGCCATATAGACGCTTGGGCGGACTGTCTATCGCAGCCGTGTTCCTGATCGTTCCAATTCTGACACTCCACAAGACACCTGTCGCCGCACGCGCTCCCGAGAACAGGTCTGGCAACGGAGCTAGCGCACCATGGGAAAAGACCGGCGGACCGCCGGGCCTCACCGCGAACGTAATTTTTAAGGCGAATAATATTGTTTATGCAGGCACAGAAACTCAGGGCATATACAAATCCACCGACAACGGATTAAGCTGGATCCCAGCAAATGCGGGCATCGAGCGAGCCTCAATCAGCGACATTATCGTCTCAGGAACCCAACTTGTTAGCTGCCGCGAAAGGCAGCTGCCCCATTTACTTAAATATATTCAAGTCCACTGATAATGGAGCGACTTGGAGCGGCACGAGCGGGCTAGCTGGAAACGTAGTCCATTCCTTTGCAATCAAGGATGCCTCTGTCTGGGCGACGTTCGCGGCACTTCCTAATGAAAGCGGCATCGCGCGATCAACCGATAATGGAAATACCTGGCAGGTGGTTCCTTCCATCATAACAAATGCAGGCGAATCCATCGTTAGTGACAATGCGATCATTGTTGCCGAAGACAATTTCATCTGGCGCTCTACAAATGACGGGATGAGCTGGGATGTCGTGGAGCAGTTTGCGCTGACCGGCATCAGCTCCTTCGCCAAAGCCGGCACAAAATTATTTGGCGCAGCTACAACAGGTATTCAGACGTCCACAGATAATGGCGCGAGCTGGAGCTTTGAAGCGTTTTCGAATGGAGCATACTCTTTTTCCTCGAATGGCAGCACGATTTACCTTGCCTCCAACAGCAAGGTTTTCAAATCTACTGACGTGGGGCGACTTGGATCGATGTGAGTACCGGCCTTGGGAACGGCGGCATCCAGGCATTGCTGTTTGACGGGACCACATTATTCGCCGGCACTCCCGCGGACGCAGTGGGAATATTCAGAAGCACGAACGGCGGAACGAGCTGGGACCCAGCTGCCGCGGGGCTGCCGATCGGTAAAGTCATCCGCAGTCTTATATCGTTTGGAGCGTACGTATTCGCAGGGACGGAAGGTGACGGGATTTACCGTTCCTCCGATCATGGGGACACCTGGGCCAAAACCGATGTGAATAACACTTTGCTTGCTCACCAGCTGGTTTTTACCTTCTGCACAAAGGATCAGACACTCTTTGCTGGAGCGCAGAACGGTATTTACAAATCGACCGACGGCGGCGCGACATTTCAAAGGATCATCAACGGCTTTCCGCCCAACATAGGTCTGTTTGCTTGGTCTCTCACTGTGAGCGGCGGTGACATTGTTACAGCGGTAACGGTGTTGCTGTCTCCCTCAGAACCGCTTGATGGTATATTTTATTCGTCCGACGACGGAAGCATTTGGCATCAGGCCACCTTGCCTATAGTTCCTACCGCCGTCACTGCTGTTGCCTCGGATGGAAGCTCCCTTGCCTATGCTGGAGTTTTCGGACAAAGCTCTTCAGTCAAAGGGTTGTATAAATCCACGGATGCAGGCGTTACGTGGGCGCAGAGACCTGCCCTCAATGTGGACATCGAGCGTCTGGCAGCAAATGGAAGCAACACCAAGGCCGACTCCCACACCGCGGTTTAGCCCGACGCCGCGTGCACGTCCGACCCCAGCGCCTCGGCCGTAGATACCGAGGTTACAATTCAAAAAGAACTACTCGTCACAAGGCGGCACTATTTAGCTTTCTACGTCGGCGGAGTCGCTTTTCGCGTAACAGATTCGCGGATTTCGCACAGTACATTAGTGAGCAGTCTTTGTTAAAGCGCGACTGCTCTACGGCGTTCTCGTCGCGGGCAAAGGATGAGCCATTATGAATGGTGGGGCATTAAAAAACCGTTTTCTCGGAATGAAACGGAAAATTTCGCCGCGGTGTCCAGCCCGCGGACACGCGGACCCAATTCAGCGCGGGCAAAGTCAAAAACTAAACCACGAACTATGAATATTGTTAGCCTTATTCGTAAAGCAGTGTCCGACAATAGCCGCGATTGGACACATTTCCGCTTCGACCCAGCGCATCACGGAGTCAATCCTAACGAGACAATCCTCACGCCCGCAAACGTGGCGAACCTCACCGTGAAATGGCGAACCAACATCGGTGGAGGTTGCTTTGCCTCCGCAAGCGTGGTTAACGGCAAGCTGTACACGGCCGATACCGGCAGCGCTAGAGGGCAACTGCATGCGCTAGATAGCGCTACGGGTCAGGTGCTGTGGAATTTTCCACCTGATGCCATCACAAGCGACCACTCGTGGACGACACCGGCGGTGAAGAACGGGGTAGTGTATTATGGCGTGAACCGGCCTACCCCAGTGGTGTTTGCCATTAACGCCACCACTGGGACTGAGGTCTGGCGGCACAACGGTCCCTTCGCCAATATCGTCTCTTCGCCGGCGTTGGAGAGCGGACGCCTCTATTTGGCGTACACTGATGGCACCATCGAGGCGCTTGACGCCGCCAACGGTCAGACGATCTGGAGCGTCACAAATCCAAGCGGTGCTTATTCCTCGCCAGCGGTCTCGGGCGGGCGACTATATATCGCAATCCATAACCAGGGATTGCTCGCTCTCAACGCCGACACCGGTTCCCAACTCTGGCTGGCTCCAATGCCGGGACCGCAATGGTCCTCGCCGGCTGTAGAGAACGGGCGGGTCTTCGTCGGCTCCCGCGATGATCATAAGCTGTATGCCTTCGACGCAGCGACGGGGAATACGCTCTGGACCGCCACCACCAGCGACTGGGTCCAGACTTCACCAGCCGTGGCCAACGGTGTCGTTTACATCGGTAACAATTCAGGCAACGTGTACGCCTTCAACGCCGCCACCGGCAGCCTTGTCTGGCAGAGGGCCGTAGCGCCCGGGTTCGCCTTCGGAAGCTCACCCACGCTAGCCAATGGCGTTGTTTATATCGCTTCGGCACTAGACGCCTCCGCAACGCACTTTGATGGGAAGCTCTATGCGCTTAATGCTGCCACTGGCCAAGTGCTGTTTAGTAACGTCGTCAGCTTGGGGCAGGGCGAAGCGAGGTGGGTCCAAGCTTCGCCAACAGTTGACAACGGAGTCGTGTACATCCCCAACTACGGTGACGGGACGGTGGCTGCGTTTTGGCTAAATGCGCCTACTCCCAGTCCTACACCCAGCGCAACCCCTACTTCTACACCAACAGCCACTCCGACGCCGACACCAAGTGCGACGCCGACTGCCACACCAACAGCTACCCCGAGTGTGACTCCCACGCCGACGCCGGGCCAGATCACGCTCAGTGCGGACGGCTACTTGGTAAACGGGCGACGCAGAGCGGATCTGTCTTGGAGCGGCGCGACTTCGAATCGGGTGGACGTTTACCGCAACGGCGCGTTGATCGTCACCACCAGGAATGACGGTTTCTACACCGATCGCATCGGCGGCGGTGGCCCGGGCGCGTTCACATATCAAGTGTGCAATGCGGGTTCAAACACCTGTTCTAATCAAGCAACGGTGACATTTTAAGGTGTCGCTACTCCATCTTACGTAGGGAACTCGCGCAACAGTGCGTGAGTTCCCGCTAAGATGATTGCTGTAAACGCGTGTCGCTGACCGCGGCTAAGTGCGACGCGTTGCCCATCAGAGCCACCCGCCGCAACCTATCAGTATTCAAAATCGCTACGGAGTCGGCCGAGAGCGAACTGACCGTAGGAACACACCACGCTAACGTTTGCGTCGGTAGCAACGCTCCGTTGCGTCCGCTGGTCGCAGTGCCCATTACTCAGCATCACGCCTTCGGGTCCCACACCAACACCGACCGCAACACCAACGGCAACGCCTACTGTTACTCCTACTGGAACTCCAACAGCAACGCCGATACCGAGTGTTACACCGACTCCGACGGCTACAGCTACGGTGACGCCGACGGCTACACCAAGGCCTACGCCCACGCCAAGGCACGCACCGACGCCGAGGCCTCGGCCGTCACCGCCGCCGAGACCGTAAGTGTTCTTTTCCGCTGAGCGATGGGCGTTTACTTCACAGCCGGAATAGTGGACGAAGAACACAGTTTGTTTGGTCTAATTACTGAGGACGAAAAGTAGGGACACTGCAATTTGGGGGGCGCACGCTTCCTTGTCCGTTGTCAAAGGGTGTTGTCCCGGCGAGGACGTGCGCTCACCACTCCCCGCGCGTTTAGCTGGCGCCATAGCACTTGTGAATCGTCAGCACGAATGCCAAATGTGAAGGGCGTGTTGCCCAAATCGGGCTGACTGGAAAGAAAAAAGTACCGGAGCTGGGGGAGATGTGCTAACAGAGTGTTCCGATCATGATGGGAACACTGCTTTAACAGACCATCGCAACCTTTTGCACTATTTTCTTTTCAAAACTTCCGATTTGGGCAACACGCCCTTTAGATGCGACGCCCAGGTTCCCAGCGACCCCCAGGTTCCCAGAAATAAGACCCAAGGCATCAAAACTTATTGGTCAAAACCGTCGACGCGACCCCATTTCCGCTCACGACCGCGCCGGCCCGCCCGATGCTCGACTCAGCGCGCTGGCATTGCACCTCCCCACGCCGAGGGTGACGAGTTGAGTGGAGCAACCAGCGACCGGGAATCGAACGCCTTCTTTTCTGCCCCCGCCTGTTCTGTCGGCGGTGTGCCTGTGACGCGAGCCAGGAATCCGTGGGCAATGCCCGAAGCATCGACGTAACGACCAACGATAATCCCCTGCGCATTGATTCCGTTAAGCGATGTAAAGGTTGATCCGGGATAATCGAAAGTGAAAAATCTGTTTGGCGGGACAAAGAAGAGTCCATGAGTCGCGCCTGAGCTGTCCCCATATCTGCCTACCACCCAGTTCTTATCGTTAAGGCCAAACAGGACTGTCGCAGTGGAGCCGGAAGGATCGATCGGAAAGTGCAGCGTCCCAGTGGCGTCCCGGTAGTAGCCGTGAACGATTCCTGAGCTGTCTATATAGTATCCCACCACCAACTCATTTGAATTATTGATCTCGTAAGCAAGGGTCTGGAGAGCTCCCGGGACGCTAAACGACGTTATGGTTCCGCCAACGCTGACGAACCCCTGGAAGATCCCGCTGCCGTAAGAAAACGAGCCGGTAAAGTCGGCGACATCGTTTATCCCAAGCACACTGGTGCTGACCGCGCCGGGAACATCGTATTCTGTGAAGGTGCCGCCCGACAGGAAAAACCCGTGACTGTTGCCATCGCTGCTGGCGTAGTCACCGCAGACTGTGCGTGAGTTATTGATGCCGCGTCCTTCGGTAAAACCGACGGTATCGTTAGGGTCAACGATCGGATCGCTAAAGCTACCGTCGCTGAACCGGACAAAACCGCGCGTCACCCCGTTCGAATCGATGAACTCGCCAACGACGTCGCCTCTTTCGTTAATCTTTTGCGGAAGGGTCAAATTTCCGGCCCCGGGATAATCAAAAGTCATGATGACTTCGATAGAACCCGAGCTCGACGCTTGCTGAGCGAACGTCCCAATCAATGGGAACACGAATAGAACTGCCAGAATGCTGATAAATATTTGTTTTGGTTTCATGATGCTTATTGCCTCCTTAATTGATTGCCCATTGATAAAACGCGAATGTGGCAAAAAAAAGATCCAGTTAGCGAAGTTCGATAGGGCCAGTTTGCGTGTTATCTGGTTTCGTTGGGCTCGCTTTTGGGTTGCCGGCACATCGAACCGAGGGGTCGTTTCACCGGCCAACGGTTGAAGCTGCTTCGCCCAGAAACTTATCGTCAGGCCGTGGAGCTATTAACGAAACTCTTTCCATCGTCGCGGTGTGCATCAATAATCCAGAGTGTTCGCCTTTTGGAATCAATCGCTGAGATACAGCCCCAACTCCACCCATCTTTGCTGAGATTGTCAGCGATGATCCGCCGTTAGGCAGAGCAGGAATGACTGAGGCGGAACTGCGAAAATCAGGACGGAAAGCACGCGTCACTCGCTTGTTCGCCGTAGCCTTGTGCGTAGGCGGATCACTCGTCACTCGTCACTTCCCGTGAACATTTTGCAAGCGCAATGGCCTGCGATCGCTCCGCAGTGAGTCAGTGTTTTCACCCGCCTTCGATGTAACGATTCACTCGTCGCGTCCGTAGCCTCGGTGAAGGCGGAACGATTCACAGATCACGCCCGCGACAGCGCAAATGTTAAATGTTTAAGGGCGTGTTGCCCAAATCGGGCTGACTGGAAAGAAAAAAGTACCGGAGCTGTGGGAGATGTGCTAACAGAGTGTTCCCATCATGGGAACACTGCTTTAACAGACCATCGCAACCTTTTGCACTATTTTCTTTTCAAAACTTCCGATTTGGGCAACACGCCCTTTAAGATCTGGCCCCTTCTGCTTTGGGCGTCCGGTAGACGCGGGCCTAAAGACTAAGATTCTCGTTGTTATCTGAGTGCAGATGCAAGCCTCAGGAGGCTTTCTCGAATTTGCGCGGGCGTCCAGGCAGCAAAACCGAAAACAAACGCTGGCTTGAGCTTCGCCTCGATACAATAAAATGACAATGGTGAGGGTTTGATTCCGATGTCGGTGCAGACGCGGGCGACTCGCACGAAATCTGTTTCGCATCGAAGCCAGGCGACGAAGTTTAGTCCGGCTTCCGGAATCTGAAGGGTGAATCGATCACCGAGCAGCTTGTTGAATTCTTTCATGAAGAACTCTCGCCGCTCAGCGTAGAGTTTTCGCATGCGTTTGATATGGCTCAGGAAAAATCCTTCATTAATGAAACGCGCAAGCGTGGCCTGATCAATCGCCGACGAGTGTTGGTCCATTGTGCTGCGGATTTTGACCAACGAATCGATCAACTGCTCCGGCGCAACGACGTAGCCCAGCCGCAAGGAAGGATAAAGAATTTTACTCATCGTTCCCGCGTAAATCACCCGGCTGAAATTGTCGATTCCTTGCAGGCAAGGGAGCGGTGGCCCCGTAAAGCGGAACTCCGCGTAAAAGTCGTCTTCAAAAATGAATGCATCGTGAGCACGGGCAAAATCGAGCAGCGCGGTCCGGCGATCGAAACTCATTGTCATGCCGAGCGGGTATTGATGCGAAGGTGTTACGTGGATCAATTTTGGCTGCTTTCCTTTTGCCGATCGCGCGATCACGATTCCTTCTTCATCCAGCGGCTTTGGAACGACTTTAGCCCCTGCTAAAACAAAGACTCTCCGCGCCTGATGAAAACCAGGATCTTCAATCCACACGGGCTCGCCCTTATCCACGAGCGCCATGGCGCTGATTAGCATCGCCTGCTGCATTCCCCCCACGATCAGGATTTGATCTGGATGACAGCGTGCGCCTCTAAAATCGCACAGATAAGTGGCAACGGCGTTGCGCAGATCTGCGTCGCCACGACTCGACCCGTGGCGCAGTAGATGGGCACCCTTTTGTGCGAGCGCCTGCGATCTGAGCCGTTCCCAAATGTCGATGGGGAATTCATCGACTGCCGGAAGTCCGGGAACTAACGAGACACCTGCGCCGGCGTCCAGCGCTCCGAGATCAAACTGTTTGCCTACGCGCTGATCTGGAATCGCTCTTAGCCGGTCGGAAATGCGGGGTCGGTGCTCGACCTGAGGAAGTGCTTTCGGTTTATCCGCTGTCAAAAAGGTTTCTGGGAGCGGATGCGCCACGAAGGTTCCCGATCTGGGCTTCGAGCGCAGATATCCTTCTGAGTGGAGCTTCGAAAATGCGAGGTTAACTGTTAGTCTTGCGATGCCCAAGTCCTCAGCAAGGATCCGAGACGAAGGAACCCGACACGCGCCGCCATTAAAGCTGCCCGATCGCAATTCATCCCGGATTTGGCGGTACAGTTGATCGTGCAGTGGTTCAGCCGCGGAGCGGTCGAGCCGAATCATTTCGAACCCGATGATTGAACGTCGCCGTCTCTTTTTCAGAAGCAATTTCCTACGCGACATACCCAACCCGTTCCCTGAGTTACTGTGCAGCTTGCATGTGCATTATCAAGAAACAATGGAATCACGTTTGCCAAAGCAAACTGTCATCCCAACGGCCGGCACGAAGTCCAATAGTCTCCCAAACTGGCATTATCGAAATTCGCTAACTGGATCTTGTGCTCTTTGCCAAATTCGCGTTTTTGATTTGTTATGTTTATCAAATCAATTGGGATTGGTTTAGTTGGGGTCATGCTTTTCGTCGCAAGCGCAGCGGCCGCGAACTCTGTGCTCGAAGGTGTCGTTAAGGATGCCAGGGGACATCCCATTCAAGGCGTGGATGTTCGAATTGAAGCGAAGAATGGCGGCAGGTTTGTCACGACCGTTAAAACAGATGAGAACGGTCGTTATATTCTCAAAAGTCTCGCGGCGGGCACTTACCGAGTGACATTGGTTGTGAATGGTGCGTTGAAGACTTCCATCAATAATACGACACTTGAACCAGGTGAGACGACACAGCTGAACTTCGATCTCACTCAAACGCGCGCATCTGTAACGGTAAAGAAAGGTGTGCACAGGGTTTGGATACCGGCGTTTACGGGAAGTCGTTTGCCAGGCCGCTGGGTTGAAGTTGATGACGGCGGGGCCTGGGCAGCGGAAGCTAGCGCCAACAACGTTGTACGGGTTAGTGGCGAAGAACTACAACGGACAATTCACAGCAAAGACATCAAAAGGGGCCAATAATCCAGCCGGGAGTCTGGCCGTCACTAGGACTCATACCGCACGGCTTGCTTCTCCTCGGCGTTACGAAGATACAGAACAAGATCGTAGCCGCGGCCGCTCGGATAGGGTTTACCGGCGGGTTTAAACCCGTAATCAACCGCAAAGCGCATTGCTCGCGCATCTGCCCGAGTCGTCGCGAAAACATTCTCATTCTCGGCCAAACTGATTAACTGACCGATAATACGGCGCGATAATCCTCGCCCTTGGTGTGACTTAGCGACAGCTACCCAGCCCAATTCAACACGATATTCATCTGGTGGCGTCGCTGCTCGCGCTTTCGCGAATACTTTAGCCCGATAGCCTAACAGGGGGTATTTCAGGGCACCCACTCCGACGAGTTGCCCATTAGATTCCCTTAGAAACAACAGTCGCGAAGCGTTGCGAATGCGCTGCGCTAAGCCTTGCGGATCGACTGTCCCGCCTCCGATGACCAGGTTTTTAAAATCAGCTAGCGCCTGTGGGGTGCAATCTGAAGGCGAAAGTATGGACGAAGTTACCATCGCAACTGGCGGGATAAATCTAGTCAATCACGGAACGATCGCACGCATTGTGGCGACAATTCGTATCATTTTATCATTGTCGCGGGAAGAGGAAAAGAGCGAGAATCCCGTGCATATGAAAACGAAACATCTTTCTTTGGTCCTTATTCCCGTGCTCGCCTACTTTTCGGCATTACCCTCATCGCAAGCTGTCAGTCCGCCACCGG
>WNGO01003218.1_pt1 | contig 19751 bp, 19 predicted proteins | sample 5400511 | NCBI WGS metagenome assembly WNGO01 (sample SAMN13153380, study PRJNA577476) | soil metagenome | isolation source: 20 cm soil or saprolite under Garry oak tree replicate 2 | place: USA:California | collected 2016-06-15 | reverse complement strand
ATGTCGAGGGCGAAGCCGAGCTTCTCGCATCCGCGTGCGAGGTTCTCATAGTAGTAGATGGTGGCTCCGACACCTAACCCGCCTACCAACCCTAAGCAGCGAGACTTGTTCATGAATGAAGATTAAAGCACGTCAGTTGGGTGGCCGACTTAGATCGACCTTCAGGGGACGCAACGCAAACGGACCGGCCATTATCGTCATTCAACAGCGGCTTGATGCGACGCATCTCATTGTCGAGTTTGGATGTTCGCAGCTAACAGCTTCCGAAGGGCACCAAGTTGGTCGGCGGAGATTGTGCGTTTCGGGAGGATATTGAAGCATGCCGGAGATGTATAGAAAAGAATCTGATTCTTGCCTTCCGCTGAGCGAATGTAGTTCCTCCACTCAACTTCGCTCGAACCCCCGTTCCATCGCCAGTGCACAGCCGCCTCATCGAGCGCCAGAGTTCTTGGCCCACGGGCTCCCGGTTGTTGCAGAAACTGCCGTCGAATCATCCATCGTGGAAGAATCCATAGCACTGCAACCCAGATCACAGCTAACACGAAGAATGGCATGAGGCCCTTTGCCTTTTCCCAGCTTGGTCGGACCAAAAAGCCAAACAGGATAATGGCTGTCGCCAGACCCGCAATCCAGATGAAGAGTCTCCTCGACCATTTACTAAGCGGTCTGCTATTTCGATGCACAGTATAGGCTTCGGTGAAGTCCTTTTGCGTCAACTCATAGTCAATCTGCATGGCCGCTCATTGTTGCAAACATTCCGACCAGGCAACAATAAAAAAGCCCCGCTCGCAAGAGTGGGGCTTGACTTTCCTGACAGCTGACAGCTGTTTCTTAGTACATGTCGCCCATGCCGCCGCCACCATGTCCACCCGGCGCGGGAGCTTCCTTTTTTTCAGGAATCTCTGCGACCAGAGCTTCGGTGGTCAGCATCAACGACGCGATCGATCCGGCATTCTGCAACGCCGTGCGGACGACCTTTGTCGGATCGAGCACGCCTGCCTTGACCAGATCCTCGTACTCGTTGGAGAAGGCGTTGAATCCGTAGTTCGATTCCTTGGATTCGAGCACCTTGCCCAGGATCACTGCACCTTCTTCGCCGGCGTTCTCGACGATCTGGCGCAGGGGCTCGGTGATGGCGCGCTTCACGATGTTGATGCCGATCTGCTCATCGCCTTCGGCCTTCACCTTGTCAAGCGCTGCGGCGCAACGGGCCAGAGCAACTCCGCCTCCGGGGACAATGCCTTCTTCCACGGCTGCGCGAGTCGCGTGCATAGCGTCTTCCACGCGGGCCTTCTTTTCCTTCATTTCGGTTTCGGTTGCGGCGCCGACTTTGATCACGGCTACGCCACCGACCAGCTTCGCCAACCGCTCTTGCAGCTTCTCGCGGTCATAGTCGCTGGTGGTCTTCTCAACCTGGCTGCGAATTTCTTTTACGCGGCCTTCGATTTCAGCATGCTTGCCCTTGCCTTCGACCACCGTGGTGTTGTCTTTGTCGATCGTGATCTTCTTGGCCTGGCCGAGGTCGCTGATCTGAACGTTCTCGAGCTTAATGCCCAAGTCTTCCGTGATGGCCTTGCCGCCGGTCAGGATAGCAATATCCTGCAGCATTGCTTTGCGGCGATCGCCGAAGCCAGGAGCCTTTACGGCCGCGACTTGCAGCGTGCCACGCAGCTTGTTGACGACGAGGGTGGCGAGCGCTTCGCCTTCCACGTCTTCTGCGATGATGAGCAGCGGCTTGCCGCTCTTTGCGATCTGCTCCAGCAGCGGGAGCAGGTCCTTCATCGAGCTGATCTTCTTTTCGTTGATCAGGATGTAGGCGTTCTCGAGGGCAACTTCCATGCGCTCGGGATCAGTCACGAAGTAGGGCGAGAGATATCCGCGATCAAACTGCATGCCCTCGACGACTTCCAACTGAGTCTCCAGCGTTTTCGACTCTTCGACGGTGATGACGCCGTCCTTGCCGACCTTCTTCATCGCTTCCGCGATGATCTTGCCGATGGTCTCATCATTGTTAGCCGAAATGGTCCCAACCTGCGCGATCATTTCGCCGGTGACGGGCTTGCTGAGTTTATCCAATTCGCCATTGATACGGTTGCCTTCTTTGTCGAGCTTGCCGGCGATGACGGTGACGGCCTTCTCGATGCCGCGCTTCAGGGCCATGGGATTGGCTCCGGCTGCGACGGTCTTGACGCCTTCGCGATAGATAGCCTGCGCGAGAACGGTAGCGGTGGTGGTGCCGTCGCCGGCGACGTCCGAGGTCTTCGAAGCAACTTCGCGGACCATCTGGGCGCCCATGTTCTCGAGGCCGTCTTTCAATTCGATTTCTTTTGCTACGGTGACGCCGTCCTTGGTGATGGTCGGCGAACCGAATTTCTTTTCGATAACGACGTTGCGGCCCTTGGGGCCGAGTGTGACCTTCACGGCGTCGGCCAGAAGGTTGACGCCGCGGAGGATCGCCTGACGGGATTCTTCTCCGTGAACGATGTGCTTTGCCATGTTTCAATCTCCTCTTATAAATTTCTTCGAGCGATGAGCTTTGAGCTGCGAGCTATGAGCGAAAGCTTCTAGCTTCTAGCTAAATCTCTTGTCATCCTGAGCAGCGTGCAAAGCGCGATGCGAAGGACCTTACGAGCCGCCAGAATCGGCAATGCCGTTTCCGGGGTCGAATAAGCCGAGGACACCCTTACTTCTTGCTGCCGGCTAGTTCTTTCTTTGCGGGAGCGGCGGCGCCGGTCAGGATGCCGAGGACTTCATCTTCTTTCATGATGATGAACTCTTCGCCATCGATCTTGATTTCGGTGCCGGAGTACTTGCCGAACAGGATGCGGTCGCCTTCCTTAACAGCCAGCGCAAAGGTCTTGCCTTCGTCATTGGTGCGGCCTTTGCCGGTAGAGATGACTTCGCCCTCTTGCGGCTTATCTTTGGCCGAGTCGGGGATGATGATTCCGCCACGAGTGGTAGAGGCTTCCTCTACCCGACGGACCAGAATGCGATCATGGAGTGGTGAAAATTTCGCCATGGTTTAGACTCCTTTCAAGTCGTTGGAAAGTTGATGTGCTAGTGACTGAAGCTCTGTAACACTATGATTTGGTTGGTTTAGGCGGTGCTGTTAGCACTAGCGCCCATCGAGTGCTAATTCTAAGGAAGCGGACGGCGGTTGTCAAGGGGCCTCGGGCCCACCGAAATTTTACGAGAGCGGGCCGATGTCGTCGACGCAGTCTATTGATGGCGATCTCGACAGGCCTCCGATGGAAATCTGGGGGGCACCACGGCGGTCGCGATCGGTGGCACGACTACCAGCCTCAAGGTGCTGACGGCAGACTTTATCCGCGTGACCGTGCCAGCCGGGACAAGTTCAGAGAAGACTTCGCTCACGCATGCGGGCGGTCCAGCCACCAAAGCGAAATCGTTCATGGTGCAGCAAGCCAACCGCCCGATTCTTGGGGATGCTTTTAGTAACAGGCACACGCGACCGACACAGCGTATGATCAAAGAGATGCCCAATATCAAAGAGCTCCTCTCCGGACTTCGCCAGGAAATCAGCGACCTCCAAAGCATGAATGCCCGCTATGCAGGAAAACGTGTGCACAGCGAAGTGGAGCAGACGGCGCTCGAACTCCGCACCACTCGTCTGCGTGAGATTAAGCAGGAATTGTCCAAGATGCTTGACCGTCCCCAGGACGCAAAAGTCTGGTGGGAAAAATCCCGTCGATCAAGCGGCGTGGCGATCGCGGAATAAAGGATAGGGGACCCGGCCCAGACCATTTCTGCCTGTGATATCGAGTGAACCCTCTGCGACCAGCAGGCTCGCCGCTGGTCGCGCAAAACTCACCTCGTAACGTTCAAGTCACCGCTAATATACTTTTTCGTACAGCCTCCACCACGACCCGAGCGGCAGTATGCCGCCCAAGCCCAGTTCACGCTGACGGTCACGAATGCTCCCGTGGAGTCATAACCGCTGGCAGTGCCCTGCACCTTCACGTCGAACTGGTTGGTGAAATTCGCCGAGCCTGCGAAGTTGTTGAAGCTCGCCGTCGTGCCATTCGGCAGCACATAGCTCAGCGTGTATCTCGAGAATGTCCAGTCCGGACATCCCCCCGTAATAGCAGCCGCTGCCCATGCCGTACGGACTGACGAATGAGCCACCAAGGTCGAGATGTCCGGTCACCGCATTGCCCGGACTGACTGTTCCCGTGCTTGATTGGTACGTGGTTGTAGTCTGCGCACTCGCCAGAGACATCAGCAGGAACATAAGGGGGAGGACTATCTTCATATAGTGTGCTCCTTTGCAAATGCATGGGCTGAATCAACGTCAGACGAGTGGGTGAGGTGATTAGAAGAGGCGCTTCAGGGGACAATCAAATCGTGCGTGAGTTGCAGTATGAAATTTCCTGGTTTATTTTGGCAAGGCCTTCTCGCAGGGGCGACAAAATGGGAGGTTCAAGTCCTACTGTGTCGGCCCCGCTTCTTTCGTTTGGTCGCATGCTCCGGTGGTCGGTTGCGTGGCAAGCACCTGCGTCCACGGTTGGCCGTTGGGAGCGTTCAGCATTGCCGGCGTCGTGAAGTCGAAGAACTCGCTCATGTCGCGGGACGGATCTTGCCAGTACGCGTCACGCGCGGTGAGCGAGGCGACACTAAACTGTTTTTCGATGAACGCGAGAATTGCCGTGTAGTCGCGCGGGATGTGCGAGACAAAATCCGGTTTCGCATAGGGAGAGATGACGATCAGCGGCACGCGGAATCCGGTCAAGTTGAAGGTCCCTGCGAGGTTTCCAACCAGGCAATATCCCGGAGAACCATTATTCGGATCGGGGCACTGTCCAGGAGCGTAGCTGTCGGGCAGAGGAACCATGAAGGGCGGAACATGGTCGTAGAGGCCACCGCCTTCGTCGTAGCTGAGAATGAACACTGAATCCTTCCAGGCATCACTCTTCATGAGCGCTGAGATGATCGACTGCACATACGCGGAGCCGGTTTGGACGTTGTTATCGGGGTGTTCGTCGAGCCCGCTGCTACCCGATGCGCTGTCGATGAAAATGACCTGCGGCAAGGCCTGATCGGGGTCACATTTGCCACCGCTGCAGGTTCCGGCGAGCCGGTTCATCAGATCGCTATCCGGAAAGATCTTCCCCCGAATCGTGGGATCGAAGAAGTCCGCAAAGTTCGCCAGGAAAACACCGTCGTGGTAGTAGTACAGCCAGCTTACGTTCGCGGTGTTCATAGCGCGGAAGATTGTGGGCGCTGAGTACTGTGGGTGTCCCGACGAGCCGTCGGGATACTCGTGACCGAACGAAGTGCCCGCCATTAGGTACATCCGGTTGGGAACGGTGTTGGCGAGGATTGGCGAGTGCCAGGCGTCGCTGGTGGGGAAGAATGTGGCGAGATCGTAATAGTAAGGAATGTCCTGCTGGTTGTAGTAGCCGAGAGCACGGGTTCCGTTGGGATCGTACTTTTCGGGGACTGAAGTCGTGGTGTCTAGAAATCCGGCCATTCCGAAATCGCCATTGGTAAAGGTTGTAGTTGTGGCCCATGCGCCATCGCCGCCGCTGAGCGTTGTGTCGTGATGGCTCTCGTCCCAGGCGGGCGTGAGGTTTTCGGTGCACATGGTCGACTCATGGAAAGGCTGCACCTTGGCGCCTGTGTGAATGTTGGTGAGAGTCACGGTTGGATCGAAAGCGTCGATGGTCTGCGTGTCGGTGATGCCGAACTGGGGCAGCCGCGAGGCACGATATGCGGCGAGTTGTCCAAAGTACATATCGAACGAGCGATTTTCCTGCAGCATAAAAAAGACGTGCTTGATTACTCCCGTAGCCACGCTGCTGACGGTAACGGTCGCCGATTGGGTGATGGGAGTACCATCGCTGGCCGTCGCGGTGGCGGTGTAGGTGGTAGTGGCTGTGGGATTAACCGTCGCTGTGCCCTGCTGCGGCGCACATGAGCCGCATATCGAGTTGCCCGAGGCATCGACGAGCGTAAATGCAGTGGCAGTGCCTCCGGTGATTTGCCACGAAATCGTGGAGCTTTGTCCGGCCGTGATGGTGTCGGGTGATGCGGTGAGACTGAGAGTAAATGGAACTGTGACGGTGACAGTTTGTGGACCCGCAGTGCCGCCAGGACCGGTCGCGGTGATCGAATAAATCGTCGTTGCGATCACCGGTATCGTGGCGGAGCCAGAGGTGGGGAGTGGACCGGAATCATCTCCGACCGGGAGGGTAGGACTGATAGTGATCGACGTGGCGTTGCTGGTTGTCCAGGTTAGCGTAGTGGTTTGTCCTGAACTCAGTTCCGTGGGCTTCGCGGCGAATTGCGTAATCTGCGGCGGCGCATTGGTAGCGACTTGAACTGTAGCGGTCTGCGGAGAACTGGAGCCGCCTGGTCCGGAAGCAACTGCGCTGTACGTTGTCGTTTGTGTCGGCGAGTCTTGTGCGCTGCCGGATATTTGCGATCCGCTGACGACTGTTCGACTGGAGGGACCGGCGGACGCGGTGATGGTTACAGAGGTGGCATTAAACGCTTGCCAGTTTAGAGTGACGCTCTGTCCACTGCTGATCGCGGCGGTGCTCGCCGAGAAGGTGATGGCTGGAGCAGCCTTCTTTGAGGAGTTCGCACAGGAAGAAAAGGCCCAAATCGCAGCTATCAGAGCCACACAGGAAATCCAGCGAACCATTTGATAATTCATTCTCAGTGTGTACTCCCCGCCTGACACAGTACGGAAATCAGATGCCTTACCGGGCGTGGGAGGTTGCCGTTCGTGGCCAACGCGCGAAGAGCAATAACAAAGGGTACGAAGGTACACGAAGGAGAACCGGAACACGGGGCTTTGCGTCTTGTACGTCGTGCTTTTCTGCCCAACCAGGCTGCTTGCGGTGTCCATACTTTCGTGATGTTACTTCTGGGCTCCTTATTCCCGGGTGCAAGTTTTGCGGACAGGTACGTTCTCATGATGCCCGACAGCGAGGTAGAGGATGAAGCGATCTCTGGTGGTTGTGATCGGTTTGGGGTTGATGGTTTTGGGTGCAGTGAGTTGCTCGCAAGAATCTGGCGTCATTTCGACAAGGGTTCCGACGGTTCACGCTGCGAATCCCATCAAAGAAGCGGCGAAAACAATGACGGCGTTTCACTCCGACGCGGAACTGGCGCGCTATCTGCGCGAGGTGGCAGCGAAGCAGCGACGCGTCATGCGGATGAACATGGTCTCGTCTGACGCGGTTGGCTCCCTAGCTCTTCCCGCGCCCGCCTCGCCTGCAAAAGAGATGAAGGCTTCTTCTGGCGCTGATGAAGAGGAATCCATCACCAACGTTCAGCACGCTGGGGTCGACGAAGGCGGGATCGTCAAGGCACATGGAAATTATCTGGTGGTACTGCGGCGCGGGCGTCTGTTCACGGTGTCGATCGAGGATGGAGATTTGCGTCCGACTTCAATGGTCGATGCATTCGGGCCAGACATCAATCCCAACGGAACCTGGTATGACGAAATGCTGGTTTCGAAGAACACGATCGTCGTGATCGGTTACAGCTATGAGCGCGGAGGTACTGAAGTTGGGCTTTTCAATATCGACGATGCGGGCACGCTGAGGTATCGGTCGACGTATCATCTGCGGTCGAACGATTACTATTCGTCGCGGAATTATGCCAGCCGGCTGATCGGCAGCAAACTGATTTTCTATTCGCCGCTCTATGTGAATCCGGGTGCGGAAGATCCGTTCGGGACGTTTCCCGCGGTGCGCAAGTGGCACAAGGGAGCCAATCCGAGCGAGTTCAAGCGGATCGTGCCGGCGACTCAGGTTTACAAACCGGAATATGCGCTCGACTACGACTACAACGTCGCGCTGCACACGGTGACGGTTTGCGATGTGGCGAGCGGGGACTTCGACTGCAAGGCGACGTCGGTGATCGGACCCTCGGGGCGCGTTTTTTATGTATCGCCGCATGCGGTCTATATCTGGGTAACGAGTTGGTCGTACGACGACAAAGAGGCACGCACGAAGTCGATGGTGTATCGCATGCCGCTCGACGGATCGGCGCCAAATGCGCTGCGGGTTTCGGGCAGCCCTGTGGATCAGTTTTCTTTTCTGGAGAGCGAAGATGGATTTCTGAATGTGCTGGTGAGATCGGACGGCGCCGGCGATGGCATGTGGAGAGCGGAAGGAACGCGCGGGATTACGGAGTTGATGCGGGTTGCGATCGATAGCTTTACCGACGGAAGCGCGGAGGTTCCGGCTACGAGCTATCGCAAGTTGCCGACACCCAACGGATATGCATTTCAGAACCGGTTTGTCGGTGATTATCTGCTTTATGGAACAGGTAGCGGCTGGGGACCTCAGAAAGCGCAACGCGCGCGTCTGTACGCCGTGCGATGGGCACGTGGCGATGTGCATCCGGTGAAGCTCGAACATGGCGTGGATCGGATCGAGACGATGGGATCCGATGCGGTCGTTGTGGGATCCGACGGACGCGATCTGCACTTTACGGCGGTGCGGTTGGGCGACGTGCCCTCGGCCGTGGACGATTACGTGGAGAAAGGGGCATCGCAAGGAGAGTTGCGGAGCCATGGATTCTTCTACAAGCCGGAGGATGAGGACTCAGGGATGCTGGGGTTGCCGATCAGCGTGCCGGGACGCGCTGGGTATCGACATCTTTTTGAGAACTCAGCGGCGATTGTTTTCCTTCGAAATGACGCATTGCACTTCGAAGAACTCGGCCAGCTTGGTGCGCAACCGGAGAACGCAAAAGACGATGGCTGCCGCGCGTCATGCGTGGACTGGTATGGAAATTCGCAACCGTTGTTCCTGCGCGGCAGGGTCATCGCGCTGCTGGGATATGAGATGGTCGAGGGGGCAGTGCAGGGTGGGCAGATCCGGGAGATGCGACGGGTGAATTATGCGGCGCCGGAGCTGAAAGTGTCGCAGCGATGATCGGGCGTTTCGTTTGCAGCGAGAGAGCGCGGCCCGCTGAGACTCACGGGTTTGTGTCATGTGGCTCGGCACTCCGATGCCGAGCTTGGACATCCCGCCGCTTCGCTGATTACTGAACTGACTCTGCACACCGACCGTCACGTCCTAAGAGTCAAAATCCCCACCCTGTCGCACATAACGCGACTAGGGTGGGGTACCCTCAGGGCTCGAAATCAGAATTACTGTGTCTTCGTGTCGGCGTCTTTTTTCTTGGCGAAAGCGCGGACATGGTTCACCAGGTCCCAAACTTCCTCAGCTTTGAGGCGGGGGCCTTCGGCGGGCATGTTGTTGTGGCCGTTCTTGATCTTGTTGTGGCACATTTCGCAGTCCATGGCCCACCATTTTTTGGCGCGGGCGGTGGACTCGGGCGACGGCTTCACTGGATTCTGCTGTTTGGCTGCTTCGACGGGAATGGCGGAGTAACCCGAATTCTGTCCCGTTGCGTTGGGGGAAGACTGTTGCGGTGTCAGAACAGAGGCGGCGACGAGCAAAAAGGCCGGAAGAACCAGTGCCAATTTGTACACAGGAACCTCCTTTAAATTAAGAGTGACTTACGGTAAAGAATAGCGCTGCCGCTGGATAGTGCTGTGACCCGAATCACACTCGGGTGTGAAGGCACGTGGACTGGACCGGCGTGAGGAAGGACTGGATTAGTGGCCGCCGCCGCGGTGACTGTGGTGGCGGCCTCCCTGCTCGGCCATTCGATTTGGGGTAGGGCACAGCCGAGCGAGAATCATTCCTCGTGGTCTAAGGCCTTACCGTCGGGTCCAACCTGAATTTCTTTCTTCTTTCCGTTGGCCTCGACTTTGGCCTCATAGGCCGCTAGTTTGCCGTGCTTGGTAAGGCTCTCGACTTTCAGGATCTTTCCCGACGCAGATTTCTGCTGGAGTCCGCTTTTCACATCGGCCGGAAGTGAATCAAAGGCGACTTGCTCTTCGACTTCGACGATGGCTCCGTTCTTGTCGATCAGGACGTCTTTGCTGTGGCCGCTGACCATCATTTCAGCTTCGTAGAAGATCTGGCCGTTCTCTTTCTCCTCGGAGAAGCCTCTGACGGTAGCTCCCTGGCTCTCGGTCGCGACTGTCTTTTCGACGGCTGGAGGCAGGTCGGCGCGCCCGATCTTCTTTTCCTGTTCTTGAGCGAAAGCCATCCCGAGAGAAACAGTAACGAAGAGTAGAAGGGTCGAAGTCCGCATGGCATTCTCCGAGAACGAGGGCGGCTTTGTTGCGGGGCTGCCGCCCTCATTCAGGATCGTTTACAAAACGGAGTGCATTAGATCAGCCGCACCTGAAGATTGAATGAAAGGGCAGGATGGTCAGGCGTGAAGGGATGCGGCGGCATCCTGAATGGCGGACTCGATTCCGGCGGCATTGGGGACGCCGCCCTGCGCCAGGTCTTTGCTGCCGCCGCCCCGGCCACCCAGTTTCGACAGCGTTTGTTTTATCAATGCGCCCATGTCGTCGGGCTGTCCGGCGGATTGGGCGAAGACGAGGGATGGTTGCGGCGATGTAGTCGCGAGGAGAGCGATTACGTTCGGCGCCTTGCGAGTTAACCTCTGGGCAAGCAACTTCATCGAATTCATGTCGCGGTCCGTGAAAGTGCGGATTACGAGTTTGCGGCCGCTGGTCTCGGGAGTTTCAGCGAGAAGCGCGGCCGCCTGGGCTTCGGCGAGTTCTTCCTGGGCTTGCTCGCTCTGTTTGCGGAGGGAGCGGATTTCGTCGAGTGATTTGCGGGCTTGTTGCGGGACATCGTAGATGTGGGCCGAGAAAAGCGCAGCGGCGTCGCTGAGAGTGGTGAAGTCGCGGCGGGCAGTGGCTACGGCGCGCTGTCCGGCGATGAATTCTACACGCCATCCCTGCCGGACTTTTTCAGTCTTGCGTAAGAGAACGCAGCCGATCTGTCCGGTCTGGTTGACGTGTGTGCCGCCGCAGGCGCTCAGGTCGAAGTCGTGGATATCGATCAACCGTAGTTCGTCGCGCTCGGCGGGCGGGAGTTTTCGGAGGCCTAACTTCCCTGCTTCTTCGCGAGTGACGAAGCGGATATCGACCGTTCGGTTGTCGAGGATGATTTCGTTGGCGAGACATTCGGCGGCTTCGATTTGATCTTTTGTAAGCGTTGGCGTGTCGAGATCGATGGAACAGTAGTCGTCTGCCATGTGGAAGGAGACAGTGGGGATGTTGAAGAGGCGCACGAAGGCGGCGGAAAGGACGTGCTGTCCGGTGTGCTGTTGCATGTGGTCGCGGCGCCGCGTGGCGTCGATCTGGCCGCGGATTTTGCTTCCCGGCTGCAGGGACTTTGGCGGGGCTTCGAGGTAGTGGACGACGCGGCCGTCTTCGCTGTCGACAACTTCGGTGACTTTGAGTTTTTCGTTTTCGGCTGAGATCACGCCGGTGTCGAAGACCTGGCCTCCGCTCGTGGGATAGAAGGCGGTGCGGTCGAGGAACAGGGCGGGCTTGGGACCCTCTTGGACTTCACGGACTTCGGCTTCGAAGTCGTAGAGGAAGGAGTCGTGGTAGTAGAGGCGCGTGGTCATGGTGAGAGACTATTTCACCACAGAGGACACGGAGGAGCACAGAGGGAACGTTTAGTAGGGGCCGATGATGCCGGCAATTTGGCGGGTTCCGGACTTGGCTTGCGCTACGGGCTTCGCGGGCGAAGCGCCCGCGGCCACACCGGCATCCAGCACGTCGAGATACTTCAGACCATTCCCGGTATTAAAGAGGATCACCGCATCTTCCGGCTTGAAGAATCCATTGGCACGCAGTTTGCGGTAGGCGACCAGGCAGGCAGCGCCTTCGGGGGCGGCGAAAATTCCTTCTGCTTTTGACCAGTGGCGCGTGGCTTCCAGGATTTCTTCATCCGTTGCACTCACAGCGGTGCCTTTGCTCTTTCTCAGTATGTCTAGGATCAGATAGTCGCCATATGGCTTGGGCACTCGCAGGCCGGAGGCGAGGGTAGCGGCATTGGTCCACATTTCGACGGATTGCCTTCCTTCATCCCAAGCTTTAACAACTGGCGCACATCCTGCTGATTGGACGACGATCATCTTGGGGCGTTCGGAGCCGATCCATCCTAAGGCTTCCATTTCTTCGAAGGCTTTCCACATTCCGAGCAGGCCAACGCCTCCCCCCGTCGGATAAATGATGCCTTGTGGCATGCGCCAGCCGAGTTGTTCGGCGACTTCGTATCCCATGGTCTTTTTGCCTTCGACGCGGTAGGGCTCCTTGGTGGTGCTGACGTCGAACCATCCGTCTTTTTTCCAGGAGTCGGAATCTTTCAACTCAGCCACTTTCTTGGCGCAATCGCTGATCAGGCCGTCGACCAGCGTGACCTGCGCACCGTAGTAGTCGCATTCGATGCGATTGGCGGCAGGGACATCCTTTGGCATAAAGATGTGAGCTTCGAGTCCAGCTGCGGCAGAGTATGCTGCGAGGGCACCAGCTGCGTTGCCGGCGGATGGCACCGCGAGTTTCTTCAAGCCAAAGTGGCGGGCCATGGTAACGGCCGCGGAGAGGCCGCGGGCTTTGAACGAACCGGTGGGGTTGAGGCCTTCGTCCTTGATGTAGACGTTGGGATATTCGCGGCTGGGGAGCATTGGAGTGAACCCTTCGCCGAGAGAAACGGGATTAGCCTCGGGGAGAACGGCGTCATAGCGCCACATCGTGGGGGCGCGGAGGGCCAGCCGGGCGGACGAGAACGAGCGCTTGATCGCGGCAAGATCGTAGCGCGCGTATAGAATCCCGCCGTCTTTGGGACAGACGGTTTGCGGACGTTCGGCGGGATAGTGCTCGCCGCAGCGGGTGCATTCGAGATGCGTCAGCATGACTGGCGAGTTTAGCAGAGAGACCGTTGTTAGTATTCCGCACCCATTGCTCAGTACATCGTGCCCCGTCGCTGCTCGTTCATGTTTGGCCGTTCGTCGTTGGGTTGCGGCTTCGGGCTTAGGGTTTCATCTTTTGCCGCCATGGCGGACTTGAAGCCGCGGATGCTTTCGCCGAGGCCCTTACCTAGTTCGGGGAGTTTCCTGGGGCCGAAGATCAATAAGGCTATACCAGCGATGACTAATAGGTGCAATGGTTGAAATAGACCTTCAAACATGGATTCTCCTCGTTAGCTTTTCAGTAAAAACATTCTGGCAGCTGGCTTTTGAGACCCCGCGGCAGTCGCACACTCCCCTCGCTACGCTCAGGGTCGCGGGGCGGACGAAGGCGTCCGCCCCTACACATGCGATTAGCGACGGGCTGCGTCGGCGTCTGCGGCCAGATCCTGGAGCAGTTGCGTGAACAGGGTCGATTGGCCGATGAAGAGGCCGTCTGCGGTTAGGGCGTTTACTGCACCCATGGCGGCGCCAGCGGTTTCTGTCGGACGAATGATCGAGCACGGTGGAAACTGGCGGCTGAGGAACGTTGTCGGCTCCGGCATGATCAAGTTGGTCTGGAAATTCTCGCCACCGAAGGGCGGAGAGTTGAGATCGGGGAACGTGACCGAGACTCCGGTGACAGGATCAATCACATTTGCTAGGGGCAGAATGTTGCCTGCCTTGTCCTGCCAGGTCTGAAAGTGACAGATTTCGGTTCCACCAATGCTCAGCAGGATGCGGAGAACTTCCACGTTTCTGGCGCGCTGGGCAACCATCGGGTACAGGCTCGACCCTCCCTGCTCGATCCAGGGGAAATGGAATCCTGCGGTGTATCCGACTGCCTGGATGAAATTGGCGTTGGCTGTGTCGGCGTCAGTTCGGGGAATGGCAGTGTGCTGGCCGACGGCAAGAGTTGGAATGGCGTTGCGGAATTTGTCGCCGAGATCGGGGTTGCCTCTGCGACTGCGGTAGCGGGTCCAGAAATCGGTGTGAACGGTGAGCTGTGTGAGATTGGTGAGGCGTCCGAAATTCTTGTTCGATCCTGTGGCCTGACTCGAAGGCAGAGTACGGAAGGCATCAAGATTGACCGTGTCCGCGCCTTTGGAAGCGAGGTAGGCGTTCAGAAAAACCTCGTGGCTCAATTCATCTTCAGTGTTATCGGAGATGTACTGGTTCATGTCTCCGTCAAGTTGAAGGATGGCATTGGTGTAGGCGGTGTTTCCTCCCGTGATCTGGGACGGATATCCGGGAATCAGCTTGCTGGCTAACTTTGAGACTTCGCCGTCCTGTACGCCTGCAAGTTCGTTGTATTGCAGCCAGATGTCGCTCTCGATGATCTCCGCCGCGGCTACGAATCGAAGGATCGCGGCATCGCCTTTACTGAGCGACCCACTCTTGTCTTGAGCGAAGGCGGGCACGCCCTTGGTCAGCAGAGCGGCACCGGCCGTGGTTGCGGCTCCTGTAATCATGGTGTTTTTCAGAAACGAGCGGCGATTGGAACGGCGGTCGGACGCCGTGTCCGTTGAAGATCGGTTTGCCTCTGCGGTTGAGAGCGTTACTTCGTTGCTCATGGTTCCACACTCCAAATGCTTGAGTTGAATTCCGCGATTTCAGCAGGGATTCGGGTCACGGTGTCGGAAGAGTAAGTCCGGCCCGGCGCGGGCTTGTCATGAGCGAGTCCGAGGATTGTAAAAGGTTGGTCGAGAGCGGACACATCTTCGGCGCGAGAAACCCATCAGGGTAAATTGGCGGGAGGGTCAGACTACGGCGAGGCCGCGAAGTCGCTCAAGGAAAGCGACGGAATCGAGGTAGGTCCCATTCATGGAAATGGCAGAGGCGACACGGAAGACCGCATCGTCGAGGATGGTCCCGTGCTGCCATTCTGCGAGCAAGCCCTGCCGGTAGAGAGAGCGAAGTTGGGTATGGCGCAACCAAACGGCCGGCAAGTTCGCCGCCGGACTGCAGGCCCGGGCGGTCAACTCGATGCTGATCACTCCATCCTTGCCGCAATAGCGCTTGGCTCTGTCCACGCACAATTCGTGCAGAGCCTTCAGATCGTGCTCATCGACGGGCGGAATAGGGGCGCCGTCTTCTGCTGCCTGAATGAAGGCACGGAAAGACTTCAGTAGTTCCGCCTGCTGATCGGACATGGTTGCGCCCCTTTGCGGATGCTTAACAGAGTCTACGCGAATGCTTCCGGTGGGAACGTGATTGAAAGCACAATGGCAGCTTTCCTGGACAAACCGCTGGGATTGCTCCGACTTCGCGACCGCGCGGGCTTTGAGGTAGTATCAGTGCTCAACCGCATTCCACAGGAGATCGTTGATGGGAAAGTTCCTTTTCGGGTTGATTGTCGGGGTGTTATTACTTCCTGCTGTTGTGTACCTGTATTTCTCACGGGGGATCGCACCCGTGGCAACGTCGGGGCCGCCGATGCCATTTGAGAAGACGTTTGCGCGGATGGCTCTGCACGCGCGACTCGACAAAGAGATGCAGAAGACAGTGCCGATTGCGGCCGATGATGCTGCGTATACGGCAGGCGCGCAAGTCTACAAGGAGCATTGCGCGGTGTGCCATGGACTGCCGGGGCAACAACAGTCGGCGATCGCTCGTGGGATGTTTCCGGATCCGCCGAAGCTGATGGATGGAAAAGGCGTGACCGATGATCCTCCGGGAGAAACGTATTGGAAGGTTTCGGGAGGAATTCGCATGACGGGAATGCCTGGGTTTGAGAAAACGCTTTCGACGACGCAGATGTGGCAGGTGAGCCTGTTATGTGCGAATGCGGATAAGCTGCCGGCAGTGGTGAAACAGAGCTTAACGGGAGTTCCGGCGGCTCCAGCGACCGCGGCGCCGGTGGCGAAGAAGTAGAAATTGTGGTCCGTTTCAGGCGTGCCTCCGAGACGCGAATCGCTGAATTCGGAAACCCACGCCAGCTCTGAAACCTGTCTCCTCTTGCACGCTATAGTGCGTTTTCACCAATGGGATCATTCCTGTTTTTCGCGCTTTCGTGGTGGGCGATCGCGCTTCGGATCGTGGCCATTATCCACTTCATCCGGCGGCGGCCGAATTTCTTTTGGATCTGGGTGATTCTATTTCATTGGGTGGGCGCGCTGATTTATATCGCAGTGGAAGTGATTCCGGACGCGGGGCTGCTGCGGAGTTCGTTTCAGGTGTTTCCCAGGCGACGAAGGATACAGGAACTGGAGAGGACGATCCTCGACAATCCGTCGGCAGGAAACTACGAAGAACTCGGGTTGCTGTATCTGGATGACGGAAATTTTGTCCGAGCCCGCGCAAGTTATGACCGGGCTATCTCGTCGCGGACCGATCATGCGGATCCGTTCTACAGGCGCGGGATTGCTGAAATCGAGTTGGGAGACTTCGCGGCTGCAGTCCCTGATTTGGAGAGGGCAGTGACCTCTGATCCGGGGTACGACTTTCATCGGGCCAAGGGTTTGCTTGCCTGGGCATATGCGAAGACCGGCCAGACCGATAAGGCCGATGCCATGTTTCGCGAGGCGACGCGGATTTCGACTCTTTCGGAGACGTATTACCACTACGCGTTGTACTTAGCGTCGCAAGGACGGAATGCGGAAGCCCGCATCTGGGCGCAAAGAATCCTGGAGAAGAAACCGACGATGCCGGGATATCTGCGGCGGCGGGAGCGGCCATGGTTTCGGAAGGCCAGCGGGCTGTTGGGCAGGTTGCCGGCGTAGGGGCTGAACCCGTGGCAAGTGCCCGTGAGTGTGTGTCAGAGGTAACTGGGTTATGGCCGAAACTGCTGAGCAGTACAAGACGCGCCTTGAAACATATATCGCTGGCCAACGAGAGCAGCGATTCCAGCTGCCAACGTGATGCGGGTTGTTCCCGATCTCTCCTTCTTACCCGCGAGCATGGAGTCGTAGTCGTCCTTAGGAATCAGGTGTGCGAGGAAGTGAAACCTCTGACGCCGATACAGAGTCCTGAACCGTTCGTCGATGAAGAATAGCGCGATTCGAGATGGATCTTTTGCTCAATACTCTGCGCGAATAGTGATCTCCGAGTACGAAGCTCGAACAAAGCCTCGAACGTCAGACTCGATTTTGGCGAGGCGACTATCGTGCATCACGGTGTCGTCTCTCCTCGACTCGTGCTTCTTCTCCCGGCTTACCCAAGCCTTGCGCCCGTAAGCGCTAACTTAAGCCGTTCGAGGTCGAAGCGACTTGGCCCGTCTCCGGAGGCAGTTTGTGGCATCGGGCTCGTGTTGGGGACCATCCCGGAAATCTCGAGCCAAAATTCAGTCAGGACGATCACATTTAACGATCCGAGTGTTGAGCCTTCTCTCCTTTAGGCTCTTATCGATCATTCATTTCGGCCTGGCTGATTTGCGGGGATCCTGTGTGACATCCACGTACTCGGTCGAAGATGGACCGAAACCGGTAATCTGAACGACAACCGGTTCCTCACCGGTTGCTGCGAAGTGATTCTGGGAGGGTGGTTCGGTGTAAAAACTGCCAGGCGGTAGGGCCTTCAGCTTGGCCTCGTCAAACCTGTCGCCATACCCGATATGCCATGTGCCGGAGATCACTGTCGCAACCCTGTCATCGCGATGGGAGTGCGCAGCGATCTGTGAATGTGCCGGGACGCGAAGCATGATGGTATATACGCCTGCCTGGTCTGGATTGCCTTTGAGAACAACAGTCTGGATCCCGCTCACCCCTGAGCTTCCCGTACCCGGATTCCCCACTTGCGGAAATTTGTACTCCGCAGGAGTGAGGCGTTCCTCGTTTGAGTCGCCACTGGCACTCCCTGCGCTATGCGCCACCACCGGACCGTCAAGAAATTTACGGATCAGCGCGACAGTGTAAGCCGGCCGTTCTTCCATCAGCCAGTGTCCCGATCCTGCGACGACCTCCTGCTGCACGTTGGTCGCTACGTGACGCATGATCACGGCCTGCAGGGGGCCGAAGGACTTCTCTCCGCCAACCGCCATCACAGGCATCGTCAGCTTCGTTCGTTCGAAGACCTTATTATCCTTCGCATCCTGCGAGAAAGCAGTGAACTGCGCGAACCCGGCCCGCATTCCACCAGGTTGCGCATAAGTGGCGGCAAAGAAATTTCTGGTGTCCTCGTCAGGCTTACCAGAATCGGCGGTAAAGTCGTTCCAAATCCGGTCAAAATAGATTCGCTCGCGCCCTGCCACCAGCCGTTCCGCGTCTGGTCCGTGAAAGTTGAAGTGCCAGACTCCGGGATTTTGGAGAATCTCGGTCCACGGATCAATTCCGGGGATTGGTGCGTCCATGACGACCAACCGCTCAACCTTGTCGGGATAAATCGCGGCGTAAGCGTAAGCCACCATGTTCCCGATGTCGTGAGCAACAACAAAAGTCTTGTCGTATCCCAACGAGGTCACGACGGCGCGCATATCTTTAGCCTGGGTCTTTTTGTCGTAGCCATCCGCAGGCTTGGAGGATCGTCCAATGCCGCGGAGGTCTGGCACCACGACTGTGTGGTCCTTCATGAGATCAGCGGCCAGAGGAGCCCACGAATCGCTGTTCTCCGCGTACCCATGAATCAGGACTACCACGGGGCCGCTTCCTCCCCAGCGTACAAAAATGTCTGCCCCTTCCGGGCTGTGGATCGTCTTTGCTTGAAAGCTGGACGGCAGCGAAGGCTGTGCGTGGGTTGAAACCGCTCCCAAGGCGAAAAGCACAAGGGCAAGAAAATGTCGAATCATGGATATCTCCGCATTCGGTGATAATTGGTTTATAAGGGTGAATGAATGGAACTTTCGGGTGGTGTCACGAATTGTAGACCACACGCTTCGTCACGGGAAGTATCGACCCAACCGATCGCTGCTGGAAGTCGGCTTGTCGGAACCTTTGCAGGATAATCAAAGGAATTCCGCCTTGAGTTACAGTCGACTGCACCGCACAAAAGAGGAGTTGCGAGTGGGTGGTACCATGAAGGATGGTGACGCTTTCCAACATCCGCCTGCTGGCGACCGATATCGACGGGACTCTGCTGAATCCAGTATTCAAGATTTCCGAGGGTGATCTGAGCGCCCTGCGGCGGGCGCACGCTGCGGGGATCGAGATCGTGCTGGTGACTGGACGGCGGCACACTTTCGCCCTGCCGATCGCGAAGCAGTTGGGATTCGATCTGTGGCTGATCAGTTCGAATGGCGCGGTGACGCGGTCGCTGACCGGGGAGACCTTTCATCGGGACATGATGCCGGCCGAGACCTGCCACAGATTGTGCGGGGCTATGCAACAGTTCCGGGGGAATACCGTTCTGACCTTTGACCGAGAGACCAAGGGTGCCATTGTGCTCGAGCGGATGGATGAACTCGGGGCCAGCATACGGCGCTGGCTCGAGAAGAACATGGAATACATCGAATTCGTGGTTCCGATCGAGAAGGCGCTAGTCACAAATCCAGTGCAGGCAATGTTTTGCGGGACTATGGTGCGGATGAATACGGCCTTGACGGCCTTGGAGCAGGCGGGCATGGACGGGATGGTGACGGTGCTGCGGACGGAATATCCGGAGCGGGATCTGTCGATGATCGACGTGCTGAATGCAGGCTGTTCCAAGGGGCATGCCCTGGAGCGCTGGGCGGCTTACCGGGGTTACCGGCGCGAAGAGGTCATGGCCGTCGGTGACAACCATAATGATGTGGAGATGCTTGAGTTTGCCGGGCATCCGGTTATCATGGGAAATGCGTGTGAGGAGCTCCGGACCCGGGGCTGGCAGGTGACACGCGGGAACCATGAATGCGGATTGGCGGCGGCGGTCGATCTCGCGTTAGGGCAAAGCGCCGTTGGTCGTTAGTCCTTGGTGGTTAGCAATGCTAGACAGCCATCAGCGGGCTTTTCGAGTGCGTCGCTGTTTTCGAATGAAGATTCGCTTATCACAATCTGTCGTCTGGATCGTCACGCTCGTCGTGGCGGCGCTTC
>WNGO01001003.1_pt1 | contig 19751 bp, 20 predicted proteins | sample 5400511 | NCBI WGS metagenome assembly WNGO01 (sample SAMN13153380, study PRJNA577476) | soil metagenome | isolation source: 20 cm soil or saprolite under Garry oak tree replicate 2 | place: USA:California | collected 2016-06-15 | reverse complement strand
GGGCGAGTACCAGCGATCCTCCACCGCCACGACTTCCCTCGCTCCGTCCCTCAGATTCAGTCTCAAGGGACGCTCGTCCGCCTTAAATCCGGAATAGCAATCCACACGGACAATTTGTTCACGCATGGGCTCGCGCCCCCCTTCGGCTATCCGCCAGCTCCGCGTTCCAGGCGGCGCCCAGGAAAACAATTACGGCGGAAAGCTGCATCCAAATGATCAAGCCGATCACGGCTGCAAGGCCGCCATACACGACGCCGTATGGGACGCGGCGAACGTAAACTCCAAATAGCACGTCCACCAGCCACCACAAGAGCGTCGCGACCATTGCTCCGGGCAGGACGTTGCGCATGCTGTCCTCCTGCGGCCGCGCCACGCGATAAATCACCGTCAGCGCCAGCATCGCCAGCAACATCGCGGCGGCGGGAAAAAAGAAATTCCACCATCCCTGCAAAATGGCGTGCTTGCCGATTTCATGGACAATCCATCGGCGCAACGGCTTACCCAGAACGCCGAGGATGGCCGCCCCCAGCAGCGGAGCCATCGTCACCAGCAGTAACATCAGGCCGCGAACCTGACGGTGCAGAAACCCGAATTTTTCAGTGTCCCCATAAATGATGTGAATTCCTTGCATCACCAGCTTCATCACCTGCGAGCCTGCGAGCAACGTTCCCGTCCATCCCAGCGCCGCGATTTTCCACGCTTCCGGTCCACGCTTCACTAAAAACTCCGAAACGATCGTTTGACTTCCTGGCGGCAAAAACTGTGTGAGATCCTCGATGAGGTCAAACAAACTCGTCCTGCCGCCAATCCGGCTGGTCGCCAGCGCCACGGCAATCAGCAGCGTCGGGAAAAACGCCAGGAAAAGATTGAAGGCAATCGCTTGTGAAATCACGCTGCATCGTGGAAATACCCGCGAAAACATCCCGTACACCCGCCGAAGGATCCCCGCCGCTGAAATCATAGCCGGTCATTATACCTGCGACGGCCCTTGCCTGTCTGAAGCCTTGCACGTCCGGCGGCTGATTCGAATCGAGTAGAAGCTAAGCCTGCTTCTCCATGTGGATCACCGGGAGGAATTCGCCGTTCACCAGCGGAATCGAGATGCGTTGGACAGCGACATAGCCCTTCACGCCGAAGAGCTTTGCCCCGGTCAGCGTTGCCCCCATCTCGTAGCGAGTAAACCCCGCGGCGCGCGCCGCATCTTCACAAGCCTCGAGGATCTTGCCGCCAACTCCGTGGCGCGCCCAAGCGGGATGGATGAAGAAAGCGCGAATCTTTGCCGCATCGCGAAGAGGGTCCAGCAGTGCATCCTCGCGTCCCGTCCAATGGTCGCTCCCGTAGAGCGTCTTGCGCTTGCTCCAGCCGCCGCAACCGACGATCATCAATTCGGGTTGCGCATGCCGTGCTCCGGTGCGCTCGATAGCGGTAGGCTCGGCCTGCGCCACGATATACGTTCCGTCGGCGATGAGCTGGCTATCGACGCCAAAAACGGTTTTGAGCGCGCCTTCGATCTGCGCCGGCATGTAGTCCTGCGTCTGTAATCCGCGCACCGAAGCGTCGATCAGTTCGCGCAGAACGGGAACATCTTCAGGAACAGCGAGGCGCAGGTGGATGTTCGCTTGCATCATCGTGCGAAACCTGGAGCCATGAAGTGGATTTTACCGCCGAGTGCTGGAGGAGCGCGACAGAATTCAGCTTGTCCAGCTTGTCCGGCATCATGGGCTGCTATGCTGGGCGATTCGCGGCCCGCAGCATGAGCAAAGGGAAGCGGGTGATCTCTGATGCTCTACATGGTCATCGAGCGATTCAAGAATCGGGACGCGAAAGCGGTTTATCGCCGCTTCCGCGAGAAGGGGCGCATGGCTCCGGACGGCCTCGACTACGTGGAGAGCTGGGTAGAGACAAACTTCGATCGCTGCTTTCAGTTGATGGAGTGCGGCGACGTGCGCTTGCTGGAACAGTGGGCGGACCGCTGGCGGGATCTCGTCGACTTTGAGTTTGTCCCGGTGCGCCGTTCGAAAGAAGCGGCGGAGCTCATCGCGCCCGCACTCTGAACTACCATTTTCCGTGGAAATGTTGCGTCCCGCGGACGCCTCGTAGTCCATTTGGACTTACCTTACTCATTTCGCGCTTTTGGGATTCACTTCCGGCATCCTGACACCATGCGGCACGTCACTATCACTCTTCCTGACGAACTCTTGGAAGCTCTCACCGCTTCCGGCGAAGAATTATCTCGCACTGCCCTTGAAGCCTTGTCGTTAGAGGCCTATCGTACTCGCAAGATTTCTGCTGCCCAGTTGCGCCGCATGCTCGGTTTTCAGACGCGCATGGAAGTTGATGTCTTCCTTAAGGAGCATGGGGTCGAATTGGAGTACGGCGTGGAAGATCTTGAACGCGACCGCAAGACCCACAACCAACTTGGTTTGTAGATGCAGGCGATCGTTGCCGATACAACTCCTCTGAACTATCTTGTGCTGATTGAAGCCGTTGATATTCTTCCCAGAGTCTACGGACGCGTCCTAGATCCTCCAGCTGTAAAGGCCGAACTGTCTGATCCAAAGACCCCCATCATGGTCAGCAGGTGGATCGCTCAATCTCCCTCGTGGCTGTACGTAGTGCCTCCCTTCGGACGCCTGCCAATTCTTCCCTTTTGCACCTCGATGCTGGCGAGCGAGAAGCCATCGCGCTAGCATCCGAACAACAAAACAGTCTCCTCTTGATGGACGAACGCGACGGGACGACCGCTGCCCGCTCACGGGGAATAGCAGTGATCGGTACACTCGCGGTGTTAGATCAAGCCGCGGTCCGCGGATGGATCGATTTGCCGAAAGTCTTCAACCGCTTGCGCCAAACGACGTTCCGATCTCCGCACCGGCTGATGGCAACAATGTTGGAGCAGGACGCCCATCGAAAAAAGAAGATCGAGGAACCTTGATCTGGTTACAGCGGCATTTTGAGCCCTCCCCGGTCTCAACTCGCCCCGGAACCACTCTTGTCTCGCATTACCGCATTGCGTCATTACATTCTTATCTCATTCCGTCCTCACTTCTCTGTTTCCTCGCCCCTCCCTTGCCGCCTTCAACACCACATCGTACACTCAAAATATCCTATCGATCACGCGAGGACTCATACATGACCACACCCGCACATTTCGTTCCGGCATCCCAGCTCGCCCGTAGCGGGCGCAGCGAAGAAGTCGTCGCCAAGCACAAGAAATATCTGTGGCCCTCGGTGACCAACTACTTCCAGCAGCCGCTCGTCGCCGACCGCGGCGAGATGCAACACCTATGGGACCTAGAAGGCAACAAGTACCTCGATTTCTTCGGTGGTATCCTGACCGTCTCCGTGGGTCACTGCAACCCGAAGATCACCAGCAAAGTGAACGCGCAGGTCAACCGGCTGCAGCACACTTCTACGCTCTACCCCAACGAACACATCGTGGCGCTCGCCGAGAAGATCGCGCAGATCACGCCCGGCAACCTGCAGCAGAGCTTCTTCACCAACTCCGGCACGGAAGCCAACGAAGCCGCTATTCTGCTTGCGCGCATGTCCACCGGCAGCTACGACGTGGTGGCGTTGCGCCACGCCTATTCCGGAGGCTCGGCGCTCGCCAAAGCCGTCACCGCGCACGCGCCCTATCGCAAGGGTGGAGTCATCAGCGTGGGTATTTCGCATGCCGTGAATCCCTACTGCTATCGCTGCCCGCTGCACCTGAAATATCCCGATTGCGAAGTGGCTTGCGCCGAGGACGTGGAAAATCTCATTCAGACCGGAACCAGCGGAAACATCGCTGCGTTCATGGCCGAACCAATTCAAGGCGTCGGCGGATTCATCACTCCGCCGAAGGAGTACTTCAAGATGGTCTTCAAGATCGTGAAGAAATATGGCGCGTTGTTCATCGCCGACGAAGTGCAAACCGGCTGGGGCCGCACCGGAAAGAAATGGTTCGGCATCGAGCAGTGGGAAGTCATTCCGGACATGCTCACCAGCGCGAAAGGCATGGCCAATGGCGTGCCGATCGGCTTGACGGTGACCACGCCGGAAATCGCCGGCGGCTTCCAGGGAATGAACATCGCCACGTTTGGGGGCAACCCGGTGACGAGCGTGGCGGCCAGAGCCACCATCGAGCTGATCGAAGAAGAGAATTTGCTGGAGAACGCGGATGTGGTCGGCAACTACTTCCGCGGTAAGCTGGAGGAATTGCAGTCGAAGTATTCGCTCATCGGCGACGTGCGAGGCATGGGGCTCATGCAAGCGCTCGAACTGGTGAAAGACCGCAAGACGAAGGAGCCGGCTCCCGAAGCCACCACGCAGGTCATGGAGCGCGCCCGCCAGAACGGCCTGCTCATCGGCAAGGGCGGCCTCTACGGCAACACGCTCCGTCTTGCCCCCATGCTGAATACGACCAAGCCCGACGTCGACGAAGCCATCAAACTCCTCGACAAATCGTTCAGCGAGGTCAGGAATTGAGAATCAGAAGTTTGTCTGCCGTGCTTGCCATTCTTTCGGCGGCGATCTGCGCTTCACCTCTTCAAGCTCAATTACAGTCGAGCGAAAAGAAGCTGCTTTGGAAATCCGTGGGATTTGCCATTGTGAAGTTCAATGACGAAGCGCCGAAATCCTGGAATATTTATCACACGGAGAAAAAGGGGCTTCTGCTCGTACACCTTTGGAAGCGCTATTTGCTCGTGAATATGAAGGAGCAAGAGGTGTACGAAATCGATCCGCAAACGGTGAAGCAGCAAGGCGAAGACGTGGAATGGTCGCTTGCCGGCAAGCCCGATCAACCGCTGGAAACTCCCGATTGGAAAACCAAAGACCTCCGCAGCATGCAGATGGTGAAATTTCGGCTTGGCAAGGATGGCCACTTCCTGGAGATGCAACTTCCCCTCCTGGTCAACGGCAAACCGGCGTACTGAACTGCATTATTAAGTTTTTAGTCTTAAGTTTTTAGTTTTGGTTATCCGTTCCTAGGCTGCGAATCGAAGTAGGCCGCGCGGAAAGTCCTCAACTCTTTGCTAAATGACGAGCAATAAATCCAAGAATACCCGCGTGAGCGCGGGTAAAGAGGGTTCCAGTCCATACCCACAATTTTCTTCTTCTCTACTTTGAACTTATAACTTAAAACTGAAACTTTTTTCAGCGGCGATATACGCCGTAATACCACGGAATGCCGAGCGCGCCCGGTTCCACACCCACGACGACCGAATCGCCGGCGCGAAAGCGATCGTAGTCATCGAAATCTACTGCTAACCGCTCGATTTTCTGCCCCTCGCGCCAGGAATGAACAAACAGTCGGCGCGTGCCGCGGACGATTCCCGGCATGTTGTAGCGGCTATCCACGATAGTGGGGTGATAAGCCACGTTTTTTTGCGAGTCCAGCTTCCCGTTCACGAGCAGGGTGGCAGCTAGAATCCACGGCAGCGGAATGAATCCCGAGTAGACGCGCTTGAGCACTTCGAGTTCCCGGCGATTTCGCGCGCGACGGTCGAGCACCACGGCGATGGCCAGCGCGACAAAGAATAGCCCGCCGAAGAACACCAGCATGAGGTCCAGATCCAGCGGCGGATAAATCTGGCTGATGTAGGGAAACCCCAGCGACCCGGCGAGAAATACCGCGGTGCGCTTCAACAGCCGCCGGCGGAACATGACTTCAGCGGCAGCGGAAGTTAGTCCGCAGGAGGGACACTGATCCGCGGTCCGCTCGGAGCCGCAATCAAGGCAGCGTGTCATCGCATTTAGTATAAAACGGGATCAAGAACCAGTGACGGAGAGTACGGAAAGAAGATCCTGAAAAAGTTTCTGGCTTTCGGACCGGGAAACGGCCACCGACACGCCCATGCCGCACCCCGGTTCGATCCGTTTCACGAAACAGTCGAGTCTTACGGGGCGATCGAGGGTCAGTCGCGCGGCGAAGCCGGCGCCCACCCAGAGCGGATCGACGGCTTCGATAAACATTCCGTTGGCGCTGATGTCGCGCGTGCTTCCCCGAAGGACCGCGGAGCCCCATTCGATCTCGACGTCTGCGCGGAACGAGTAACGCGGCGCCCAGCGGCGTTCGAGGCGCCGGGCGGGATGATCCCCATTGCCCATGAATCGGGTGCAACCCCCTGCCAGGGATTACGTACCACGGCGCTCGGGCGAAATCGCCGCTTCCCTCTTGAAAGCATACCTTTTCTTCCGCCACAACACATACGACGCCGGAGAGGGCTGTTTTGTTCCCAGCAACGTGATTTTCCATGCCAAGAAAGTCATGCAGTTGACATACGAATTTTACGCATGGAAAACCGATGCTTACTCCCGATTAGACGCAGAAGGGTTCTTGGCGGGAGCGCTCCCCTTTGCCGCTTTCTCGCTGGCGCGCATGCGGCGCTGCACTTCCGCCTGCAGATACTTGCGAAGGCTTTCCGGAACAATGCCCGGGGCCGCCAATTCCCGCAGATCGGAAACAGTGAGCTCGGGAAGGTAGGAAAGAATCGTGGCGAGCGGCGCGGAAGGGTGGCGGACCAGTGCCAGGCGGACGTTGTAGGTGATGGACCACTTGTGATGGCGAACGATGGCCGGAATCACGGAAGGAGGAAGCTTTTCTCGGGAGAGCGCTCTCAGGATTTGCGCTTCCGTCATGTACGGATTGCCGAGAACGATCGAGATAACTTGAGCGTGACCTTCGGCGAGCAGCGCCCCGGCCACGCGCGCCGGGCCGCGACGCGCTAGAGTGATTTTCTGCCCGAGCGGAAGTTGCGGCAGACGCGCGAGCAATTGATCTTCAGCGCTGCGCTTCAGCTCGGCGGAAACACCTGGCAGAATCGCAACCTGCACAAGGTCCATCAAATAAAGGTCGCGGAGAAGGCGCAGGCTGATCAGGCGCGGCGCGTGCGGATGAAAAGCCAGCGATCGCTTCACCCGGTAGCTGTTGAGCAAATGTTTGCGCCGCGCCACCTCTTCAAGAATTTCTCCTGGGAGGTTTTTTCTTTCCAGCAGCAGGCAGACATGCGTTTCGTCGAGGGCTGGATTGTCGAGCAGCGCGAGGAGCACATCCGCCGAGGGATGATGCAAGAGCACGGCAAGTTCTTCGCCAGTAGCGAGGAGCGCGCGTTCGCGGACTGATCCTTCTTCGGACATTTCAAGATCGCGCGGCGCGTGCCGCTGCCTCTGCGGGCGACATTCGAAGCCCGCCGATTTGCGCCTGGGGCAAAGCCCGCTTCAATGCCGCGTCAAGTTGCATATCAAAAAACACGCACCGGCCCACGGTTCCTCCGGTTTTCACAATCATAATATTCTCGCGGCCGAGGATCGCGTGTTCGGCAACGGTGTTCACTAAAGAGGATAATTCGCTTGCTGCTTGAAGCAATATCTCACGCGCTGCCGGATCTTCGGCATCGGCCGCTGCAGCCACGATGGGAAATACTGAGGGAAAAACGTCATCTGGCTGCAGGGCGGCGCGCCGTTGCAGTTCCGCCCAGGAGGCATAGCCGAGCTGCTCTAGAACCTTCATTCCCAGAGTCGAGTCCGTTCCCCGCTGCTCTCGTTCTTTCATCGCCCTCGCAACCGCCTGGCTGCCGATGTCAAACGCGCTGCCGCCGTCACCGAGCCGCGGGCCTTGTCCCCCCGTGCGCCAGATTTGTCCCTGTGCATTGCGGCCGATCGCAGCGGATCCGGTTCCAGCCACAAGAACGATCACCGGGCCTTCCCCCGCAGCCGCCAGCGCTACTTCCAAATCCGTAAAAATGCTGACCGCCGCGCCCGGAAATGCTCCTGCAAGTGATGCCCGCATTCGCTCCTTCATCTCCGGCTTCCCCGTGCCCGCCAATCCCGCACCTAGCGCAGCGACCGCATTTCGCGCAACCCGGGCTTCTTGCAAGGAAAGATCCGCCGCTTTCTCGATTTCACCTGTGGCCGATTCCACGCCAACGCGCGAAGGGTTCGATGGCCCGGAAAAGCAGCGGGCCAGAATCTTTCCAGTCGGGTCCATCAAGACACATTCCGTCCTAGTGCCGCCGCCGTCGAAGCCCAGAACGTAATCCATGGAAAGAGCATACGTGAAAAACGGCGATCCGAATCGATTCGCCGCAAAGAGCGTGCGAAGAGTATTGACGCAAGGCGCAACGACTCCTTGACGAGGTGACCGGAGGCCACTATCCTCGACGCACTTTTTCGCAGCATCCGATGCGCGCCGCGGAAAAGACATTCGATGCGCATTCATCCGCTCGATTTTGCCATTGTCATTGCGTACCTGCTCGGCGTCACGGCGTTGGGCATGCGCTTCCGCCGCGGGCAGCAAAACGTCACCGACTACTTTCTGGGCGGCCGCACCGCGCCATGGTGGGCACTGGCCTTTTCGATCGTGGCCACCGAAACCTCCACGCTGACGATCATCGGCGCGCCGGCCATTTCCTACGGCGGAAACCTCACCTTCCTTCAACTGGTCTTCGGCTACCTGATCGGCCGCGTGCTCATTGTGTTCTTATTGCTGCCCGGCTATTTTCGCGGCGAGTTTTTCACCGCTTACGCCTTGATCGAAAAGCGCTTTGGCCAGAAGATGCGCGCGGTCGCCGCCAGCACTTTCCTCGTCACCCGCGCGATTGCCGAAGGCGTCCGCGTTTCTGCCATCGCCCTGGTGGTAAGCGTCGTTCTGGGGACCTCGGAAAAGCTCGCGGTCGTCATCGTCATCGCCCTCACGGTCTTGTACACCTTTGAAGGCGGCATGAAAGCCGTGATTTGGACCGACGTGGCGCAGCTTTTGCTCTATCTGACCGGAAGCGCAGTGACGTTTTTCGTTCTGCTGCACCGCATTCCCGGCGGCTGGAGCGAAGTGGTCCAGGTAGCAGCCGCGGCCGGTCACAAACTCCAACTACTCGATTTTTCCTGGAATCTCGCCACCAAATATACCTTCTGGTCCGGACTCATCGGCGGCGCCTTTCTCACCATGGCCACCCACGGCACCGACCAAATCATCGTCCAGCGATTGCTGGCGGCGAGAAGCGAGCGAGACAGCCGCCGCGCCCTGCTCGCCAGCGGCGCCATCGTGCTTGTCCAATTCACAGTGTTTCTGCTGATTGGCGTGTTCCTTTATGTGTTCGCGCAGCATTCCCCGCTCTTGGCGCCCGGCGAACGCACCGACCGCATCCTGCCGCTCTTTCTGGTGCGCGAGATGCCCGTAGGACTGGCCGGCCTGCTGCTCGCTTCCATCGTCGCCGTGGCCATGTCCAACGCCAGCGGTTCATTGAATTCTCTAGCCGCTTCGAGCGTGATGGATTTTGCAAAACTGCGCGGGCAAAGCGCCGACCCCGCCCGCTTCCTGCGCCTCTCCCGCGGCATGACGCTCGCGTGGGGCCTGGTGCTGATGGGCTTCGGTCTGGTGAAGTGGGGCCCGCTGCTCGAAACCGGGCTGACCGTGGCCTCGCTTCCCTTCGGCAGCCTGCTCGGCCTCTTTCTTCTCGGCACGTTCGACAGCGGCGCCAACGCGCGCGGCGCCTTGGCCGGAATGATTGTGGGACTCGCCGCGATTTTATGCCTATTCCAATTTACGAGCGTGGCGTATACCTGGTACTTCATGATTGGCGCGATCGTCACGTTTGTGACTGGGTTTGTCGCGAGCCGGTTCACCACAAATCATCCGGCGAACGCGGCCTGATCTGCGAGCGATAAACTCCTTCCTTATAGGGGCGCAGCATGCTGGGCCCCAGCTGGGGTGAACGGTGCGATTCGGAAGAAATTTGTGTGGGGTGACATGACCGAAAAGCGTCTTGAACTGGTGCGCGGTCTGGGCGCGTGGGCGTCCGCGGCAATCGTTGTCGGCACGATGATTGGCACGGGTATTTTCCTGAAGCCTGCGGAAATGGCGCGCGAAGGGCGAAGCGTCTCCGTCGTATTTGCGGCGTGGATCGTGGGCGCGATTCTTTCGATCTTCGGCGCGTTTTCGTTCGCCGAATTGGGCTCAATGATTCCGGAAGCCGGCGGCGAGTACGCGTATTTGCGCCGCGGCTTCGGACCGGTTTACGGCTTCGTCTTTGGCTGGATGCATTCCATCGTCGGTCGCCCCAGCTCGCTCGCCTCCATCGCCGCCGGCATGATGCGCTTTCTCAGCTTTCTCCTCCCGGTCGTCGCCGTTCCGCTCTTCACGGTTCACATCGCCATTCCAGGTCTTACAGGCTGGATCAAACCATATGATTTTGTGTTTACTTGGGCGCAACCGCTGGCGGTTGTATGGCTGCTGATTATGACCGGCGTGAATTATCTCGGCGTGCGGCTGGGGGGAGCCGTCCAGATTTTTTTGACGACCATCAAGATCACCTCTGTGGCGGTCGTGATTGGCGTGGCGTTTTTTTCGCCGGCGAGCTCCCAGGTGAGCGGGGCGCAACCCTTCTGGCCGGCAGCGGGCATGGGAGGCGGCGCGATCCTCAGGGCGTTTCTTGCGGCGCTGGCGGCCGCATTGTGGGCCTACGACGGTTGGGAAGACCTGAACCTGGTCGGCTCAGAAGTAGAAAACCCGCAGAAGAATTTTCCGCGCGCGCTGGTCGGCGGAGTTGGATTTGTCGCCGTGGTCTATCTGCTGTTCAGCGCGGCCTGTTTGAAAGTGCTGCCGTTCGAAACCGTGGCGGCATCGCAGCACATTGCGTCCGATGTGATCGAGCACATCAAGGGAGCCACCGCGGCCAGTTGGATCACGCTTGCCATGGTCATCTCCGCACTGGGCTCGATGAATTCGTCGGTGCTAAGCGGAGCGCGCGTGGGCTACGCCATGGCCCGCGACGGAATTTTTTTCAAGATCGTCGAAGGCATCCATCCGAAATTCCGCACGCCCGGACGCTCGCTGATTTTCCAGGGCGTGCTGGCAAGTTTGATGGCCCTTACCGGAACATTCGAAGAACTTACAAATCTCTTTATTTTTGCCGCCTGGATATTTTACGGAGCAGCAGTGGTGGCCTTGTTTCGAATGCGCAAGACCGAACCCGATCTGCCGCGCCCCTATCGCTGCTGGGGCTACCCCTGGGTCCCGGGCCTGTTTGTGGCCGGCGCGTTGGCGCTCACGCTCAATATCTGGCTCGAACGTCCCGGCCGCTCCTCGATCGGCTTGCTGCTGATTCTCGCAGGACTTCCCTTCTATCGCCGCTGGAACCGGTCGCTCTCAGCCGCCCACAATTCGCCGGGAAACTAACCGCCGCGAAAAAAAGACCCGCATCAGAAAGCCCCCGGCAAGAAGAACCGCTCCAGGAACTGCAACCCATTCAATCCCAAGTGTCAGAAAAGCGGCGGCAACGATGCTATGTGAGAGCATATGAGAAATCACCAACCCCACGGGAATCGCTATCAGAAAAATGGCCGCAAGCGGCAACACGGGAAACAGGCTCGAGAAAAGCGCCATGGGCGGTGAAGCGCCCGCGCGCTTCGACAGATAAGCTCCCAAGGCGCCGGCCAGAGGCAAGGTCAGCAACCACGGGACATAAAACAGGAGCACAGGAGGGTGATCTAAGCGCAGCATGAATGGCTGCGGAAAGAACTTCTGCACCAGCTCAAGCAGACTCATCGAAAGCGCGAAAGTGAGAAAGCCGGGGAGCCAGAATTGCGTTATGCGATTTGTCATGGTGTCCTTCCTAGTTCGTGCTGACTGGATTTTTCGTTGCAAATCGTTCCAATCGCCTGCCAGTGAGAGAGCACGCTGAATCGCGTCTGACTCAGTCATGCCTTCTCTGAGCAGAGCTTCGTAAGTTTCTTCGAGGTGGGCGGCAAGTTCTGCGTGCACTTCGCGCTCGTCTGCGGCGTCCAGTGCGAGACCTGTGAGCTGTTCGCCCACGACTTTTTCCCAATCAGGCATGGGACACCTTCTTGAGCTGGCGCAATGCTCGGAAAAGCTCCGACCATTCCTGGCGGAGCGGCGATAGCATTTTCTTTCCCACAGCCGTGAGGCGATAACAGCGCCTCCGCCGGCCGCTGCTGCTGGTTTCCCAGGCACCGCGAATCCAGCCGCGCCGTTCCATGCGGTAGAGCATGGGGTAAAGGGCGGCGAGGGTGAAGCGCAGCGCGCCTTTGGTTTGCTGCTCGATGCGGCGCGCCATTTCGTAGCCGTGGAGAGAGCCGTGTTCGAGAACGCTGAGAACCGCAAGTTCCGCGGTGCCGCGTTTGATTCCTGTTCCGATCATGGGGCTCTCCCTTACATATAAGAGTCTTATATATGAAGCGAGAATTGTCAACTGGCCTCTGGAACAGGTGTCCAGAGGCAAACGTCCAAGGCGACAGACTAAATCGGGGCGGCGCGGGCGGAGCGCGTTTCCGCGGTGATTGGCAGGATGGCTGTTCCGGCCTCGCTCGAAACTTCAAGGGCGGGATGGAAGAGTTTGGCGAGCGCTTCGATGCCGGTGGCGAGGCGCGGGCCGGGGCGTGAAAAGTAGCTGTTGGCCTCGAGCGCGTAGACGCGGCCGTTTCGAACGGCCGGAATGGCGTGCCACCGCTCAGGAAATGACATGGACTTGTATTCGTCGCGAGCCCGCTCGGCGGCGTAGCCGCACGGGGCGATGAGCAGAACTTCCGGCACGGCATCGATCACATCTTCGATGGCGATTCGAAAGGAAGGCGTGCGGGCGTGGCCGAAAACGTCTTTGCCCCCGGCAAGGTGGATCATTTCCGGAACCCAGTGGCCGCCGACGTAGAACGGTTGCAGCCATTCCATAAAGGCCACGCGAGGACGATCCGCTGACGCTTCCAACTGCTGCTCGAGCGCGCCGAGACGCTTGCCGATCTGTTCCAGCAACGCTTCCGCCCGTGGGCCACGGCAGGATTCTTCTCCTACCCAAAGAATATCGCGCCAGACGTCGCCCAGATCCTGAGGATTGAGGCAGAGAACTTCCGGACGCCGGTCGAAACGCGTGAGCGCGGTAGCGAGATCATCGGGAGAGGCGGCGCAAACATGGCACAAGTCCTGGGTGATGATGAGATCCGGGGCCAATGCCTCCAGCACCTCGGCGTCGACGGCGTACAAACTTTCGCCCCGGTGAACGTACTCGCGAACGAGGGCGTCGATTTGCGCGGGGGAAGCGCCGTGCGGCATGCGCGAATGAATGACCACGGGCTTCGTGCGGGCGGGCGGCGGGAAGTCACATTCGTGGCTGACCCCCACAATTTCGAGGTCCAAGCCGAGTGCAAAGAGAATCTCGGTAGCCGACGGCAGCAACGACACGATCCGCATGACGAGCACAACTTTAACACAACTCTAGCGAAGGCTATTTGTAGAGAAAATATTTGCGGCGGATTTGGTCGAAAGTGGATAGAGAGGCGGCCCAGCTGGCGACAATTTTTTCGGAAAGCGTCCCCGACTGCAATTGCTGGATGGTGTCGGAGTTCCCGATGAGCAACAGGAGTTTCTCGGGATCGAACTGCTGAGGATAGAGCCTATGCAAGATCATGGCAATCTCCAAGCCCATGGGCATCGAGCGCACCGCGCCGCGCTCTGTAATGCGCACCGCTACGCCGCCGCAACGTTCGCCGCTATAGAGACCGACGATGGGGATGAAGGGTTGTGCGGTGAAATGCAGACCGGGAAGATGACGCCCGTTCAGTGCGGAGGCGACATCGTCGCCGTTGAGCCAGGGAGCGCCAAATTCTTCAAACGGGGTTTGCGTGCCGCGGCCGACGGAGACACCGGCGTTTTGCAGAATTTCAATGCCGGGGTAAAGAATGGAACCCTTCGTGGTGCGGAGATTTGGCGAGGGCGGAATCCACTTGATGCCGGTGCTCTCAAAGAAATAGTTGCGATGCCAGTTCCTCATGGCGATGACGTGAAGGTCGGCGCCGATGTGATTTTCGGCGTTGAAAAGCTGGGCGAGCTCGCCAATCGTGAGGCCATAACGCACTGGCAATGGAAAATATCCGACGAAATTTGTCTTGTCGGCGTCGAGCATCGGGCCTTCCACGATTTCACCGCCGAGCGGATTGGGACGGTCGAGAACGAAGAAAGCGATCTGGCGCTTGGCGGCTTCCTCCATGCAGTAAGCCATCGTTGTCGTGTACGTGTAAAACCGGACGCCGGCGTCCTGAACGTCGAAGACCAGCGCGTCGATGCCTTTGAGCATTTCATCGGTGGGGCGGAGCGTTTCGCCATAGAGACTATGGACGGGAAGTCCGGTGGCGGGGTCTTTGGAGGAAGTGATCTTTTCATCGTTGCGGCCGGCGAGGCCGTGTTCCGGACTGAAGAGAGCAATCAGTTGAACCCCGGCGGCATGGGATAAAACGTCAACGGTACTGCGCCCCTGCGAATCGAGGCCGGTGTGGTTGGTGATGAGGCCGACGCGCTTGCCGCGAAGGGGCGCGAACTTCTGCGATTCGAGAACGTCGAGGCCGGTTTGCACCCGGGCGGCGTGACGTGAGTGTTTCGATGCTGCATGCGCCGGCGGCGGTCCCAGCGCGAGAAATGCGACAAAGATGGTGAAATGGATGAACACAAAACGCGCGCGCCTGAGTCCAGTCAAAGGGTCCCCCGCTATTGAAACCATACAATGATATTCTGGAACGCGCTGGCCGCAGCTGCGTTGAGAGCACGATGTGCGTGTGCTATGTATAAATACAGACTGTTGGCGGCCGCTGGGGGATTTTATCCGATGGAAGGACGCCGCGTTCGCTTTTTGGTTCTAATTCCCGTCTCAATAGTTCTCCTTATGGCCTATAACGCACGCAGCCAGAGCCGCAGCACTTCGGCAAAAGAAAACGTCGTCAAGGAGGGCGCAGTTCCCGTAAAGAGCGGGGTGAAAAAATTGTCGCCCGCCGCGAACGCCTGGGTGGAAAACACGCTGCGCAAGATGAGTGTCGACGAAAAGATTGGGCAGCTTCTTTTCACAACTTATCACGGGAGTTTTACGGCCACGGACACGGCGGCCTACCGGCAGATCATGCACGACGTGACCGATCTGCACGTGGGAGGGTTCATCAACATTACGCAGGGATCGCCGCTGGGCATCGTGAAGAGCCAGGCTTATCCCACGGCGGTACTGAACAACCAGCTCCAGGCAAAGTCGAAACTGCCGTTGCTGGTCGGCGCGGATTTCGAACGCGGTACAGCGATGCGGCTGGATGAAGGCACGTCTTTTCCAACGGCCATGGCACTCGCCGCCGGCGGCAATCCGAAGGACGCGTACGCGATGGGCAAAATCACGGCGCTCGAAGCGCGCGCCGTCGGAGTTCACTGGATCTATGCGCCGGACGCGGATGTAAACAATAATCCCGGAAATCCGATCATCAACACACGATCGTTTGGAGAAGATCCTGCGCGCGTAGCGGAATTTGTTTCTGAGTTTGTTCGCGGCGTGCGGGAAAATGGCGGACTGGCGACGGCCAAACATTTCCCAGGCCACGGCGACACGGCCGCCGACTCGCACATCGATCTCCCCGTGATTCGTGCCGACCGCGCTCGCCTTGATCAACTTGAACTTGTTCCCTTCCGCGCTGCTATCGCCATGCAAGTTGACAGCATCATGACGGGGCATTTGAACGTTCCTGCTCTCGAGCCCGATCCCAACACGCCGGCTACTTTATCGCACAGCATCCTCAGCGATCTGCTGCGCAAACAACTTGGATACCAGGGGCTCATCGTCACGGACGCGATGGACATGGGCGGAATCACCGTGCGTTATGCTCCGGGAGAAGCAGCGGTGCGCGCAGTCGTGGCGGGAGCGGACGCGCTGCTGATGCCCCCAGTGCCGGACGCAGCGTTCGAAGCGTTGCAGGCTGCAGTGAAATCGGGAGGCATCAAGAGAGAACGATTGGATGCGTCGGTGCGGCGAATTCTCCAAGCGAAAGCTCGGGTTGGCCTGAACACGAGCCGGCTCGTGGACGTGGGTGCGATCAATCAGAAATTCGGCAGCACTGCGTGGCAGAAAGAAGCGCAGGAAATTTCGGATCGTGGCGTGACGCTGCTACGTGATACGCCTCGCCGATTGCCGCTTGATGGAACAAAGCCGTCGCGGGCGCTGCTGCTTGCATTTTACGCTGATCCGGAACCTTATCCGGGAGAAGATCTCGAGCGCGAATTGCGTTCGCGATTCGACTCGGTGACGACCTTGCGCGCGGACACAAGATTTGTGAGCGCCAGCACTTTGAAATTGCCGCCGCCGGATTCGTATGACATGGCGATTCTCGCGCTGTTCGTGCGCGTTAGCGATCGCAAAGGAAATGTGGATGTGCCGGTGGAACAGGCGGCGCTGGCTGAGCAAATTTACAAAATGGGCAAGCCGGTGGTCACGGTGGGATTCGGGAGCCCGTATTTGATTGAACGGTTTCCGCAGGCGGAGACGTGGCTGGCAGCGTTTGGGATCAGCGATGTCGCTCAGATTTCGGTGGCGCGAGCGCTGTTTGGAGAAATTCCCGTGCGCGGGAAATTACCGGTGACGATTCCGGGAGTGAATCTGAAAGCGGGATTTGGAATTGAGTTGCCGGCGAATCCGCTGACGGTACAGCCGATGGATGTGCGCAGCGACGCGCAATTGCAACCGGCCTACGAGGTGATCGAGAAAGCAGTTGCGGACAAGGCGTTTCCCGGAGCGACGCTGGCGGTTGGTTATCGCGGAAAAGTTTCAGTGCATGCGTTTGGGAAATTGAGTTACGACGCCAAATCCGGGGCTGCCGTGCCGACGACGATGTATGACATCGCGTCGCTGACGAAAGTGGTAGCCACTACGACGCTGGTGGCGATATTGGCGGAAGGCGACTTTAGGGCGACAACTAAACCTATGGCGGTTCCGCTAGATTTGGATGCGAAGATCGAGCGGTATTTACCGGAATGGGCGAGCGGGCCGAACGCCGAGTGGCGGCACAGAGTTACGGTGCGGCATTTGCTGACGCACACTTCGGGATTGCCGCCGTTCAAGGAATATTGGCGGACATCGAAGAACAAGCAGGATACGCTGACGAAGATTTTTGCGGAGCCGCTGGACTATGAGCCGGGGACGAAGGAAGTGTATTCCGACTTGGGGATTATTTTGATGGCGGAAATTATCGAGCGCTTGACGGGGAGAACGCTTGATGATTTAGCGAAGAGTTATATTTTTTCGCCGCTGGGAATGCAGAACACGATGTACCGTCCGCCGAAAACATTGTGGCCGGAAATCGCGCCGACGGAGATTGACAATAATTTGCGGCACCGGCTGGTGCAAGGCGAAGTTCACGACGAAAACGCCTTTGCAATCGGCGGGGTTTCGGGTCATGCGGGCCTTTTCAGCACGGTGCCGGACCTGGCGGCGTTCTGCCAGATGCTGCTGAATGGCGGCGTTTACGCGCACCAGAGTATTTTGCGGCGCGCGACGATCGCGCAATTCACGACGCCGCAGCAGCTTTCCGGCGGGACGCGAACGCTGGGCTGGGCGGTGCCGACTGAAGGCGGGTCGAGCGGGCACTATTTTTCTGCGCACAGCTTTGGGCATACCGGATTTACCGGCACTTCGATCTGGATCGATCCGGACCGGCAGCTTTTTGTGGTGTTGCTAACGAATCGCGTACACCCTACCCGGGAGAACATAAAGATTCAACAGGTGCGGCCGACGCTGCATGATGCGGTGGTGCAGGCGTTGGGATTGGCTACAGTCGCGGCTCCGGCGAAGTGAAACGGTTCTCAGTGATCAGTTTTCAGTGTTCAGTCAGAGAAGAAAAATTGAGAAAGTGGTCGGTAAAGGCTGCGACGCCGGCGAAGTGAAGAAGTTTTCAGTTCAGTTTTCAGTTCTCGGTCAGAGAAGAGAAATTCTGATTTGATATGTCCCCATGGAGCTGTCGTTGGCTTCAGGTCGATGACACGGTTTTCAGTCGTCAGTTTAACGGCGGCAGAGCCTGCCAAGTAATTTCCCTTCCATCACGGTGCGCTTCTGATCTTACTTGCTGCCCCACTTTCTCGAGCGGAGTCTTGGTTGCAAAGCTGGGGCGCAGCGTGCTGCGCCTCTACAAAGGCGTTCGAGCCAGGAGTGCGGCAACGGCGGCCGTCCGAGAACGTAAACGAACATAAGGACACGCGGTCCTTTGGACTGAGAGAGGACATAAATGTCTCCTGAGAGTTGAGTTTTGGGATTTGCTTACTGAGAAGAGCCGACGCCCTTGCAGGCAAGCCCTTCCAGGGTAAACCGGCGGTACAAAACAGAAACGCTCCGACCGGGTCGAGGTGCAGTGTTGAATAAGAGTATAGTATCACAACGGTAATGCTGGTCAAATTAAAAATTAGGGCAAAGGAAAGAAAAGTCAAAAGTACCACACGCCAAACCCGCGTATGGGGCACGCGCCCGGCCTTTTCCACGCGCACCCTCAGCCAATCACCTTCTCTCTTGCGTGCACGCAGTCTACGTGTTATACGTATTCTACGTGTTTCACGTGTGGCGCGTGCTCCGGATGAGGGGAGTATTATGAAGCAAAATGTCACCATCAGTTTGGACCGCCAAACGATTCGCAAGGCAAAGATCGTGGCGGCCCGGCGAGACACTTCCATCAGCGGACTGCTTGCGCGGCAACTGGAAATCCTGGTGGGCGAGGAAGAAGCCTACGAACGCGCGGAACGGCAAGCGATGGAACTCCTCGACAAGGGTTTTCACTTGGGCGGCGGCGCGCCTGTCCGCCGGGAAGAGCTACATGAGCGTTAGAACCTTCGTCGATGCCAATGTCTTGATTTACGCTCACGATGTGGATTCAAAGTCCAAGCATGCGACGGCCAAAAACATTCTGCGTGATCTTTGGACCGAACGCACGGGTGTTCTGAGCATGCAAGTCTTGCAGGAATTCTACGTGAACGTAACTCGCAAGATTCGCTCTCCCCTGCCAAGGGATTCGGCCCGCCTTGTGGTTACCAGTTACTCGATCTGGTGCATGGAAATCACTCCGGCCGAGCTTTCGTTGGCATTCCGTATCGAGGACGAATCGCGGATAGGCTTCTGGGATGCCCTCATTGTCGCCGCCGCCGTCAAGAGCGGCGCGACACGTCTCCTCTCGGAAGATTTGAACCCAGGACAGAAGATTGCCGGACTTCGCATCGAGAACCCTTTTGCGGCGGTCCCCTGAAAACGGCGCGATCTTCTCGTCGCTGACCATCCAAGAGCCCCAGGTGTTGAAGCGGCACCTGAGAGCGGTGCGGTGAAACACCGGGGCACCAATCTACGTATATTATCTGCAAGAAGGGCCAATGTCCTATTCGCCCATACTGGCTGTGCATATTTGTGCTGGGAGCTTGGGGTTGCTGTCCGGGACCGCTGCGATGTCTTTCCGCAAAGGATCTCCCCGGCACGTGCTTGCGGGGAAGGTCTTTGTCGCGTCCATGCTCACCATGGGTGCCTTCGCGGCGTACCTGGCGATCGTGAGGAATCAACCCAATAACATTGGCGGCGGGATTCTCACCGTTTATCTGATCGGAACGGCCTGGCTGACCGCCAGGCGCAGAGACGGGGAAACGAGCCGTTTGGATTGGGTTCTGCTCCTGATTCCCCTGGCGAATGGCATCCTCAGCTGGATGACTGGTCTTAAAGTCGTGCGCAGCGGAGCGAGCTCCCAAAACGGAGTTCCTGTTGGGATGATCCTTTTCATGGGTTCGGTGTGTCTGCTTGCAGCGGCGGGGGACGTTCGCATGCTGGTGCGCGGCGGCGTTGCTGGAGTCAAGCGTATCTCGCGGCATCTCTGGCGCATGTGCTTTGGGCTGTTTATTGCAGCAGGGTCTTTTTTCTTCGGAGGGTCAAACCGCCCACTGAGATTGCTTTCGACAGTGGGGCTCGGAAAATATCTATCCCCGGCTTTATTCAACA
>WNGO01001055.1_pt1 | contig 19765 bp, 21 predicted proteins | sample 5400511 | NCBI WGS metagenome assembly WNGO01 (sample SAMN13153380, study PRJNA577476) | soil metagenome | isolation source: 20 cm soil or saprolite under Garry oak tree replicate 2 | place: USA:California | collected 2016-06-15 | reverse complement strand
AGAGCGCCACCGGGCGGCGGTAAATCTCCCGCAAAGCGCCATGCAATGCCGCGGCGCCCGCCGCGCTGCGTTCGGCCCAACCGCGGCCGAGAATACGCGCGATGCGCTCGAAATAGTCGAAACCGTGGCGTTGCACGATCAGAAACGCCACCGCCGCCGCGACGGCAACCACCAGCCCGACAATGACGGGCGTTGCCGCTGCGGAGCCGGGCTGCAGCTGGAGGAGCAGGGCCAAGCCAAGCGCGGTATAGGCGACCTGCGCGACAAATTCGAAGGTTACGTCGACGATCGTGCTGGCTGCCGCGGCTGTTCCCGTCACGCCGGCGAGTGCCAACGCCCGCGCGCCAAGCACATACCCGCCGACCTGCGACAATGGCAGCACCTCGGACCCGGAATCGCGAACCAACCGCCCCCAGATCGCCACCCAGGACGGTATTCCGGGCATCAGCACCCGCCAGGCGAACCCCATCACGACCATCAGCGCGAGATGGATCGCGCAGATCGCCGCGAAACCAAGACCGCCGACCGCGAACAGCGAGCGGATCACCGCGCCGGCGCCGAAATATCCGACAAGCGCCAGCATGACGCCGATACCGAAAACGGCGGCGAGGATCGGCAGAGCCTTCATGCGTGCGCTCTACGGATGCTGTGCCTTGGAGCGGTTGTCATACGGCATCACCACCGGGCGCAGGAGCCGGCGGTCGTAGCCGGCGAGGCGCTTGTCGTTTTCCGTGAGGCACACGTCGATCAGCGCCGCTGGCGAAAGATCGACATCGGCAACCGCCTTGCTGCCGGTCAGGGTGAAGTTGTTGTCCTGCGGCGTCGAGTCCTGGCTCGCACCAACGCCGCGGGCCAATCCGATCCGCTCGTAGATCAGGAATACCCAGACGGCAAAGACCTTGGCCCAGAACCACGGCCGGCGCCACCACGGCAGGTTGCGGCGATGCCACGCGACCCAATTGACGAAGAACAGGATGTGGCGCGCCTCCTCCTGCATGACGGGTTCGAACGTCTCGACGAGCTCGGGCGGGAAGAAGCGCGATGTCTTCGCCATCGCAAACAGCCCAAACGCGAAGAAGCTGTCGATGCACTCGCTGAACCCGGTCACCATGAATGCCCATTCCGCATTGCGCGGGCGATGGTACTCGGGCTCGGGCGCGAGCCGTATCCCATAGGCTTCCACCAGCCGCGACAGCACCTCCTTGTGGCGGCCCTCTTCAAAGGCATCGAGCTCGATGGCATGCCGCAGCAGCGGGTCGGGAGTTTCTTCCGCGTAACTCAAGACGCGGATCCGCGCCTTGCCCTCGGTTTGCACCGCGATGTCCCAGATTGGCAGAGCGACCAGGCGCTCACGCGTTTCCGCGTCGAGCGGGGGCCAATCGATGACTGTGGGTTTATAAGGATTATGCGTATCGAGGAGCATCCGGCAGAAGGCGTTCTTGTGCTCGTCGCTGCCCGGCCGAATGATGCCGCGATCGGGAGACGCCCAGCGGCGCGCCGTCTCATCCGCCGCCGCAATAACTGCTTCGTCCGTCACCGAATTACCCCCTCCGCACCGCTACAATGACAGGCCGACGCAGCCCGGCCGTCGTTGACTTGCCCAGACCGCTCCCCTATATAGCGGCCTCCGCTCAACCGAGGCAGTCACGTTGGAACGGGTGCCGTGAAGCGCACTTACCAGCCCAGCAAGCTCGTCCGCAAGCGCCGCCATGGCTTCCGTGCGCGCATGGCCACGCCGGGAGGCCGCCGGGTGCTGGCGTCGCGCCGTGCGAAGGGCCGCAAGCGCCTGTCTGCCTGAGCTTTTTCGGCTGCACCCTAGGGGCCCGCGCAAACTCGGCGCGGCCGGCGAGAAGCATGACAGCCGACCTTGCAAGGCTCAAGACCCGCGCCGATTTTCTCCGTGTTGCCGCCGGACGCCGCCGAGCCGTGCGGCCGGCCTTTATTGTGCAAGCCGCGCCGCGGCCGACGAAGGATGCGAGCGGCACCAGTGTCAGAGTTGGTTTTACGGCAAGCCGCAAGGTCGGCAATGCGGTGGTACGCAATCGCGCAAAGCGGCGGCTGCGCGCAATCGCCGCGGAGGTATTGCCGCAAATGGGCCATCCCGGGACGGATTATGTGCTGGTTGCCCGGGCTACCGCGAGCGAGCGGCCTTACGCCGAACTTTTAGGCGACCTCGAAGGCGCGTTGCAGCAGCTCACGCGGCAGACGGCCAGAGGCGGGTCATTGGAGCGGGCAAGAACCGCCGTGGAGACGTGAGATGCAGTTGCGCGCCGGTGCGAGCCGGGTGTTTGGCCGCCTATCAACTGCTTCTTGCGCCAGTGGTGCCGCCCTCCTGCCGGTTTTATCCGAGCTGCTCGCGTTATGCAGCGGAAGCTGTCGAGCGGCACGGCCCGTGGCGCGGCCTCAGCCTCGCCTGTCGCCGTCTGCTGCGCTGTCACCCCTGGGGCGGCAGCGGTTACGACCCCGTCCCTTCCAAGCCGAGCCGCTGAGCCGGTTAGTTTTCAGCCGCAATGGAACAACGCAACCTTCTGCTCGCGATCGTCGTCTCGGTCGTCATTCTGATCGGGTTTCAATACCTGTTCGAGAAAATGCGGCCGCCGACCCCGGCAACGCCGCCCTCCCCGGCAGCGACCCAAACCGTGCCCGCCCCGCCAGCCCCGGGCACGACCTCACCCGGAGCGACCGCGCCGGCGGCGCCCGGCGCTGCCGGTCAGGCCTCCGGAACGGCCGTAGCGCCGGCAGCGGAAACACGTGAGCAGGCGATCGCGGAGCAGCCGCGGGTGCGGATCAACACGCCGCGCTTGCACGGCTCGGTAGCTCTGACCGGCGGACGCATCGACGATCTGACACTCGCGACCTATCACGAAACCGTCGATCCGAAGAGCCCGGAGGTCGTGCTGCTCTGGCCCAAGGGAACCAAGGACCCCTATTTCGCCGAATTCGGCTGGGTCCCCGGTACTCCCGGCGCGAAGGTGCCCGGGCCGGACACGCAATGGACCGCCTCAGGCGGGCCCTTGGCGCCAAATTCCCCGATGACGCTGACCTGGGACAATGGCGCGGGCCTCGTGTTCACGCGCACAATCAGCGTCGACGAGAACTATATGTTCACGGTGCGCGACGCGGTGAAAAACAGCGGCAGCACACCGGTTAGCCTGCTTCCCTACGCACTGATCAGCCGCACCGGCACACCGCAGGTCGGCGGCTATTACATCCTCCACGAAGGGCTGATCGGCGAGCTCGGCGGCTCGCTGCGCGAGGTGAAATACAGCTCGCTCGATCCGGGCAAGCCGACCGATTACAACTCGACCGGCGGCTGGCTTGGCTTCACCGACAAATACTGGCTGACCGCGCTGATCCCGCCCGAGGACGCCACCGTCAAGGCGCGGTTCACGCATGTCGTCGAGAGCGGGGTCGACCGCTACCAGAGCGACTATCTCGGCTCGGAAATAACCGTGCCGGCCGACGGCACGGCGGCGACCTCGACCCGCTTTTTTGCGGGCGCCAAGGAGGTCAACCTTCTCGATGCTTATGCCAAATCGGGCATTCCGCATTTCGATCTCGCGATCGATTTTGGCTGGTTCTATTTCCTGACGAAACCGATCTTTCTGACCTTGCAGTTCTTCTATGGGCTGCTCGGCAATTTTGGGCTCGCGATCCTGCTGCTGACGCTGCTTATAAAACTGGCGTTCTTCCCGCTCGCCAACAAATCCTACGCGGCGATGAGCAAGATGAAATTGCTCCAGCCGGAGATGCAGAAAATCCGCGAACGATTTCCCGACGACAAGGCGCGCCAGCAGCAAGAGATCATGGCGATGTACAAGAAGGTCGGCGCCAACCCGCTGGCCGGCTGTCTGCCGATCATCATCCAGATCCCGGTGTTCTTCTCGCTTTACAAAGTGCTGTTCGTCACTATCGAGATGCGGCACGCGCCGTTCTTTGGCTGGATCCATGACCTGTCGGCGCCCGACCCGACGACTTTCGTTAATCTGTTCGGGCTATTGCCGTTCACCCCGCCGGAATTCCTCGCGGGCTACGTCGCGATCGGCGCGTGGCCGCTGCTCATGGGTGTGACGATGTATCTGCAGCAGAAGCTCAACCCGCAGCCGGTCGATCCGGTGCAAGCGCGGATGTTCATGCTGCTGCCGATTGTGTTCACCTACATGCTGTCGGCTTTTCCGGCCGGCCTGGTCATTTACTGGGCCTGGAACAACCTTCTCAGCATAGCCCAGCAATGGGCGATCATGCACCGGGCAGGCGCTGCCTGAGCAAGCCGGTGCCGATCGCCGACCTATTTCCGCCGCGCGACATCGAGCCGGATCTGATCGAGGCCGGCCGGCTCTTGTTTGCGCAGGACTGCCGCTTTATCGCGGGCGCCGCCGAGGCCGACGCGCTGCCCGACGAGCGCCTTCCGGAAATCGCCTTTCTCGGGCGTTCAAATGTCGGCAAATCAAGCCTCGTCAATGCGCTCACCGGGCGCCGCACGCTGGCGCGCACCTCGAACACGCCGGGCCGAACGCGACAGATCAATTTCTTTGCGCTCGGCGATCGGCTGATGCTGGTCGATCTGCCGGGCTATGGCTATGCGGAGGCATCAAAGAGCGCCGTCCAGGCGTGGACCCGCACGGTGCAGCATTATCTACGGGCTCGGAACAGCCTGCGCCGCGTCTGCCTGCTGATTGATTCTCGGCACGGGCTGAAGGAACCGGACCGGCCCATCCTGCGGCTCTGCGATTCGGCCGGTCTATCGTATCAGGTGGTCCTGACAAAGACAGATAAGCCCGGCGCGACCGAACTCGCCACGACCGCCGGCAGTGTCCTCGGCGAATTGGCGAAACACGGCGCGGCCCATCCCGAGATCCATTTGACCAGCGCCGAAAAAGGTCCGGGCATCGCGGCCCTTCGCGCGGCGCTCGCCGCCTTTGCACTACCCTCCGAGTCTCGCAGCGATGTTGCGGCGGGCGCGGTGGCGACGAGCGGCCGGGCACGATAAAATGCGCCCGCCATGGTGAACCCGACTATCGCCAACCCCGCATTGAAAGCCGCTGTCCTCGCCGAGGCGCTGCCCTATCTGCGCCGTTATGCCGGCCAGACGATCCTCGTCAAATACGGCGGGCATGCGATGGGGAATGGTGAGGATGGCGATCCGTTCGCCCGCGACATCGTTCTCTTGAAACAGGTCGGGATCAATCCGATCGTCGTGCATGGCGGTGGGCCGCAGATCGGCCAGATGCTGCAACGCCTCGGCATCAAAAGCACTTTTGTGGACGGATTGCGGGTTACCGACGGCGAGACGATGGAAGTCGTCGAGATGGTTCTCGCCGGCACGATCAACAAGCAACTCGTCGCCGCGATCAACGCTGTCGGCGGTTGCGCGGTAGGCTTGAGCGGCAAGGATGGCGGTCTGATCCGTGCCCGCAAATTGACGCGCAACGGAGCCGATCTGGGATTTGTCGGGGAGCCGGAGCGCATCGACGACCGCGTGCTGGCGACGTTTCGGCAATCCGACATCATCCCGGTCATCGCGCCGATCGGGGTCGGTGCGGGCGGCGAGACGTACAATATCAATGCCGATACGGTCGCCGGAGCAGTCGCCGCCGCGGTCAAGGCGAAGCGGTTTCTGCTGCTGACCGATGTCGCCGGCGTGCTCGACGACGAAAAGCGCCTGATCCCGGAGCTGACCGCGGCAGAAGCCCGGCGGCTCATCGTGGAAGGCACAGTCTCCGGCGGCATGATCCCCAAAGTCGAGACCTGTCTCGGCGCGGTCGATGGCGGCGTCGAAGCCGCCGTCATCCTGGACGGACGCGTGCCGCATGCAATCCTGCTCGAATTGTTCACGGAAGGCGCCGGGACGCTGATCCGCCGCGGCTAGGCCCTTCGGACGCATCGATGGCATATACAACCAGACAAGAGCGCTGCCCGCTTGGCGAGATCGAGACCTGGATTTTTGATCTCGACAACACGCTGTATCCGGCCTCGTGCCGCCTGTTCGACCAGGTGCAGCGCCGGATGAACGAATACATTTGCGATCGGCTCGAGGTGACGCCCGAAGAGGCGGCGGAGTTGCGGCGCAGCTATTTCCGCGAGCATGGGACGACCCTCAATGGCTTGATGCGTGTGCACAACATCGACCCGCACGAATTTCTCGCCTTTGTGCATGAGATCGATCTGGCCTGTGTGCCGGCCAACCCCGAACTCGTCGCGGCGCTCGGCCGGCTGCACGGCCGCAAGATTGTCCACACCAACGGTTCGGTGAGGCACGCCGAACGGCTGCTCGACCATCTCGGCCTCAGCCCCGCGTTCAGTGGCATCATCGATATTGTCGCGGCCGATTTCGAACCGAAGCCAGCGCTCGCCGGCTACCGGCTTCTCTTGCAGCGCCACACGGTGCGGCCCGAGACCGCGCTGATGGTCGAGGACATCGCCCGCAATCTCGCCCCGGCCGCCGAACTCGGCATGACGACGGCCTGGATGCGCAACGATCTCGATTGGGCGAAGAGCGACGCAGACAGCGCGTTCATCCACTATATCGTCGACGATCTCGCCGGCTTTCTTGCCGCCGCCGTAGAGTTGCAGAGCGGCGATCGCAAAGAGACGCGATGAGTGTTGCCGAGACGATTCGCGATAAGCTGACGGAGCGGTTTGCGCCAACGCGACTGGACATCGTCGACGAGTCGCATCGGCATGCCGGCCATGCCGGCGCCCGCCCCGAGGGGGAAACCCATTTCGCGGTGACGATCACCTCGGCGACATTTGGCGGGCTCGGCCGCGTCGCCCGTCAGCGCCTCGTCTACGAGGCCCTGAAAGAGGAGCTGGCCTCCCGCGTCCATGCTCTCTCGTTAACCACCCTAATACCCGAGGAAGATCGATCCTGAACCAAGGCATACCACCGTATGCGGGCATGAGGCCTACATTAAACCCGTAATGGTTGCAATCTCCCAAGCGGCCGTTAAAGTAGCCGCATGCCACGAGCATTGCCGCGCCGGGCGCCTCGGAAGCGCGAGCCCGCCCGATCATCTCTGGTCATTCGCAATATCGTCGTGGGCGGCCATCGCACCAGCGTGCGGCTTGAACCGGTCATGTGGGAGGCCTTGCTGGAGATCGCGCGGCAACGGCAGACCAACGTCAACCAGCTCGTCACCGAGATCGATCGGCAACGCGTATCATCAAGCCTGACCGCGGCGATTCGCGTCTATATCGTCGATTTTTATCGCGCAGCGGCTATCCGCCCGGACCGCGCCGCCGCCAGTCTCCAACCGATGCTCAATTGAGCGCCCCCGAAACCTGGCCTAACCAGCGCCAGCCAGAAATTCGCGCAAAGCGTCAGCCGATGCATCGCGCATGACAAAGGCATCGCCGATCCGGCGCGGCAGGATCAAGGTGATCCGGCCGTCTCGCACCTTTTTGTCCTTGCCCATATGCGCGACCAGGCGGTTGGCCGCGGCGCCCCCCGACAGGCCTATCGCGGCGAGCTTGGTCGGAAGCCCGGCCGCCGCAAGGTGACGTCGGACGCGGGAGGCGTCCTGTCCGGTCGCGATCCCGAGGCGGACAGCAAAATCGAAAGCCAGGACCATGCCAAGCCCAACCGCCTCTCCGTGCAGCAAGGCGTCGCTGAACCCGGTCTCGGCTTCCAGCGCATGGCCGAAGGTATGGCCGAAATTGAGCAGAGCGCGGTCACCCTCCTCACGTTCGTCGGCGGCGACGATCGTCGCCTTCATTTGACAGCTCGTCAGGATCGCGCGCGTGACCGCGTGCGGCTCGAGGTCGCAGACTGCCTTACGCTGCGCTTCGAGCCACTCGAAGAACCCCGCGTCGCGGATCAGTCCGTATTTCGCGATCTCGGCATAGCCGGCGCGCAATTCTCGCGCCGGCAGCGTCGTCAGCGTGTCCGTGTCGGCAAGCACCTGGCGCGGCTGATAGAAGGCGCCGAGCAGGTTCTTGCCGGCAGCGGTGTTGATCGCCGTCTTGCCGCCGACCGAGCTATCGACCTGTGCCAACAGCGTCGTCGGGATCTGTACAAAATCGATGCCGCGCAACAATGTCGCCGCGGCGAAACCGGCGATGTCGCCGACCACGCCGCCGCCAAGCGCGACGAGCATCGTGCCGCGCTCGATCCCGCAGGCGAGAATATCGTCGACCAGCCCGCCGAAATGGGCGAGGTCCTTGGTTCCTTCGCCAGCCGGCAGGACGATCTCCCGATGCGCGATGCCATGCTCATCAAAGCTGGCGCATAGCGGGCTGAGGTGATGCGCCGCGACGATCCGGTCCGTGATGATGATGGCCTGACGGCGGCGCATCAGCGGCAGGATCTCCGCCCCGGCGCGAACGATGAGACCGGGGCCAATAACGATATCGTAGCTGCGATCGCCGAGCTCGACGCGCAGGCGCTCGGAGTTCCCCGAAACGGTCATGGCTCGCCATCCGGTTCGGGCGGCAGCAGCGCGCGGGGACAGGCGGCAAGCGCGGCGATGGTTCGGCTCGCGGTCAAATCCGCCGCGCCGTCACCACTGTCGACCGTAATATCGGCCTCCGCATAGATCGGGTAGCGGCGCTCGATGAGTTCCGTCAGCACGGCGCGGGGGTTCCCCTGTTTCAGGAGGGGCCGGTTGCTGCGGCGCGCGACCCGCGTCAACAACGTGTCGATATCGGCGCGCAGCCACACGGAGACGCCGCGGCGCGCGATTTCGGCGCGGGTCGCGGGATCCATGAAGGCGCCGCCGCCGGTCGCCAAAACATGAGCAGGTTGCGCGAGCAGACGGGTGATGACACGGCGCTCGCCATCGCGAAAAACCACCTCGCCGCGATTGCGAAAGATTTCTTCGACAGTTTCGCCGGCCGCCGCCTCGATCTCGCAGTCCGAATCGAAGAACGGCAAATTGAGCCGCGCCGCGAGGCGGCGGCCGATATTGGTCTTGCCCGCGCCCATCAACCCGACCAGAACAATCGTGCGGTTTGGCACGAAAGCCGTTGCTGGCGCTTCCGCTCGCGCCTTTGGCCGGGTCTGGATTTTTGCCGTGCTCTTCTGCATCCCTCGCCGCTCTTCCGCCGGGCACGCCGGGAGGGTACTAGCATATCGCGCGGCCTTTTCGCCAACCGGTGCGGCCGGCGCGGCCATGGCAAGACGGGTTGGGACATGGGAAAGGTAGCGATTATCCTCATTGTTATCCTGGTCCTCGCGATCGCCAGCGGCTTTGTCGTGCTGGCCTATTGGGACATCCCCGCGCCCACGAGCCATGTCGACAAGGTGCTGCCGGATGCGCGGTTCCCGAAATAGGCAGCCTGCCGCCTCGGCACAATCGCACCGGCTCGAAGCCTTTCTTGAGATGCTGGCCGCCGAGCGCGGCGCGGCGCGGCTAACGATCGCTGCTTACCGCAACGATCTCGTGCATTTGGCGAGTTTTCTCGCCGGTCGCGGCCAAGCCCTCGAGACCGCCGACGCAGCAGCCCTGCACGCCTATTTCGCGGATACGCGATCGCGCCGTTTGTCGCCGAGAACGGTGGCGCGGCGGCTTTCCGCAATGCGGCAGTTCTACCGCTTTCTGCTCGGCGAGGGCGCCCGCAAGGATGATCCGACGGCGCAGCTCGATGCGCCGCGACTGGGGCGACCTCTCCCCAAGATACTGGCCGAGGAGGAAGTCGGGCGGCTGATCGCCACCGCGGCCGCCTGGCCAGGGCAAGAGGGCGTAAGGCTGCGGTGCCTCCTCGAAATCCTGTATGCGGCGGGTTTGCGTGTTTCGGAATTGGTGGGCCTGCCCTTGGCCGCGGCGCAGCGCGATCCGCGTTTTCTGCTGGTGCGTGGCAAAGGCGGCAAGGAGCGACTGGCACCGCTGAGCCAGCCCGCGCGCGAGGCGCTCGCCGATTATCTCAAATCCCGTGCCGCATTCCTGCCGCAGACTTCGGGCAGCAAGACAGGGCGCTGGCTGTTTCCGTCGCGCGGCGCAGCTGGCCATTTGACCCGGCAGCGCTGCGCGCAGCTGATGAAAGAACTTGCTCTTGCCGCCGGGCTCGACCCGGCGAAGCTGTCGCCGCATGTGCTGCGGCATGCGTTCGCCAGCCACCTGCTCGACCACGGGGCCGATCTCAGGAGCGTGCAACAGATGCTCGGGCATGCCGACATAGCAACGACGCAGATCTACACCCATGTGCAGGGGGACCGGCTGCGGCGATTGGTCGAGACCGCGCACCCGCTGGCGCAGCGAAAGTAAATCCCGGGCCCATGCGCCACTTCCTCGATTTCGAACGGCCGATTGCCGAACTCGAAGGCAAGATCGACGAGCTCCGGCATCTTTCGACCGACAGCGGCCTCAATATCGCCGAAGAGGTTGGCCGCCTCGAAGCCCAGGCCGGCCGCCTGTTGCAGCAAAGCTATGGACGGCTGACGCCGTGGCAGAAGGTGCAGGTGGCGCGCCACCCCGACCGGCCGCACGCGTCGAGCTACATCGCCGCGCTGATCAGCGATCTCATGCCGCTCGCAGGGGACCGGGCGTTTGGCGAAGACAGCGCCATTATCGGCGGGATCGGCCGGTTTCGCGGCCGCAGCGTCCTCGTTCTCGGCACCGAAAAGGGCGCCGATACCGAGAGCCGGGTGAAGCACAATTTCGGCATGGCGCGGCCGGAGGGTTACCGGAAAGCGCGGCGGCTAATGCGGCTGGCCGAGCGCTTTGGCCTGCCGGTGCTGACCTTGGTGGATACGGCCGGAGCCTATCCCGGTATCGATGCCGAGGCGCGCGGGCAGAGCGAGGCGATCGCGCGCGCGATCGAGACCTGTCTCGACATCCGCGTCCCGGTCGTCTCGGCGATTATTGGCGAGGGCGGCTCGGGCGGCGCCATCGCATTGGCGGCGGCGAACACCGTGCTGATGCTCGAGCATGCGGTGTATTCGGTCATCTCGCCCGAGGGCTGCGCCTCGATCCTGTGGCGCGACGGCGCCCACGCGCCGCAAGCCGCTGAAGCGCTGAAGCTGACCGCGCCGGAACTCCTCCGGCTTGGCGTCATCGACCGGGTCGTGCCGGAACCGCTGGGCGGCGCGCACCGGCTGCCGGGGCAGGCGATTGCCGCGATGGGCGAGGCGCTTGACGAGGCGCTCTCGGCGCTGCTGCCGTCTGACGGAGATCGGCTGCGCGAAGACCGCCGGCGCAAATTCCTGGCGATCGGCAGCACACCGGCGGGATAGGCCGATCCCGGATAGGCCTATCCACCCGAGTTCAGGCCCTCTTTAAACAGTGTGTGGCGGCTACCCACATCTAGCGCGGCGCAGCGCGTGCGCCGGCCGCTTCATCGGAAGCTGGCCACTCTTCGCGGGAAGGTATCGATGACCCCCCAGGAACGCGATCTGCTGACGACCCTGCTCGACCGCTTGAAGAGCACCGCGGTACCGGGACAGCCGAAGGATCCTGACGCAGACAGACTGATCCGACAGGCCGTCGCCGAACGCCCGGATATGCCCTATTACCTAGTCCAGACCGTGCTGATCCAGGACCTCAGCCTGCATCAGGCGCAGGCGCGGATCGCCGAGCTGGAGCAGCAGCTGGCGGACGCCAATGCCTCGCAATCCCAGCCGACGAGCTTTCTCGGCCGGCTGTTGGGCGGCGGCCAATCGGCGCAGCCTTCGGGCAGCGGCGGGGCCACTGCCGGGCCGTGGAGCCGCGGTCCTAATGTCGCGCCCCCGCCAGCGCAGCAAGGCGCGCCGCAGTACGCGCAGCCCGGCTATGCCCAACCTGGCTATGCGCAACCGGGCACCGCGCCCGGTGTCGGCATGCTCGGCGGCGCTGGCGGCGGCGGGTTCCTGCGCTCGGCAGCGGCCACGGCGGCCGGGGTCGCCGGCGGCGCGCTGCTGTTCCAGGGTATCTCGTCGATGTTCGGACATGGCTATGCCAACAGCCTCTATGGCGGCATGGGCGGCATGACGCCCGGCCTCGGCGAAACCGTTATCAACAATTATTACGGCGACAGCAGCGGCGGCGGCGCCGATTACGGCGGTGGTTCGGATCCCGGCTACGCCGGCGGCGGGCCGGATAGCGGCGGCGCCGATTATGGCGGGGGTGGCGGAGGCGACTACGGCGGCGGTGGCGGCGGCGATTTCGGCGGCGGCGGCGATCCGTCCTGCTGAGAAATCGTCAGCAGCTTTATCAAAGCCAATGGTTCGGCCGGGCAGATGTCCGGCCGAACGCGTTTTGAGCCTCGCGTTACCTCGTCGAAATTAAGCGGCGGCGGCTCCGAGCACGCGGCCGCCGAAGACCTGCGCGAACGCCCTGGCCTCGGCCTCGACGATAAACTCGACGCGAAAGACTTTCCTGCCGCCGATCGAGGTGGAGCGAAACGCGCCTGGCTCGCAGCGTTGATGGTCGAGCCACGTCCGCATCTGATTCATTCGGGACGTCAAGTCACCGTCGATGGGGATCTCGACAATGTACAGCATGAGCGTGACTCCGCTTGGGGAGAGCGGAATTCCACTCTAGCGCACCTCATGGGCGGCGAACATCGCTTTATTGTAATCAGCAGGTAACAGCACGCCCTTTGGTCTGATTTCTCTTTGCGGTGTTGCGCTGCTGCAATAAAGCGACGAGAGCGAGGATTACGCGGCGGCCTTCCGGTTGGCTGCGAGCCGGGCATCGACGAGAGCGACTGTGCGATCGACGATCTCGTTGCGCATGCCGTATTGCGCGCCGATCAGCTGCACCAGACGATCGGTGCGCTCGATGTTCGGCACGCCGTTGTTGAGCGCCCGCGCCGCCGAAGACGGCCGCACGAGATCGTTCGCCGCTGCAGCATATTTCTCGAAGGGCACGAGGTCGTTCGGCGACGCACCGAGCCTCTCGCAGACGCCGCACACCCAATTGTAGACCGCGCGCGAGGTCTCGATGTCGCGGTGGACGGCGTCCTTGATATCGACGGCGCCGTCCTCTGTGACGCAGCGGTAATTGCCGGTCAGCAGCATCGCCCATTTTGCGAGCGGCACAAAAATCGAGTCGTGCACCCGCAGCTTGACCGGCAACTCCAACGGGCCGTCGCCAGCGTCGTAGCGGGCCGCGTCGACGTCCTTTTCCAGCTGGCGCAGAATCGCCGTGTGCTGGTCGCTGGCGAAGCGCGCGACCTTGAAGTTGGTCGGCAAGGTCACGAGCAGAAAATTGATCTTCTCGCCGGGCGGGCGGATCGCCTGCGGGTCAGGGCTGCACAGCGTCAGCGCGCCGGGCTCGAAATTGTCCCATACGCTCGCATCGGTAAAGGCGGGCTTCAGCGCATCCGTGTTCAAGCCGGGGATGCGCTTCAGATACGGCAAGGGCGGCATGTTCATGATCGACATCGTCGGCTTCCGGCTCTTCGCGACGGCATCGAGTAGCTCGCGCACCCCAGGCGAGCGGTATTGCGGCTCCTGCATCGCGAGCGCGACGAGATCGAAGTCAGACGGCTTGACGTCGCCAGGGCCGGCGGCTGACAGCTTGCCGGGCAAATTGCGCGAGTTGAGCTCGATGGGCTCGTTGCGGCCGCGGATCGGCAAGCGGACCCGGGCGCCCTCGCTGTTAAAGGCTTCGACCTCGGCGGGGAGGCAGACCATCGTGATCTTATGGCCGCCGAACAGCAGCTTTGTCGCCAGGAGCGAGCCGTAGGAAGCGCCCAGAATCAGCACGTTGTAAGCCATAAACCTCCTCCTCCGCCGGATCGGGGGCCGGCGCGCCGCGACCTTATGCGGGCCGGACGATGCCGGATGGCGCAGCCCGGAGCAAGCGCCAAAGCCCGAGTTAAGACCCGGCGTTTTCGCCAGCAAGGATGGCCGGCAATCCGTCGCGATAGCTCGGGTAGCGGAGCCGAACGCCGAGCTCCTGTTTGATCAGCGCATTCGAGACGCGCTTATTGTCGGCATAGAAGCTGCGAGCCATTGGAGACAGCTCGGCGGTCTCGAACGGCACGAGCGGCGCTGCTGGAAGACCGAGCAGCCCGGCGGCATGGGCGATGACATCCGCGGGGCTGGCCGGCGCGTCATCGCAGACATTGTAGACCGCGCCGGGCCGCCGCCGGGCGATCGAGGCGCGCAGCACGGTGGCGAGGTCATCGACATGGATGCGCGAGAAGACCTGCCCCGGCTTGTCGATACGGCGCGCCATGCCGGCGCGCAGTGCGTCGAACGGGCTGCGGCCCGGTCCGTAAATGCCGGCGAGGCGAAAGACATGCACCGGCACGCCGCGATCGCTGCATAGGCGGAGCCAGGCGGTCTCGGCGGCAACGCGCCGTGTGCCGCGCTCGCCGGTCGGGCGCGATTCCGAAGTCTCGTCGACCCACTCGCCGCCGCGGTCGCCGTAGACGCCGGTCGTCGAGAGATAGCCGAGCCAGGCAAGGCCCGGGATCGCGGCGATGTCGTCGCGATGACGGTCGAACACCGGGTCGCCTGAAGCGTCAGGCGGCACCGAGACGAGAACGTGCGTAATGCCGGCGAAGGCGGTTGGATCGAGCGGGTGATCGCGATCGAACCGCAACCGACGGATATGCCGATCTGCCGGCAGCGGGCCATCCGGCTCGCCGCGGCTGGTGCCGGTGAGATGCCACTCTGGGTCGAGCTGGCGCGCCAAGGCCCGGGCGCTGTAGCCGAAGCCGAAGCACAAGAGATGACCGCTCACGGCGCTCGTTTCTCCGCCGCCACTGCGGGAGCGTGGGCCGGCGGCTCGCTTTCGAGATATGGCGCGACGCGGCGCTGGCGGGCCCAGGTCAGAGCGCAAACCGCGACCGAGATCACCGCCCCGATCGCAAGCGGCAGGCGGAGGCCGAAGCGCTCGCTGAGCGAGCCGATCAACAGCGCGCCGAGCGCCGGACCGGCGCGGAAGATCATGCCGTAGAGCGCCATGACCCGGCCGCGCATCTGCGGCTCGACCGAAGCCTGGATCAGGGTCTGCGCGCCAACGCCGGTGATGACCATCGCGGCGCCGGCGACAAAGACAAAGGGCAGCGCGACATAGAACCGGTCGGTCGCGGCAAAGGCGAGGATCGCCAGCGAGATGACCAGCGTGTTGCCGAGAACGACGGAGGTCAGCCCGGTCAGCCCGGGGCGCCGCAGCATCCAGGCGCCGCCGCAAATCGCGCCCAGCCCGACGGTCGAGACCAAGACCGACAGCCCGGCCGCGCCGCGCTGAAATATGTCGTCGGCGAAGCCGGGAAAGAGCTCGACATAGCCGCGCGTCGCGATCGTCGTGATCGTAAACAGCATCAGCATCGGCGCGATGCCGGGATGGCGGCTGACATAGAGGTAGGCTTCGGCCGACGCCTTCAGCACGTTGCGCGGAGCCATGCCCGACATCGCGGCGACGCGGCGCAGCCGGGTCATCGTCGCGAAGAACCAGACATACGTCGCGGCGTTCAGCGCAAACGCAGCCCCGACGCTGACCTGGGCGATAACAATTCCGGCGATCGCCGGTCCGATAAAGCGCGCCGAGTTGAAGACAATCGAGTTGATCGCCAATGCCGAGGGCAGCGCCGGTCGATCGACGAGGTTCGAGATCAACGCCATGCGCGAGGGCTGGGCGAAGGAATTGGTGATGCCGAGCAACAGCGTCAGCGCGAGCAGCCATTCGATCGTGATGGCGTCGGTATAGACCAGAATGGCCAACAGGCTCGCCTGCACGCCGCCGATGATTTGCGTCGCGCGGATGACGCTGACCTGATTGCGGCGATCGGCCAGGACGCCAGCCAGCGGGCTCAGAAAGACGACCGGGAAGAACTCCGCCATCGACATGATGCCGAGCCAGGCGCCGGAATGCGTCAAGGTCCAGGCGAGCCACCCGACCGAGACGCGCTGCAGCCAGGTGCCGATCAGGCCGACCGCGTTGCCGCTGACATAGATGCGGTAGTTGCGGTGCGCAAAGGCCGGGGCGACATTGCCGAACCAGCTGGCGAGATGAAGGTGGTCGGAGGCCAAAAGCGGCAGAATCCCGATTATGCGGCGGATGCCGCATTATGGGGGCAATCGCCGCGCGCGCCCAATATCGCGGCACTGGGGAGGATGGATGGAATGCAGAGATCGATGCCGAGCATGCCGGAAACCCTGAGCTATTCGGTCGTCGCGGCCGTTGCCGTTACGATCATTGCCGCCCTGTTCACCGCGGCGACCGGGCCGCGTGACCTGGTCTCGGCCGTGCTGGTGCTGGCGATCGCCGGCGGCATCTACTGGCTGATCGGCCGCCATCCGGCGACGATCGTCACCGCGAAGCAGGCCGCCGCGGCCGGAGCGACCCTCCTGGCGGTGTGCACCCTCGCCGACCTCGCCGCCGGATACCCCTACCAGGGCATCCTGTTTCTGCTCGGCGCCGCCGCGCTCGCGGTCGCCTTTGTGCTGTTGCAGCAGGGGACGGTCCCCGTTGAAGTGCGCTTTGGGACGATGAGCGCCTTTAACGCGTCACCCGGCGTGACGCAGCTGCGGATGCTCGAGGAATTGCGCGACGCCGGTATCCTGACCGCGGAAGAATTTGCCGCCAAGCGGAGGCTGATCCTGCCGTGAGGCCGATGAAACGCTGATCAGAAATCGAGGTCGGGGTAGTGTTTCGGCGGCGCGACGCCGGGCACGTGATCGGACAGGATCTGGCGGAAGCTCGGCCGCGACTTGATGCGGGCATACCATTCCTTGGCGGGCTCGTGCGCATCCCAGGGCACATCGCCCAGATAATCGAGGCTCGAGAGATGCGCCGCCGCGGTGATGTCGGCCGCGGAGAAATGGTCGCCCGCAAGCCAGCGCCGCCGCTCGACGAGATAGCCGATGTAATCGAGATGCGCCGGCAGATTGGCATGGCCGGCGCGGATCGCCTGCGAGTTCGGCTGGCTGTAGCCCTGGTAGCGCCGCATCATCTTTTCGCCAAGCAGGTTCTCGGTGACCTCAAGGTTCATCTTTGTGTCGAACCAGGCGCAGAGCCGGCGAACCTCGGCGCGGTCGACGGGGTTGATGCCGATCAGGATCTTCTCGCGGTAGACCTCGTCGAGATACTCGACAATTGCATCGGTGCCGGCGAGGACGGTGCCGTCGGGCTCGATCAGCACGGGCACATCGCCCGCCGGGTTGAGTGCGAGAAACTCCGCCCGCCGCTCCCAGACCTTTTCGAGCTTTAGCGTGAAGTCGAGGTTCTTCTCGGCCAGGACGAGGCGCACCTTGCGCGCGAAGGGCGACAAGGTGAGGTGATAGAGCACTCGCATTCGGAAATTCTATCCTCGCGGGCGGCGGCTGAACATGGCCGGGCTATGCAGCCCGCAAAGACCTAGGGACGCCGCCCCCAAGTGAAGATCGAGGTCAGCGCGTAATTCAACAAGGCGCCGATCGCCGCGCCGGCGATTCCCGCCAGGAGCCACCTGCCGGTCAAATCAAAGACGTCGCGAGCAACGGCGACGTTGGTCAAGGCGCCGAGACCGCAGAGCAGCATGAAGGAAGCGAGGCCGCGTACCGCCTGCCAGCCGACGAGGCGGCAATCGCGGTAGGTCAGCATATTGTTCAGAAAGAAGTTCGAGATCATCGCGATGGCGGTCGCGATCGACTCGCCAAGGGTGAAGTCCGCGCCGGCGAACAGCGCGAGGCGCAAGACCGCCAGATTGAGGAAGATGCCGCTCAACCCGACAACAAAGAAAAGCAGCATGCGATACGATACGTAGCGGTGGGTCAGCTTCTCGGCGAGAAGCAGCAGGTATTCGACGCCGGTAAACGCATCGAGCTTGCTCGCGCCGCGGCTTCGGGCCCGAAAGCGGTAGGGCAGTTCGACGATACGCAACGGCCGCATCGCGGAAGCGAGAATGTCGATCAGGATCTTTGTGCCAATCCCCGAGAGGCGTGGCGCAACCTCGTCGACAAGCGCGCGGCGCAGCATGAAAAAACCGCTGACCGAGTCGGCGACATCGGCCTCGATCAGGCGCCGCGCGAGGCGGGCGCCGTAAACGCTGAGCCGCTTGCGCCGGTCGGACGACAACCCTTCCGGGCTGCCGGTTTCGACATAGCGGCTGGCGATGACGACATCGGCGGCATCGTCCTTGAGCGCATTATGCATGCGCGGCAGCAGGGTTTCATCGTGCTGCAGGTCGCCGTCGATGACCGCGACGAACGGCGCCGAGGTCGCCAGCATGCCTTCGATGCAGGCCGAGCTCAGCCCCCGTCGTCCGATGCGCCGGATGCAGCGGATGCGCGGGTCGCGCTCGCCGAGCGCGCGGATGTGCTCGGCGGTGCCGTCGGGCGAATCGTCATCGACAAACACGACCTCCCAGGCGATGCCGCGCAGGGTGCGATCGAGACGGCCGACCAGGAGATCGACATTGTCGCGTTCGTTGAAAGTGGGCACGACAACGCACAATTCCGGCCCTTTTTGACCGGACAGATCGGCCGCGCCGGTCGCAGCCGGCTCGCGCGTCTCGCGAGGATCGGCGATCGAGGCCATCGGTACTCCCTCGGCGAGAGAACCGGCGTACCGGGAGCCTGTCAAGGCCGCCTCGTCCGGCATGTGGCTCGGGGATTTGGCTGCGGCCCCGCCGTTCGGCAGATAGCATAGGTTGGCATTGATGCCGCCGGGAGCACCAGATGGCCCTCCGCACCGAGCCGTTTCCCAAAAACCATGTCACGGTCGCCGGCAAGCGCATGGCCTATGTCGAGCTGGGCGAGGGTGAGCCCGTGTTTCTGTTCCTGCACGGCAACCCGACCTCGTCCTATCTGTGGCGCAACGTCATGCCGGAAGTTGCCGGGATTGGACGCTGCATCGCGCCGGACCTGATCGGCATGGGCGATTCCGACAAGCTCGACGACCCCGGCCCCCTCACCTACCGCTTCGCAACGCACCGCGATTTCCTGTGGGGCTTTATCGATGCGGTGATCGGGCCCGAGCGGCCGGTCGTTCTCGTCGCCCATGATTGGGGCTCGGCATTGGGTTTCGACTGGGCCAACCAGCATCGCGAGCGGGTCCTGGGCATCGCTTATATGGAGGCGATCGTGCGGCCCTTGAGCTGGGCGGAATGGCCAGAGGCGTCGCGGCGCGTCTTTCAGGGGTTTCGTTCGCCCGCAGGCGAGGAGATGATCCTCGAGCGCAATATCTTCGTCGAACGCGTGCTGCCCGCTTCGATCTTGCGGCAATTGGCGCCGGAGGAGATGGCGGAATACCGCCGGCCGTTCCAGAATCGCGACGACCGCTGGCCGACCCTGGCCTGGCCGCGCGAGATCCCGATCGACGGCGAGCCGGCGGATGTCGCCGCATTGGTTGCGGCCTATGCCGAGTGGATGCAGCGGAACGATGTCCCGAAGCTGTTCATCAATGCCGAGCCCGGCGCGATCCTGACCGGGGCGCCGCGCGAGTTCTGCCGAGAGTGGCGTAACCAGACCGAAGTAACCGTCAAAGGCAGCCATCTCATCCAGGCGGATTCCGGGCCGGAAATCGGCCAGGCGATCGCGGATTGGGCCGCGACATTGCCGCGGAGCGCGGCATGAGCCTCGCCGCGCGGCTCGGGGTCGAGCGCGGGGTCATCCTGCATGTCGACGACCTCGCGATGTGCCGCGGCGGAAACCAAGCCTTTCTCGAGCTCGCGACCCAGGGCGCGGTGAGTTGCGGCTCGGTCATGGTGCCGTGCCCGTGGTTTCGCGAGATCGCCGAGGCCGCTGCAGCCGATCCGGCGCTCGATCTCGGCGTCCATCTGACCTTGACCAGCGAATGGCTGCATTACCGCTGGCGGCCGCTGTCGACGACGAGCCGCGCCTCGGGGCTGATCGACGAGGAGGGCTATCTCTGGCGCGATGTCGCGAGCCTGCGCGCCCATCTCGTGCCGGAAG
>WNGO01000966.1_pt1 | contig 19767 bp, 18 predicted proteins | sample 5400511 | NCBI WGS metagenome assembly WNGO01 (sample SAMN13153380, study PRJNA577476) | soil metagenome | isolation source: 20 cm soil or saprolite under Garry oak tree replicate 2 | place: USA:California | collected 2016-06-15 | reverse complement strand
CCGGGAAGCTAATCGGGCGCCCCGACCGGGTCGTGCTGGCCGAGTACCAGAAGGACGCTCATGGCAAGGAGAACTTGGTCGGTGGCCTGCGGTGGCTCCACGAGACCCAGCACGATCTCGACGGCCTCCGCTCAAAGGAGCGAGCGCAGCAAGCCTGGAATCACATCGAGAAGTTTTTTCGGGCGCCGACGCGGGTGACGGCGGTAACGCCTGTGCGGCTCGACGAGTACGCTAAGGCACGGCTCCAGGAGGGCGCCGCGCGGCAAACGGTCAACAACGAGCTGTCGGCCCTCCGGCGCGGGTTCAATCTCGCGATCGAGAAGGGTATCCTTGGCACCGCACCGCGCATCAAGCTCCCGAAGGTGGACAACGCGCGCGAGGGGTTCTTCGAGGACGACGACTTCGCCGCGGTCCTCTTGGAGCTGCCTGCCTACGCGCAGCCCATCATCCGGTTCCTGCGCGTCACGGGCTGGCGCGTCATGGAAGTGCTCCGGCTGACCTGGGACCGGATCGATTGGGAGCGGCACGGGATTCGGTTGAGTGCGCGTCAGACGAAGGGCAAGCGGGCGCGCCTTTTCCCGTTCGGGTTGGCCCCGGACCTGAAGGCGGTGCTGGAGACCGCGTGGGAGACCCGTGAGGGACCGTTCGTGTTCCAGCGGAATGGGAAGCCCATCGGATACACGACCCTGGTGCATCACTGGCAGGGGGCGACGAAGCGCGCGGGTTGCACCGGACGGATCATGCACGATCTGCGCCGGACGGCGGTGCGGGACTTCCTGGAGGCCGGGGTGGACGAAGGCACGATCATGTTACTGTGCGACTGGAAGACGCGCTCCGTGTTCGACCGCTACAACATCATCAACCAAGACCGCCTCGCTGCGGCCGTAGCCAAGCGGTTCAATGGCACAGTTGGTAAGTTCAAGCCCTGTATAGCCCGGCGCCGTAGCCAAGTGGTAAGGCAGAGGTCTGCAAAACCTCTATTCGTCGGTTCGATTCCGACCGGCGCCTCTCCCAGAATCCGACATGGCCCGCGTCCTGATCATCGACGACGACGTCACGCTCCGGCAAGCGCTGACGAAGCATCTGGAGCACGCCGGCCACGAGGTCCGGCAGGCTGCGGACGGCGACGCAGGGGTCCGCGCGTACAAGCGACACGCCGCCGACGTGGTGATCGTGGACATCTTCATGCCCGGGCAGGGTGGGTTGCAAACCATCGGCCGGCTGCGCCGCGAATGGCCGGCGGTGAAGATCATCGCAATGTCCGGGGTCAAGAGCGCGGGATCGATCGATGTCGGGGGACACGCGGTGGCCCTGGGGGCTGATCGCTTCGTCACGAAGCCGTTCGAGCCCGCGACACTGGTGACCCTGGTCGCCGCCCTGCTCGGCGACAATAAAGACGGGGCTCCTTAACCGTCGCTAGCCCGCGACGGCCGCCGCTTTCGCCCGCTCGGGCGGGGCAGCCGACACGATCACCCCTTGGCCGAGCGAGACGCCCGGCGAGGGCGTTGCCCCCTGCTCGCCGAAGTACGCCTCCTCACCATGCTCGCTCAGGTCGAGCCCGGAGAGCTGCTCCCGCACGCCGGCCTTGGCACCGAGCGTCGCCTGCACCAGCGCCATGATAATCGCCGTGCCGACGGCGGCAATCGCCACGGCGGCGAGGATCGCGACGACCTGCACGCCCATCTGGGCGAAGTTGCCGGCCAGCCAGCCGTCGCCGCCCGCGGGGTTCGCCAGTTTCGTGGCGAAGACGCCCGTCAGCAGTGCCCCGGCCACTCCTGCGAGCCCATGGCAGGAGAATACGTCCAACGAGTCATCGAGCCGTGTCTTCGCACGGATCTGGATGGCGGTGTAGCTCACGAGCGCCGCCAGCGCGCCTACGGCGAGTGAGGCCGGCGCGGTGATGTAGCCCGCCGCCGGCGTGATGCCGACGAGGCCGACCACGAGGCCCGTCGCGGCGCCCACGGCGGTCGCCTTCCCGGTGCGGAGCAGGTCGAGGCACACCCACGCGACCATTGCAGTCGCGGCGGCGGTGTTGGTGTTCGTGAACGCGAGGGCGGCGAGCCCATTGGCAGCGAGCGCGGATCCGGCGTTGAATCCGAACCAGCCGAACCACAGGAGCCCCGCGCCGAGCAGCACGAGCGGGACGTTGTGGGGCACGATCGCGGTGCGCTTGAAGTCTTTCCGGGGCCCGAGCATGCGGGCGGCCACGAGCGCGGACACGCCGGCACTGATGTGGACAACCGTGCCGCCGGCGAAGTCGAGCGCGCCGAGCTTTGCCAGCCAGCCCCCCGACCCCCACACCCAGTGGGCGAGTGGGTCGTACACGAACGTCGCCCAGAGGACGAGGAACACGACGTAGGCGCGGAACCGCATGCGTTCCACGATCGCGCCGGAGATCAGGGCCGGCGTGATGATCGCAAACATGAGCTGGAACATCGCGTGAGCCTGCAGCGGGATCGTGGCCCCGTACGCGGGGTCGGGATCCAAGCCCACGCCCTTGAAGCCGAGCCAGGAGAGCCCGCCCCACCAGGGAGTGCCGTGCCCGAATGCGATGGAGTAGCCGACCAATACCCACTGCACGCTGATCAGACCCAACGCGACGACGCTCATCATCATCGTGTTGAGGGCGTTCTTGGGCCGCACCAGGCCGCCATAGAAGAACGCGAGGCCCACTGTCATCACCATCACCAGCGCACTGGAGGTGAGGACCCAGGCGGTGTCGCCCGCCGAAATGGGGTTCATGGCGCCTCCTCGCCGGCCGCGGCACCCGCGTGGTGCGCGCTCTCGATCGCCGCGCGCTGCACGACGTCCGCGTTCACCGCGGTGAGCGCCGCGTTGTCGTTCTCGCCCGTGCGGATGCGGATCACGCGCTCGATCGCCTGGACGAAGATCTTGCCGTCGCCCACTTCACCGGTGCGGGCGGACGCCAGGATGGCTTTGATACACGGTTCGACGAACGGCTCGGAGCACACCATCTCGATCTTGACCTTCTCGTGAAACTCCATGACGACCGTGTTGCCGCGGTACTGACTCACGATCTCCTGCTCGCCCCCGTGACCGCTCACGCGACTCAGCGTGATCCCGGTGACGCCGGCCTGGAACAGCGCCGCCTTGACTTCGGGCAGGCGTTCGGGCCGAACGATAGTTGTGATGAGTTTCATAATGGAGAAGCTAGCCCCCCGCGAGACACGGTGTCAACGGAATCGTGCGTCGGATGCGCGAAATGAGTATCACGTAGCAGTCGTGTACGCACAGCATACTATATGCCGTTGTCGCCAGCCTGCAAGTCGTGCAGAGGGGCTGATCCACCCATCCTACCGGGTTAGCCCGGTTGTGGGGGGATGCCAGGGTCGCCGCAGGGGTCGTAGCGGCGGCACAGCACCCGCACATGGGGGACGGTCGCCTGACCGCGTGCGAGGACACTGCTACCTCGGCCGCATGCTCGCTCGGTCGGGCATAGAAGTCGCCTGAACTCCGGGCCGTCACCGGCCAAGGAGGGCCCATGCATTCGACCGCGCGAGTCATCGCTCTGCTCGCGGTTTTGTCCTGCGCGGCGGCTGCGGCGCGGGCGCAGTATCCGCAGCGCCGCGACGGCTTCTGGATCGGCTTCGGGCTGGGCTACGGCGCGGCCAACATCACGTGCGACAACTGCGTGGACAGCTCCAGTGTTGGCGGAATCACGGGGTTCGTGAAACTCGGCGGCGCGCCCAGTCAGAACCTGCTCATCGGCGGGACGATCAACGCCTGGTCCCGTACGAACGCGGGACTAACGGAGACAATTGCCAATGTCACGGCGTCGGTCTATCTGTACCCGGCCACGAGGAGCGGATTCTTCGTCACGGGCGGTCTCGGCGTTTCCAGCTATCATGCGAACACGTTCCCGTCGTCAGACGGCACGGGGTTGGGGCTCACGGCGGGTGCAGGGTACGACATCCGGGTCGGCCGCGACGTGTCGCTCACGCCGGTCGTGAACTTTATGTTCGGCGCGCTCGGAGATTTCGACGTGCCACTGAGCGGTGGGGGATTCGCGACGGCGAGGGGCTGGAAGCAGCACGTGATCGACTTCGGTTTAGGCGTCACGTTCCACTGATTCCGGCACGCTCCTGGCTTTTCATTATCTTGACCCACCCGCAATGCTCATGCTGCTCGTGGCGCTCGGCTCGCAGGCCCCCGCACCGTGTCCGCACGCCGCGGCGGCAGGCCGCGAGACGACCACGGGTTGGCGGGCCTACCGGCGCGAGGCCATCGCCGAGGCGGCGACGCACTTCGCGGCGGCCGATTCTCTGTGCCCAGGTGATCACGCTACGCAAATCGGGCTCGGTTTCGTCCTCCTGAGGCAGAGTCAGCCGCGCGGCGCTGCGGAGCGCTTCCTTCGAGCCGTGGCGAGCGACACGAGCGACGCCGAGGCGTGGTATGGGCTCGGCCTGGCCCGCTCGCGCCTGGGCCAGCGCGCTGCGGCGGTCGACGCGTGGCGCCGCACGCTACGCCTCGCCCCCGGGTATGAAGACGCCGAGCTCCAACTCCTGGCGCTCGGCGACAGTGGGCTCGCACTCCCCGCCGTGGTGCGGCCGGTCGACCCTGCTGTGCCGGCCCGGACGGCGGGGGACGGCTTCGAGATCCACACGAACGCCGGGTGGCGACCGTTCTACGTGAAAGGTATCAACCTCGGCGTCGCGCTTCCCGGCCGCTTCCCCTCCGAGTTTCCTACCGACGATTCGACGTACGGCCGTTGGCTCGAGCTGATCGCGGGCGCGCACGCTAACGCTGTCCGCGTCTACACGATTCTTCCGCCCGCGTTCTACCGGGCGCTCAAAACGTGGAACGAGGCGCACCCCGATCGCGCCCTGTGGCTGCTGCACGGCGTGTGGACCGAGCCGCCGCCGGGGGCCGACTACGATGCGCCCGGCTGGAAGACGGACTTCCGCAGCGAGATGCGGCGCGTGGTGGACCTGGTGCACGGGCACGCCTTGATCGCGGCGCGCCCGGGGCACGCGTTCGGCCGCTATGAGAGCGACGTGTCGGATCACGTCCTGGGGTTCATCATCGGCCGGGAGTGGGAGCCATTTTCGATCAGGGTCTACAACGCGCGGCGGCGCGATCACACCGCGTTCGCCGGTCGGTTTCTCGCGCTGGATCGGGGCACACCGGCCGATGCGTGGATGGCCGAGCAGTGCGATTACCTGGTCGCGTACGAGTGGGATACCTATCACGCCCAGCGGCCCATCGCGTACACCAACTGGCCCACGCTCGACCCCCTCGTCCACCCGACAGAGCCCACGCTCGAGGAGGAGCAGGGACTGCGTCGCCGCTACGGATTCCCGCCCAATCCGCGGCTCAAGGAATACGACAACGACCGCGAATCGCTCGATGCCATGCTGGTGCGCACGACGCCCGCGGATCTCGCGGGCTATTTCGCGTCGTATCACGCGTACCCCTACTATCCCGACTTCATCGACCTCGATTCGGCGTACGCCGCAGCAGGGTCAGCCGAGGGCCGGTCTCGCTACTTCGGCTACCTGCGCGCCCTCAAACAGCATCACGCGGGACGACCGCTCTTGATCGCCGAGTACGGCGTTCCCTCCTCGCGTGGCGTGTCGCATTTGCAGACCGACGGCCTGGGCCACGGCGGGCACGACGAGCGCGCAATGGCCGACATCGACGCGCGGCTCACGCGGGAGGTGCGCGCGGCGGGGGCGGCGGGGGGAGTCCTGTTCGCCTGGCTCGACGAATGGTTCAAGCACACCTGGGTGACGATCGAATTGGAAGTCCCGCCGGAGCGGAGTCGTCTGTGGCACAACGTGGAGGACGCGGAGCAGCATTACGGGCTGATGGGCGAGTACGGGGGCGCGTCGGCGGACGCGACGCCCGCGCCCGGAGGCGACCCAGCCGCGTGGCGGGCGCTATCGGTGCTGGCCCGTGGCGACTCGCTCGTATTGCGCGTCGGGGCCGACCCGTCCTATCTGTATGTGGCGCTCGCGGGCCGACCAGAGTTCGATTCGGCCCGCTACGTCGTCGGGATCGACACCTACCGCCGCGACCGCGGTCAGTTCCGGCTGCCGGGCGTGGCGGGGCCGGCAGGCGAGGTGGGATCCGAGTTCGCGCTCGTCCTGAACGACACGAGCGACGCGCAGCTCATGGTGGCGCCGTGGTACAACCCGTTCCTCGAACCGCGGAGCGGGATGGGGCCGACCGGCCTTGACCGCTTCCATAATGAGGCCGCCACGGTCGACGTCGCCCGGTCCGACGGGGCGCTTGATTCGCTGTTCGTCACGACGAACCGCTGGCGCATCGCTCGGAACGGTCGGACGTATCCGCCGCGCGGAGTGAACCGCGGGCGATTGCGACACGGACGGGCGGCGGAGGCGAGCCTCGCCGACTGGTACGTGGACCGCGCTGCGGGGCTTGTGGAGGTACGAATCGCCTGGGGGCTCCTGAACGTCACCGATCCGTCCTCGCGTCGGCTGATGGTGCGGTATCGGCGGGCCGGGGGGGGCACGTTTGAAACCGCCGTGACCGATGGCTTTCGGTTCGAGGTGGCCGCGCTCGACCGGGTGCACGGCGGCGTGGTCGCGCACCTCGGACCCGGGCGGACCTACGCCTGGCCGACCTGGGAGGCACCCACGTGGCACGAGCGCCTGAAGCCCGCGTACGACGCGATGCGGGAGGTGTGGGGGGGGGAATCGTGGTGACGCGGCACGTGCTACTGGCGTTCGGGATTGCGCTGGTCGCGCATCAGCTGGCAGCGCAGCTGCCCGTGGCCGACCAGGCATTTCACCGCGGGGACTACGCCGCCGCCCGCGCGGGCTACGAGCGCGTCCTCGCCGCCGACTCGTCCAACGAGCGGGCGTTGTACCGGCTCGCGATCCTCGACAGCTGGGATGGCAAGCTGCTCCGCTCGCTGGCCCGCTTCACGAGGCTGCGACGGATCGACCCCCGCGATTCCGACATCATGGTGACGCACGCACAGGTGCTCGCGTGGGCGGGCAAGACGGCCGCTTCCGAGGCGCTGTACGACTCGGTGCTTGTCCGATTCCCGGATCGTGCCGACGCGCTCGCCGGGCGCGCCAGGGCGACCGCCTGGAGCGGCGACTTGGATCGCGCCGAGGACCTGTGGCGCAAGGCCTTGGAACGGCATCCCGACGATCCGGAGCTCTTGGTCGGGCTGGCACAGACCCTCTACTGGAAGGGTCAACCCGATCTCGCCGAGGTCTATGCGACGCGGGCGCGTGCCGTCGCGCCCGAGGACCGCGCGGCCCGTGATCTCGCGCGGGCCGTGCGCGCCGCGCTTCGGCCAGAGATCGCGACGAATGTGGATGGAGCGAGCGACTCGGACAACAATGATTTCGTGGCGCAGGAGGCGACCGTCACGGCCTCGCTCGGCTCCGATCTGCGCGGCAGGCTGCGCGCCGGCTGGCGACACGCCACCGACCAAGCGGGGGACGGGTCGAGCTACTGGGCGGGTGGCAACGTCATCGCGGCGCTGGGACACGGCGCCGTGCTGCGCGCTGGCCTGGGGGCGCGGCGCATACAGCCGGACGTTGTGGCGGCGCGCACGCCGCTCACCGCCGAGCTCGGGCTGGGGATACGGCCCGCACGCTATGCCGCGGTGAGTGTGGGCTACTCCCGCACGCCGTTCGACGAGACCGCCGGGCTCATGCGCCAGGACCTGACTGTCGATGCCGTCGACTTCAGCTTCGATATATCGCCGGGTCCGGGCTGGTCGCTTTCCGGTGGCGGCGGCGGCGCCTGGCTCTCGGACAGGAACCGCCGCTACTCGGCCGTAGGTGCCGTGCTCGGCCGTGTTGTCAAAGGGCTCCAGATCGGCCCGTTCGCCCGCGTGATGGGGTATCGCGAGCCCAGGTCGGGCCTCTATTTCACACCGGTCCGCTTCAGTGTGATCGAAGGCCGCGCCGTATACCAGTGGCAGCGAAACCGCTGGGGCCTGCGAGCCGACGGCGGGCTGGGATCGCAGCAGGTACAGGCTTTCGGCGTACCCACGGCCCCGCACCAGACGGAATGGCATGTCGGACTCTCGCTATCACGCGACTGGGGCGCGAACAACGAAATTGCCCTGGTCGGCTCCGTCACCAACAGCGGAGCGGCCACGAACGCGGCCCACGTGACGACCGAAGGCTTCCGCTATCGCACGCTGGGGCTGCGGTTCCGGCAGGGGCTCTAGCCGCCCTCGGCGGCCTCCAGCCGCCTGGCCGCGCCCAGCCCGAGCGCGCGCAGCAACCGGACAGCCCGGGCCTGCTCGCGCGGCGGCAATGCGGCGACGGCCTGCCGCATCGCGGCGGCGTGCGTTGGAAAGATCGCCTGGATCAACCGCCGTCCCGCGGGCGTCAGCGCCAGCAGGACCTCCCGGCGGTCGGCCTTGCTGTGACGTCGTCGCACCAGGCCGCGTTTCACGAGCTTGTCCACCACGTAAGTGGTGCTCGACGACTCGACCAGGATGCGGCGTTGCACTTCGCACACCGGCAGCTCACCCTTGTGGTACAGCACCTCCAGCACGCCGAACTCGGTCGTGCCTAACCCGAAGCGGGCGATGCTCGCCCGCGAGTGGTGTTCGACGGCGTCGAACGCCCGAGCCAGCACCACCCACAGCTTCAGGGGCACGGACGCACCGCTCGGCGAAGGTTTCATTCCACCCCCCGGAACCTCCCGGCCTGGGAAGTTGTTCCCGATGTTGTTCGATGTAAAGTATTTCGATTTCGAGACAATATCCAGGAGGTGTCGAATGTTTACAGATCTGGGATTGCTGGCCCTGCGGCTGGTGCTGGGGGCGGTGTTCCTGGCGCACGGCGCGCAGAAGTCGTTCGGGGCATTCGGCGGTCCGGGGTTCGAGGGTGCCGCCGGGTTCATCGGGAGCATGGGATTCCGGCCGGCCAGGTTTTGGGCTGGGCTGGCGGTAGGGGGTGAGCTGATCGCAGGGGCCCTGTTCCTGCTCGGGCTATTGACGCCGCTGGCGGGCCTGCTGGTGCTGGCTACGATGGCCGTGGCGATCGCCAAGGTGCACGGGCCGAAGGGCTTCTTCGTGCAGGACGGCGGGTACGAGTACAACCTGGTGCTTATTGTGACGGCCCTCGCCGTCGCCGCGATCGGACCGGGTCGGTTCTCGCTGGACTACCTGCTCGGGCTCGCGCGGTAAGGGCAGCGGGCCTCGTTAGATTCTCTGCGTCGCGTACCGGCCAGGGGATCTGGAGAGGCTCGTCCCGAAGCTCGTCACCACGCTCGCTGGCTACACCCGCGAGCAATTCCTCGCCGATCTGAGCGCGGGGATCATCGTCGGCATCGTGGCGCTCCCGCTCGCCATCGCGTTCGCGATCGCGAGCGGGGTCAGCCCCGAGCGCGGGCTGTTCACCGCAATCATCGCCGGATTTCTCATCTCCGCCCTGGGCGGCTCGCGCGTGCAGATCGGCGGGCCGACGGGCGCGTTCGTCGTCATCGTCTACGCAATCGTGCAGCGCCACGGGGTGGAGGGCCTCGCCATGGCGACGCTCATGGCGGGGATCATCCTGGTAGGCTTCGGCCTCGCGCGGCTGGGCGGCGCGATCAAGTTCATTCCCTACCCCGTCACCATCGGCTTCACGAGCGGAATTGCCCTGATCATTCTCTCGGGGGAAGTGAAAGACTTCCTCGGGCTCGAGGGTCCGGTGCCCGTCGAGTTCCTGGCGCGCTGGCGGACCGTCGTGGCGCATTTTGCCTCCGTCAACCCGTGGGCCGTGGCAGTGTCGGTCGCCACGCTGGCGATCATCATCCTCTGGCCGCGGGTCAACCGGCGCATCCCCAGTCCATTCGTCGCGCTCATCGCCACCACCGCCGCGGTGCAGCTCCTCCATTTGCCGGTGGCCACGATCGGCAGCCGGTTCGGCGTGATCAACGCGGCCCTGCCGGCTCCCGCGCTTCCCGCGGTCACGTTCCACCAGATACCCGCGTTGATGGGCGCGGCGTTCACCATCGCGCTGCTCGGCGCCGTCGAGTCACTGCTTTCGGCGGTCGTGGCGGATGGCATGATCGGCGGTCGTCATCGCTCGAACATGGAACTCGTGGCGCAAGGGATCGCGAACATCGCCTCGCCGCTGTTCGGCGGAATCCCGGCCACCGGGGCGATTGCCCGCACGGCGACGAACGTCAGGAACGGTGGCCGGACGCCCATCGCCGGGATCACCCATGCGGTCACGCTGCTCCTCATCACGCTGTTCTTCGGCCGCTGGGCCGGGCTGATTCCGATGGCCACGCTGGCCGGGATCCTGATCGTCGTCGCCTACAGCATGAGCGAGTGGCGCACATTCCTGGCCGAGTTCCGGGCGCCGAAGAGTGACGTGGCCGTGCTGCTTACGACGTTTCTCCTTACCGTGCTGTGGGACCTGACGGTCGCGATCGAGGTGGGGATGGTGCTCGCGGCGTTCCTGTTCATGCGGCGCATGGCGGAAGTGACGAACATCAGCGTCCTGACGCACGAGCTCCAGGATCCCACGGACGATTTCGAGAACGATCCCAACGCGGTGCGGCGCCGCGTCGTGCCCCCGGGGGTGGAGGTGTACGAGATCACGGGGCCGTTCTTCTTCGGTGCGGCGGAGACGTTCAAGGAGCGTTTAGGGCGCATCGCGGTGCGGCCCAAGGTGCTGATCCTCAGGATGCGGCACGTCCCGGCGATCGACTCGACCGGCCTGCATGCGCTCCGGGACCTGGTGCGGCGCAGCCGTCATGACCGCTCGCTGGTGATCCTTTCCGACGTGCACGCCCAACCCGTGGTCGCGCTGGAGCGCTCCGGCTTGTACGATGAGCTGGGCGAGGAAAACATTCACGGCAACATCGACGACGCGCTGAACCGGGCGCGGGAGCACCTCGGGCTCGCGCCGCTGGCGGCGCCGGCATTCGCGACGCCCACCGTCGCGCGGGAAGGCAAGGAGCCGGCCTAGCGGAAGTACGGGTGCCGGGGTGAGCGTTGGAGGAGGAGGACGTCGATGGCACCCCCGATCATCGCGGAAGGCACCTGTTACGTCCTGTTCGCCTACGACGTCGCGCACGCGTTCGACCTTGCGGCGGCGGAGCGGCGACTGGCGAGCGCCACGCAGCGCCAGACGGTCAAGCAGAAGCGGCGCGCTCCCGCGTTCTTCGAGTACGACCCCGCTCCCCTGCGCGTGACCGAGCCGGCGGAGGCGCTGGCCATCGGCGAGCACATCACGGCGCCCTCCGTCGAGTTCGTGCTCTACGATTTCGGCGCCGTATCCGTGAGTTACGCCATCCCCCTCCAGGGCCCGCTCACCGGACTCCCGGGACTCAGCACGGTCCTGTACGGCAACGACCAGCTGCAGGCGGACTCACGGCGTCGGGTGCAGCAGCTGGTGGAGGCCCTCGGCGAGGCCGCGATCCGATCCCGCGTCGCCGACTTCGTCGAAGATTACGTGGTGTTCCAGATCGAGGCGTTCAGCGAGCCGCTCGAGGCGTCCATGCTGTGGACCGAGCACGCACAGACCGTCGCCCAGGTGCTGCGCGCCGAGTCACGCCCCCTGTCGCAGCAGGAAGTGAGCGACGCCCTGGCGTCGCGCCTCTCGTTCGGGCCGAACGACGCGACGCTGATCGACACGGACGTGACGCTGCTGTTCGACCCCGAGGGGGAGGACGTGCGGGCGGTGATCGAGTTCGCCAATACCCAGCTGCTCGAGATGCGGTACCTGGACGCGCAGCTCGACGAAGCGCTCGAGCAGGCCTACGAGTTGCTCGGGCGCACGCCCGGCTTGCGCCGGTTCCTGCCCAGTCCGTATGGGCTCCCGCTCCGCCGGCTCGGCCGGCTGCAGCTCGACGCGGCGGTCCTGTTCGAGCAGGTGACGAATGCCCTGAAGCTGATCGGCGAGCAGTATCTCACCCGCGTGTACGGCCACGTGTCCCGTCGCTTCCACCTGGCGGAGTGGGACGTGAGCATCACTCGCAAGCTGCAGACGCTCGACGGCATCTACGGCAAACTGGCGGACCGCGCGGGGACGCAGCGCATGGAGCTGCTCGAGTGGATCATCATCGTCCTGATCGCCGTGTCGATCGTCCTGCCGTTTTTCACGGGGCTGGTGGCGAAGTGACTCAGTAGGGCCGTTCTCGAAATCGCTGGTCGCGGGGCAAAATCATGGCCCGCACCACCGCGGTGGCGTCGACCGCGATGAGTAGCCCCTCCTGCGGCAACGACTGGACGCCGATCACGATTCCTGCCGGTGGGTTCCGCTGCGGGAAGAAGTCCGGAGCCGCCTGCCGGATTCGGTCGAGGTCCTTCGGGGAATAGTTCACCACGTAAATGGTGAGCTTCGCCACGTCGGCCGGGGTCGCCCCGCCGATCCGTAACACCGTCGCCAGGTTCGCGAACGCCTGGGCGGCCTGGGCGCCGAGGTCCCCGGGACCGACGAGACGGCCGGTGCTGTCGAGCGCGACCTCACCCGAGACGTACAGTGTCGGCCCGATGCGCACGGCGTGCGTGAAGCCCGGCAGCGCCGCGAGCGTCCCGGGATTGATGTAGCGCGTGGAGGCAGGATCGGGCACCTGGCGGACGGCACCCGGGGTCGGAGCGACGCAGGCGGCGAGCAGAGGGATGATGACGATGCTGAACGACGCGATGCGCATGCGATGCTCCTCAGGAGGCCGGGGGTGGGGACGTTACGCCACTCTGTATACGCCGGGGACGGGTGGGAGTTCAAACGTCGGGGCGGTTGCCCTTCAGGGCAGGGCAACGCGGAGCGACAGCTGCATCGAGACGTAGCGCCATTGCGCGGTCGTCGCCGACTCGGTGGCGACGCCGGAATCGTCGCCGTCCAGCTCGAACCGGAGCTCGCGCCCCGGCGCCAGGGGCACCGCGATAAGCGAATAGAGTCGCAGCGCCCGCCGCCAGGGCCCGACGGCGGCCTCCTGTTGGGCCACCCGCTGCACCCCTACGCCGAGATCGAAAGCGAGCACGATAGACCGGGCGGTCTCAAGCTCGATATACGATCCCGCCTGCGCGATCTGGATGAGACGGGGAGCGAAGTACCCCGCGCTGGTGGGCCGGGAGTAGCGGATCTCGTGGATCTGGCCTGACACCTCGACGCTCGGCGTCACAGCCACCGCCGCCACGCCCGCGAAGGTGGTCCGGTGGTTCACATCGAAGGAGCTGCTCAACGCGGCGGTGCGGCCGATTCCGCGGAGTTTGAGTCTTCTCGCGACCGGCAGCTCGACTATCGCGCCGATCTCCGTTCGCACAACCCGGTTCATCACGAGCACCGGGCTCGCATCGATCACGTTCCGCCGCGCGCGGAGGTCGACCGCCGGTCCGCCCATCGGGTCCCGCCAGCGGGCGCGCACCTGGCCCGTCGGGGTGAGCGTGGCGCCCGCACCGCCTACGGCGTCGACGCGAGTCGCTCCTCCCTCCGCATCGATCTGCAACGTGCCCGTAGGCCGGGCCGCGGCACGGAGCGTGAGCTCGTCGAGCCCGATGGTGGTGACCTCGTCGCGAACCTGCTCGCGGGTCGCCCGCACTCCGAGCCGGGTCGGCCCGGAGGCCCGGAGCTCGGCGGTGGCACCGAACCTGAGTGTGGTGTTCCCGTCAGAATCGTGGCTGCCGCCGACCAGGGGCGTTATGGCGGGGGCGGCCGCCAGCTGCGCCGCCGCGAGCTCGCGCTTGACCTCGGCGTCGGTAGGATGGGCGGCGAGCCATCGCCGGTACGCCGCTATGGCGGCTCCTGTTCGGCGGGCCCGTACCAACGTCCGGGCGCGACCCACCACGGCGTCTCGCTCGCCGGGCGCCAGGCGCAGCGCAGCGTCGTAGTCGCGCAGTGCCTCGCCGTAACGCCCTGTGCGCGCCAGCACCTCCGCCAGCGCCATGTACCCCCATGGGTCCGACGGCTCGAGCGCGACGTAGCGGCGGAACAGGCGCAGCGCCGACCGGGGATCACGTCGGTGCAGCTGAGCGAGGCGATACGTGGCGTGGGAATTCCACGGGTCCGCGGCGAGCACGGCTACGTACTCCCGCTCGGCCGCCTGCTTATCCCCCGCCGTGAACGCTGAGTCCGCGCGGCCCAGACGGCCTGTGGCGAGGTTTGCGCCCTGTGCGGCGGCTGGGCGCGCGTGAGCCGCGACGACCGCCCCGAGGACGAGTCGGAGGATCCGGCTCCGGCGCTCGCCGGCTACAGCGGCACGCCGCTTCTGGGAACGGTCGATGGTGGTTTCTTGGTCCGGCTGCCGGCGTGCCCACAGGCGCAACAACTCGACGCCGGCAAGCACCACTCCCAAGGTCCCCACGCTGAAGAGGAGTGCCAGTACGGGCAGGAGGTTGCCCGAATGCAGCGGGGCAGCGTTCGGGACGAGGCGACGCGACAGGTTGAGTGCGAGTCCCAGGAGCCAGCCCGTCGCCCACACGCTCGCGAGGATCGCGCCCGCGATCGCCGTCTGCGCGACAACCGGCTTCCACCCGCGCGACCTGCGACCCCGCACCCGCAAATACGCTTCCCGCAGCGGCGTCGCGAGCGCGCTGATCAGGTAGAACATCCCACCGATCCCGGTCCCCGGCAGCCCGGCCGTCATCGTCAGTGCCCCTTCTCGTACACGCGCAGCGAGCGACCGAGCAGCAGCTCGGCGCAGACCGCACGTAGAAAGAACACCGCGTTGACAGTTCGCAAGAGGAAAAACGCGGGGATGCTCGCGATCGCGCGACGGATCTCCCGCCGCCGTGCGGCGCCGGCGAGGACCGGAACGAGCACGGCAGGGGCATCGATGACGTAACCGATCAGTATCCAGGGCCTCGCGAGCAGGAGCGCGAGGATGGGCAGGAGCACCAGGTAGACCGCGGCGGCGATCGTCGCATCCCAGAACGCCACCGCCACCGCGGACCGCAAATAGGGCACCGCGAGGAGCCCGCGCCAGTGCAGCTTCACGTTCTGAACGAATCCGTGTGACCAGCGCCGCAGCTGCTTTCCCATCAGCGTGAGGGTGTGAGGCTCGATCGGGTAGCACACCGCTTCCGGCACGAAACGCACCTCATGGCCCGCCTGGTACAGGCTCCAGGTCAGGTCTACGTCCTCGGCGAGGGTTCGGTTGGACCAGCCGTTATGCGCCCCGAGGATTTCGGTCCGATACATGGAGAAACAACCCGAGGAGATGAGCGGCTTTCCGTAGTACTCCTGCAGCCGCTTATAGTAGGTGAACGCGAACAGGTACTCGATGTAGCGCCCCCGCTCCCACACACTCCGCACCCGCTGGGGGAGCACGAAACCGCACGCCGCCGCGACGGCCGGATAGTGGAACGCCGGCAGCAGGCACTCGATGGCATCCCGTGCAAGAATTGTATCGGCGTCGACGGCGACGGTGAGCGGCGTGCGGACGTAGCGGAGCCCGAAATTTTGAGCCCCTGCCTTGGAGCCGGTGTTCGTCGCCGGTCGGACGACCACGACGCCGAGCGCGCGGGCCACGTCGCCCGTCTCGTCGGTCGAGCAGTCGTCCACGACGATGATCGCCGCGGGCGGCGTGGTCTGGGCTTGCAGGCTCTTGATCGTGTCGGCGACGCTGGCGGCTTCGTTATACGCCGGAATGATCACTGTCACGTCGATACCGGCTATCGGGCGCAGGAGCGGCCCCAACTCCACGAGGGGCGCTCGGGGCGCGGTACGGTCGCGGCTCCATCGGTGCTTCAGGCGCCCAGCGCTGGAAGGCAAGGTGAAGACCGCCGTTTGGAGGGGACGCCCGGGGGGCTTGGGGTTTCCTTGGTAAAGAGGCGCCCCGGCTGACCGGGGTAACGCAGCGGACTGGGCAACCCGGCCGCCGAGGTGTTGCACACCGCAACGACTCTAAAACATGAACCCGACGCGGACGTAGATGGCCGTGCGCTCGGGGCTCTTGGCCACGGCCAGCGACAGTGTGTTGTCCCGGCGGTGCTGCCAGGCGAGCCAGAGCCCGCCCCCCGCCGCCGCGTGCCAGCGATCTGACGACTCCCCCGGGATCCAGACCCGCCCTGCGTCCGCAAGCCCGAAGATCCCGAGGTCGCCGAACGGCAGGCGGCCGGCCAGGAGACGCAGCTCGGCGTTGCCATATGCGCCGCGCCGCCCGGCGAACCGCTGCTCGGCGTAACCACGCACCGTCGTCCCACCCCCGATGTAGACGAGCTCCTGGAACGGCACGGTCCCGCTCACGGCGGTGCCGCCCGCGCGCAGGGCGAGGATCGCGGAGGGGGGCTCACCTGCCGAGAGGTAGGTCGATGCCTCCGCCGAGACGCTCCCGAACGGGTGGACGGCGTCCCAGACGGCGGGATACCACTGCCCGACTATGCTCACATGCACGCCGCGGGCCGGTGCGACCGTGTGGTCGCGCGTGTCGAGCTCGAGCCCCGCGCGCGCCCCGACCTCACCGAAGTCACCCGCGCCGTAATACGGACCGGTAGTGGTGAGGACCGTGCCCGCGTCGCCGGGGCTGTGGGCATACTTGAGGAGCGGCCCCAGCATTACCCGGAGCCGCGGCGCCAGCGGGATCGCGACGCGTGGCCCGACGAGCAGTTGCTTCTGGCCCACGCGGTACACGCTGTCCGGCTGCGAGCCGTCGGTCTCGTTGCCCACGCCGTAGAACCGAAGGAGCTCGAGTCCCGACGCGCGCAGCTCGATATAGAGAATCGTCGGAAGGAGCGGTCGCCGGAACTCACCCGCCACCTCGACCCGGTACGTGTTCGCGCCGGTCGCGTAGGCGGCCTCGGCGAGCAGCCGGGTGCTGGGCGGCAGGGCGTGGAACCCGTACCGGGTGTGAGTGATCCCGAGCCCGACCAGTAGACCGATGTCCGCGGAGTAGCTTGCGCCGAATAGCGGGACCGTCTGCGGCCCCCAGGCGTCTACGCCCGTCTGCCCGGAGGCTGCCGCCGGGCGCGCCAGCCCGAGGGTTCCGAGAGTCGCGAGCGCGAGCACGCGGCGGATGAGTCCAGGCATCAGCGAGAACATCCCGCGCCCGGACCTGCAGGGCAAGCCTTGCCGCGCAGTCACGCGCGCTAGTATTAGGGAAAGGAGCGAACCCCCCAATGAACCCCAGGCTACTTCTTGCTGCGCTCGTGCTCGGAACGCGGACGCTCGCGGCGCAGCAGCCGACCCCACCGGCGATGCGGGCCCCCATGGGCCACGCGATGGGCGACCCCATGGCCCTGCAGGACATGATGGGCCCGATGATGCAGGTCCTCGTCTACACACCGCAACATCTGCTGGCGCACAAGGAAGCGCTCGGGCTAACGAGTGATCAGGTCGCGCGCCTCACCACGCTACGCAACGCCGCGGAGACCGGTGAGGAGGCGGCGATGGCCGACGCCAAAGGCCACGTCCAGGCGATGCAGCAGGCCGCGGCGGGCCCCACACTCGACACGGCTACCGTAAAGACTCACTTCGAGGCAGCACACGCCGCGATCGGGAAGGCACACTGGCTGGCGCTCGTCTCGGCGGTGCAGGCGAAGGTGGTGCTCAACGATGCACAACGCACCAAGGTCCAGGCATGGACCGACTCGATGCAGACCTGGATGGAGCAACACCACCGGATGATGAAGCCGCGCGAGTCGCATTGAGAAGCGTGGGGCCACCGCGCGGGCTTGACGTATCAACATAACTTGATATATTCAGCGCCATGTCCACGACGACCGTTCCCGTGATTGGCCGCGCGGCGCGGCTGTTTCACGCACTCTCGGACGAAACCCGGCTCGAGATCGTGCGGCTGTTGTCGCACGGCGAGCGCTGCGTGTGCGAGCTCCAGGATGTGCTCGATGCGGCGCAGTCACGCCTCTCTTTTCATCTGAAGACGCTGAAGGACGCGGGGCTCGTGAGCGATCGCCGAGAAGGGCGGTGGGTGTACTACACGCTCAACCGCGACGCGCTCGACCAGGTCGCCGAGTTCGCTTCCGAAGTGAAGCCGGGGAAGCACGCGGGCAGCTGCGCCCGGGCGTGCTGCAGCTAGCCGTTTTTTGTGTCCTACACATCAAGATTTGTTGATAAGGGAGGCGTGAACGCATGGGCGGCGACCAGATCAAGCAGACGGTGAAGGAGAAGTACGGACGGGCCGCGCTCCGCGTGGCCGGCGGCGAGCGCGGGAGCTGTGGGGGGACCGGGACCTGCGGCTGCGATCCTGTAAGCTCGAACCTGTACGATGTCGCGGAGACGGCCAACCTCCCCGAGGGGGCGGTGCTCGCCTCGCTCGGCTGCGGCAATCCAACCGCGCTGGCGGAGCTGCAGGAAGGGGAGACCGTGCTCGATCTCGGGTCGGGTGGCGGCATCGACGTGTTGCTCTCCGCGCGGCGCGTGGGCCCGACCGGAAAGGCCTACGGCCTCGATATGACCGACGAGATGCTCGCCCTCGCGCGCGAGAACCAGCGAAAGGCGGGACTCGAGAACGTCGAGTTTCTGAAAGGCGATATCGAGCGGATCCCGCTGCCCGACGCTTCGGTGGATGTCATCATCTCGAACTGCGTGATCAATCTCGCGGCCGACAAGCGGAAGGTCCTGGCCGAGGCGTTTCGCGTGCTGAAGCCGGGCGGCCGCTTCGCGGTTTCGGACGTCGTGGTGCGCGGCGAGCTACCGCCGCCGGTGCGGCGCAGCATGGAGCTGTGGGTGGGGTGTGTGGCCGGGGCCTTGGAGGAAACCGAGTATCAGCGACTGCTTCAAGAGGCCGGGTTCGAGGAGATCGGGGTCGAGCCGACGCGGATTTACGAGTTCGACGATGCGCGGGCGGTGTTGACAAGTGCCGGGCTCGACGCCGAAGTGCTGGCCCGCGAGGTCGCGGGCCGGATCATGGGAGCGTTCGTGCGGGCGCAAAAGCCCAGCGCCTAGACGAGTGTTCCGCGTTCTCTTTCTGTGCACCGGCAACTCGGCGCGGAGCGCCGGCTCCCATCCCGCCGATCGGGTGAATCCTCATGCGATCGCGACCCTGCGTGAATACAACACCCCGTGGCAAGGCCGGGCCCCGCGCAGCATCGACGGGTTGGAGCGCGAACGCTGGGACTTCGTGGTCACGGTGTGCGACCGAGCGCAGGAGTCCTGCCCGATCTTCCCCGGCCAGCCGATCCTGGCTCATTGGGGCATGACGGATCCGGCTCAGGTCGCGGGCGACGACGCCACGCAGCGGGCGGCGTTCAAGAATGCCTTTCTGCTGTTGAGTCGTCGGATCGACCTGCTGCTGGCACTGCCGGTCGAAAAGCTCGAACGGCTCACGCTCGAAGCCCGGGTGCGAGCGATCGGCAACGGGTAGCGCATCGACCACCCGAGGCGTATTACTAGCCACACCTGGATCGGCAACCCCGTCATCCTCCAGGAGGTGGCATGTGAGATCGACCCCCGTTCTTCCGCTGCACGTCGCGTTCCTGCTCGTCGCACCGATCGTCCCGTTATTCGCGCAACAAACCGGTACCGTCTCGGGGACCGTGGTGGTCACCGAGTCGGGCGCACCGCTCGCCGGGGCGAGCGTCGTCATCGTCGGAACGGCGCGGAGCGTGCTCACCAACGAGAAGGGGCTGTATCACCTGAGCGTCCCGGCCGGCGCGCACAGCGTGCGCGCCCGGCTCATCGGCTACGAGGCCGTGGAGCAGCGGGTGGTGGTACCCGCGGGGCAGACGGTCACCGTCGATTTCAAGCTCACCGCCACGCCGCTCTCCCTCAACGAGATTGTAGTGGTCGGGGCTCGCACGTCCCGCACCGCCGTCGAGACACCCGTGCCGGTGGACGTGATCACCTCCCAGGAAATCATCGAGACCGGCCACACCGAGGTGAACCAGATCCTCGCCACGCTCGCGCCGTCGTTCAA
>WNGO01002802.1_pt1 | contig 19775 bp, 16 predicted proteins | sample 5400511 | NCBI WGS metagenome assembly WNGO01 (sample SAMN13153380, study PRJNA577476) | soil metagenome | isolation source: 20 cm soil or saprolite under Garry oak tree replicate 2 | place: USA:California | collected 2016-06-15 | reverse complement strand
AGCCGGTCAATCGAGAAGTCAACCGCGCGTTCTGCCCTTTTTTCCCGATTGCGAGCGAAAGCTGATCTTCATCCACGGAAATCTGCACGCTTTTCTTCTCCGTATCGAAAGCGAGTTTCTTTACTTTTGCCGGCTTGAGCGCTTCCAGAACGTATTCCTTTGGATCGGAGCTCCAGCGGATGATATCGACCTTTTCGTTGTTCAGCTCGCGGACGATATTTTTGACGCGCGAGCCGCGCATGCCAACACACGCGCCCACCGGATCCACTTTTTCGTTCGCGCTCCAGACTGCGATCTTGGTGCGATAACCTGCTTCTCGCGCGATGCCGCGAATCTCCACGGTGCCGTCCGCGATTTCGCTTACTTCCAACTCGAAAAGTCTGCGCACAAAATTGGGATGGCTACGTGACACGATGATCTCGGGGCCGCGGATACCATTTTCCACTGCGACGACGTACGCGCGGAGCCGATCGCCCACGTTGTAATCTTCTACCACCACTCGCTCGCGCTGCGGCATGATGGCCTCGAATTTTCCAAGATCGAGAATGACATCCGAACGGTCGAAGCGCCGCACCGTTCCGCTGACGATTTCGCCGGCGCGGTCTTTGAACTCCTCATAGATCATTTCTTTCTCAGCCTGGCGAATCCGTTGCATCATGGCTTGTTTTGCTGTCTGCGCCGCGATCCGTCCGAAATTTTTCGGCGTTACTTCCACTTCGATTGTGTCGCCGGCGTTTGCATCCGGTTTAATCTTGCGCGCTTTCGACAGTTCGATCTCATCCTGCGGATTGGCGACTTCGTCCACGACCACGAGGTTTGCCAGCGCCCGGATTTCTCCAGTCTTTGGATTGATGTCGATCCGCAGCTCGCGTGAAGCGCTCACGCTCTTCTTCGAGGCTGAGAGCAAGGCATTCGACACCGCTTCGAGGAGGATTTCGCGTTTAATCCCGCGTTCCCGCTCCAGGTAATCGAGCATGGCAATAAATTCTGCGTTCATAAAACATGTAGCCCGCAGACTAAAAAGAGTGGGACGCCAGTTCCCACTCTGATCAACGCGCGGACTCGACACTTAGGTTACCGTCTTAAGGCCTTCTCGTCAAGATACCCGTTGGTTAGATTTGACGTTCAACGCCCAATATCGAACGTGCAGCACCCAATGAATTCGCGCATAGCAGCCGTTCTTGTCGTCCTTCTCGTGTGGGCGGTGATTTATTTACCAGCGCTTGGTTCTATTGCAATCAAAGGAGAAGAAGGACGACGAATTTTGCCGGCGATAGGGATGCTCCAGACGGGTAACTACATCGTCCCGGAAGTTGGAGGGAATCCATATTTCCGAAAGCCGCCTCTGGTGAACTGGCTGGTAGCCGCATCCTTCCGAATTTTTGGAGTTCGCAACGAATGGACAGCACGTCTGCCATCGGCTGTCGTTGTGCTGGCAGTGGCCGTCGCATTTGTCACCGTGGCGCGTGCCGGTCTGGGCCCAGGAGGATCGATCATCGCGGCTCTCATTTGGATGACAAACATCGGGATGATGGAAAAAGGCCGGTTAATTGAAATCGAAGCGCTGTATGTCTCTCTTTGTGGACTTGCGATTATTTTTTGGCTGAGCTTTTTCGTTCAACGGAAATCTCCGTGGCTCATTTGGGTTCCGGCATCCATTTTTCTAGGGCTTGGGCTTTTGGCGAAAGGTCCAACCCATCTCATATTTTTCTACGCCATCGTGTTTGCCGTGGTTTGGCATCTGAAAGAGTGGCGGCTTCTTATTCACCCTGCGCATTTCGCCGGGCTAGCGATCATGCTGGGGATCTTCGCGGTGTGGGCTATTCCGTTCTTGCATACCACGACGACACACGTGGCGGCAGTGAAGTGGTCAAATCAGTTCACAGGCAGGCTCCAAGGCATCGATTTCAAGTTAATCAGTTGGATTCAAAATATCCCGCGCGGTCTTATCTATTTTCTGCCTTGGGTTCTTTTGTTCCCTTTCGTTAGGTTTTCAAGGTTTCACGATGACGCTAAGCAACGGCTGGCGCGCGGTCTCGCTTGGGGAATAGCTGTACCGTTCCTCGCCCTAAACCTCGTTCCCGGTGCCTTGCCGCGATACAGCATGCCGGTAATAGCACCAGCTTCGTGGTTGCTGGCGATGAGCTGTACCGGACAGGCATTGCAGTGGCCCTGGGAAAAAGGGACGTCGGACGAGCGAACATGGGCAAAAATAGTCGCGCTTTTTGTCGGAGTTGGACTCGTAGTTGGAGGGATTGGTTATCCGCTCACAGCGGTAGTCCTGAGAAACAGGCAACAAGTGAAGAAGGCCGCGGCGGAAATTAATGCTCTCGTTCCGCTGAATGAGACGCTTTATGCGGTGGATCCAGAATATCAGCCGGTATTTTTTTACGTGAAGGCGCCGCTGGAATACGTGAGTTACGTTCAGGAACTGCCGGCTGAGACGCGTTATTTTCTTGTTCAAGCTGATAAAGAAGCCGAAGCGACAACCACACCACGATGGGTGCCGCGACGTGCGCATCTGCGTGCTCGTGTCCGGGATTATCGCAAACGCGAGCTGCTCCTCTTCGAAGTTGGCCCCTAGGAGACTATTCCACAGTCTCCAAATGAACATTGACAGGCTGATAGATTGGAATTGGTTAGCATGCTAACCAATTTAATCTGCGTCACATGTCCGATGACGAAACATTTGGGCCGCTGCTCCACGGGACTGCTCGTGCCTGGCGACTGAAGTTGGACGAACGACTCAAGCCAATGGGTCTGAGCCAGGCCAGGTGGCGCACCCTGCTGCATCTGTCGCTGGCAGGAGACGCGCTTACTCAGACAGAGATTGCCGCTCGGCTGGGCGTGGAAGAGCCTACCGTTGTGACGTTGTTGCACCGGCTGGAAGAAGAAGGCTGGATCGTCCGCAAGGGTTCACCACACGATCGCCGCTGCAAAATGGTGCTGCTTGGCCGACGAGCGCAGGACGTGATTTCTCAAATCAGCGCTGAAGCCGAAAAACTTCGCCACGAACTACTGAAAAATATTTCGGTAGGGGACCTGCGTATTTGCATGCGTGTGCTCACGCAGATTTACGAAAAAGCGGAAAAGAAAAACGGAAGTGGCACGCCGGCGAAAGTCCGGTCCGCGATAACGTCTACTGTAAGAAAATGAACATCGTGCAAGAGGAAGAGCGTCGCGTCGCGCATAGAGCGCCCAAGCCAGCAAAATTTCGACGGGCGGGGGTGCAATCCATTCCGCGCTGGGCCTACGTGCTTTTTGCTGTATTAGCTGTTTTGGTTCTGTTTCGCACCTTTCAGCGCGGTGTCGACACGTTGAAGCCGGCGCAGGCGCCGGCGCGTCCTGTGACCGTGGCCAAGGTCGTTGCAAAAGATGTACCGCTTTACCTCGATGAAATCGGCACATGTGCGGCTTACGAGACTGTGCTGGTGCAGGCGCAGGTCAGTGGTGTAATCATCACGCGTAATTTTCAGGATGGCTCCGACGTGAAGAAAGGCGACTTGCTTTTCACAATCGATCCGCGCCCGTTTCAAGCCGCTCTCGACCAGGCGAAAGCGCAAGCCGAGTTGGATCAGGTGACTCTGAAGCGACAAGAGGACCTGCGTGCTAGAAAGGTCATATCGCAGCAGGACTACGACACGGCCGTGGCGAACGCGCAGAAGTCTCAGGCCGCGACCGAGGCTGCCCAGGTGAACCTCGACTGGTGCTACATAAAGTCGCCCATCAACGGACGAGTCGGTCTGCGCAATGTTGACGTTGGCAACCTGGTTGGTCCCTCGACTGCCCCGCTGGTCACCATTTTAGGTCTGGACCCGATTTACACCGACTTCACTGTGGCCGAGAACGATCTTCCGCTGGTGCGAAAATATCTAGGTGGGCCGAACATCAAGGTGCAAACCTACCTGCAAGATGGTTCGATCATGCCACGCACTGGCGATCTTTACTTCATCGACAATGCAGTGCAGCCAGGCTCTGGAACCGTGAAAGCCCGCGGGGTCACGCCGAATCCCGATCGCGCCCTGTGGCCCTCAGAATTTGTGCGGGTTCGTTTCATCCTGGACACGCTCAAGAACGCCACACTCGTCCCGGCACAGGCCGTCCAGGTTAGCCAGAGTGGGCCGTTTGTTTTCGTGGTGAAACCTGATAACACCGTCGATCTTCGCCCTGTCAAGCCCGGCCAACGGCAAGAAGGCGATCTCACTGTGGTTGAGAGCGGCGTGAAACCCGATGAGACCGTCGTGGTGACCGGCCAGCTTGCGCTTGCGCCTGGAGCGAAAGTAGCGCCACAACCATACGTACCTCAAAGCCCCGGGAACGCTCCGCAGTCTGCCTCTTCAAAAAGCGGAATGTGACATGAACGACGCTGACGAACATGACGGCGAACGCGAAGTAAAAGATAAGGATCGCCTTAGATCGAGGTCCTTTGCCGGGAAACCGCCGGAGCCCACGGCAAAGTTAGTTCCAATCGAAGGCTCGGGGCTCTCCGGACCGTTCATTCGCCGGCCCGTAATGACCGTATTGCTGACGTTGTCGGTGATCGTCGCCGGTCTTGCGACTTATGGGAAGCTCGCGGTCAACGATTTGCCGGCAGTCGATTATCCAGTCATCCAGGTGAGTTGCTCGTATCCCGGCGCCGACCCCACCACGATGGCCAATAACATTGCCACGCCCCTGGAGAAACAATTTCTGCAAATTCCCGGACTCGACATCATCACCAGCAATAGCACGCAGAGCAACACATCGTTCACGTTGCAGTTCGTTTTGAGCAAAAGTATCGTCGACGCCGCGACCGACGTGCAGGCTGCGATCCAGCGGGCCACGGGCAAGTTACCACTCGATCTGCCGAGTCCGCCCACGTTCACCAAAACGAACCCGAACGATCAGGCAGTTTACTTGTTAGCTCTGATGTCGGATACGCTCACGGACTGGGACCTGTACAAGTACGCCTCCACTGCGGTCGCTCAGCGCATCAACATCCTGCCCGGTGTCTCACAAGTGAATATTTATGGAGTGCAAGGCGCGATTCGGGTCAAGGCTGACCCTTCAGCGCTTGCTGCGCGCGGACTGACGATGGACGATCTCGCCAGCGGGATTAAATCCGGCACGGTCTATTCCGGCGCGGGGCAATTCGATGGCACGCACCGTACCTTTGTGCTGCAACCGAATGGACAGCTCGACAAGGCCGAGGGCTATCGGGAGTTGATCGTGGCGCGCAACCCAAACGGCGCACCGGTTTATCTTCGTGACGTCGCCGATGTTCGTCAAAGCGTGCAGGACGAACGCATCTCGCGCTTTTTCTGGGTACGCGGCTTTAATCCACCCGGATCAGTTGTGGTGCTGGCGGTTTCGCGGCAGGCGGGCGCGAACGCCGTGGAGGTAGCCAACTCTGTAAAAGCGCTTTTCCCTGAACTGCGCGCGAGCTTGCCGGGCTCGATCAAATTCACGCCGGTGTTCGACCGGTCGCAAACCATCGTCAATTCCGCTGACGAAGTGAAATGGACGCTCATCATTGCGTTCGTGCTGGTGGTGCTAGTCATCTACGTTTTTCTCGGCCGCGCCACGGACACCCTAATTCCGGCTGTGGCATTGCCAATGTCGTTGCTGCTCACGGTGGCCGTGATGTACGCGCTCAATTTCTCCATCAACAATCTCACTCTCATGGCGCTGACGTTGGCCATCGGTTTCCTTGTCGATGATGCGATTGTGTTTTTGGAAAACGTCGTGCGCCGGGCCGAGCACGGCGAGTCGATCCTGAAAGCAACGTTCAATAGCGCGGGCGAAATTTCTTTCACTATCCTGTCGATGACCCTTTCGTTAGCCGCTGTCTTCATTCCGTTGGTTTTCATCCCTGGACTTCTTGGCCGCATCTTCCGCGAGTTCTCCGTCACGATCATCGTGGCCATTCTTGCCTCGGGTCTTGTGTCTCTGACGCTCACGCCCTTGATGTGCGCGCGCATTTTGGGAGAGCGCAAAGCCGGGCACAAGCGCGCCTGGATGGAACGGCACACGACCAATTTCATCCAACGCGTGATCGCTGCGTACGGTCGCGCGCTCGACTGGTTTCTGGACCGGGCGTGGCTGACCGTGCCGATCCTAATCGTCTGCATCCTCGGTCTCTGGTTCTTTTTCACGCATCTGCCATTCACATTATTGCCCCCGGGCGATAGCGGTTTCATTCGCGGCGTGTTCATCGCGCAGGAAGGTTCGTCGCCGGCGCAGATGCGGGCGTATCAAGGCGAGGTCAATAAGAAGCTCCAAGAGGATCCAGCCGTCGGGCAATTCTTCACGCTCGCTGGTTTCTCCTCGCGCAGCGCGTTGTCGCAGGGCCTGATGTTTCTCTTTCTGAAGCCACGCAGCGAGCGCCCGCCCATTGATCAAATCATTTTGCGACTGCAAAAATCGATGGGCTCCATTCCTGGCATCACGGCCGTGTTAACGCCCAGCCCGGTCTTGCAAATCAGCGTCGGCGCCACGAGCCAGACCCAGGGCCAGTACGCCTACACTATTAGCGGTATCGTTCCCGAGGACGTTTATGCCGTGGCCGACGAACTGATGGCAAAACTGCAGCAGTTTAAAGGGTTCGCCAGTGTCCGCTCCGATTACTACCACGACACACCAAATCTTAGGATCGACATCAATCGGGATCGCGCTGCAACCTACGGGGTTTCCACTTCCGCAATCCAAAGCCTGTTGCGCAACGCTTACTCGCAAAACTACGTCTATCTCATCAAGGAACCGGACGATCAATACCAGGTCATTCTCGAAGTCAAAGACAAGGAGCGGGCGCACCCTGACGACTTGGACGATCTCTACGTCCGCAGCAACACCAGCGGCAATTTCAGCGCGAGCGGCTCGGGTGGGGGAACGATCGCCACGACCACGGGTAACATGTCAAACCTGGTCCCGATGCGTGTTGTAACATCGACTAAGGAAGTTATCGGTCCGCAGGCTGTGAACCATTTGAATCAGTTCACCAGTGTTACGTTCAACTTCAACCTGTTGCCAAACGTCGCAATTGGCGATGCCACCAAGGCGATCGAGGAAGCCTTCGCGCAAATCCATCCGCAACATCCGACTGTCCAGGGCATCTTCCAGGGCGAAACACTGGTGTTCCGGCAACTCTTCCACTCGCTGCCTCTGCTGCTGCTCGCCGCGGTCTTTGTTATGTATGTGATTCTGGGAATTCTTTACGAAAGCTATGTGCACCCTTTCACGGTCTTGTTCCCGGCGATTGTCCCCGCGTTAGTCGGAGGCCTGGCCACCTTGTATCTCTTTCACTCAGTGCTCTCGCTTTACAGTGTGATCGGACTTTTCCTGTTGTTAGGCATCGTGAAAAAGAACGGGATCATGGTTGTTGATTTTGCCTTGCAACGAATCGACGAAGGCTGGGACCTCCGGTCGGCTATTCACGAAGCCAGTATGGAACGGTTTCGTCCTATTATGATGACAACACTCGCTGCGCTTATGGGTGCAGTGCCGATTGCGCTCGGGTTCGGACAGGACGCTGCATCGCGCCGTCCACTAGGGCTGGTAATCGTAGGCGGTCTGATTTTCTCCCAATTGATCACGCTCTTCGTCACACCAGTGATCTATCTCTGGCTCGAATGGTTCCAGGAGCACGTGCTCGACAAGGTACCCTTCCTGCGCCGCGTGCACACACATCACGAGGGCGAGCCGGCGAGAGGAGACATGCGACCCGAACCTGCGGCCGTGCACTGATTTTTGTTATTCGTACTCTTACTCGGCCTCCAAGTTAGTCCGAAAGAACGCGAGCAAGAGCAGGAGCAGGGTAAGAAAGATATTGGTTAACATGCGCGCGATGGTTCTGGATAAGCCGCGGCAGCCACTGCAACTCCGCGACATAGAGAGACCAAGACCGGCCAAGGGCCAACTGCTTGTGCGAATCGCAACGTGCGGGGTGTGCAGGACTGATCTTCACGTGGTCGATGGCGAACTGTCGGATCCAAAACTCCCGCTCATACCAGGTCATCAAATTGTCGGGTACGTCGAAGAGATAGGCCCGGACATTCCTTCGTCATTCGCGATTGGAGATCGCGTCGGTATTCCGTGGCTAGGCTGGACCGATGGCGAATGCATTTATTGTCGATCGAACCGTGAAAATCTTTGCGATCGAGCGCGCTTTACCGGCTACACCATCGATGGCGGTTATGCGGAATTCATTGTCGCCGATGGACGATTCTGTTTTCATTTGCCTGACCGTTATGATGATGTTGAAGTTGCGCCGCTACTTTGTGCGGGGCTGATCGGTTACCGTTCCTATCGCAAAGCGGGAGATGCACACAGGCTCGGCCTGTATGGCTTTGGGAATGCCGCGTACCTGATCGCGCAGATTGCCCTTTATGAAGGACGCGACCTCTTCGTGTTTACGCGACCGGGCGATATGGAAACACAGCAAAGCGCGAAAGCGCTAGGCGCAAAGTGGGCCGGCGGTTCCGACGAGATGCCGCCGGAGAAACTCGATGCTGCGATTATTTTTGCCTCGGTCGGCCCGCTCGTACCTGCGGCGCTGCGCGCGCTGGCCAAAGGGGGCATTGTCGTTTGTGGCGGGATTCACATGAGCGATATCCCTTCTTTTCCCTATGCAGATCTTTGGGAAGAACGAGTCATTACTTCGGTAGCGAACCTTACCCGTCGCGATGGCGAAGAATTTTTCGACATCGCGCCGCGCGTTCCTGTTAAAACAAAGACGGAAACGTTCCCGTTGGAAGACGCTAATATCGCGCTTGATCGGTTTCGCGCCGGCCAGCTAAGCGGAACCGCTGTTCTCCTAATCTCCAAGGCCGACCATCCCGACCGGAGCGAGACACCTCACACTCGAAGCCAGCAGCACCCAACCTAATCAGGGCGATCGATGCGCTCGTGAAAGATCTTTTGACTCACCTGTCCACTAAACAGGCGAAACGCCGCGAAAATCTGAGCACAACATCTTTTCCTTTCGTGTAGTTGGTGTGTTTCGTGGGCATTCTGCTTCCGGGCGGTGCCATCCGTGTTAGACGTGGCCAGTCCCCAGCTTTACGGGCTGTGGGCTGCAATTGCTGCCTGTGCGTGGGCAGCTTCTTTTTTCACCGCGCCCGGGCTTGCGCGCGAGCGGCGATCGGGTTCGCGAGATTGCCGGGAAGCCGTTTCTCGTCGTTTCGGACGGAACCAGCAGCGTTGCCTAGCGCTTCTTCTTCTGGAGGCAGAAATGGTCTGAACCGGCTTTTGTCGATCGCTTTCATGAAAGCTTCGTGCGGGGAGACAATGCCTTTTTCAAGCAGCGCCCAAATGGCGTCGTCCATGAACTGCATCCCCTCCGCTCTGCCTGACACGATGACATCCTGGAGTTTCTGCGTTGAGCCTTCGCGAATAATTGCGGCAACCGCGGAATTCGCGATTAGGATTTCGTTTACTGCTATTCGGCCAGGTCGATCCGCTCTTTTTAAGAGCAATTGAGCCACCACGCCGCGCAATGAGTTCGCGAGCATGGCACGCGCCTGCGGTTGACGGTCTGCGGGAAAAACGTCCACCATTCGGTCCACGGTTTTGCGCGCATTGTTAGTGTGCAGCGTACCGAACACGAGAAGACCGGTCTCCGCTGCGGTTAGAGCAAGTGAAACTGTTTCCAGGTCGCGCATTTCTCCTACAAGCACAATGTCGGTGTCTTCGCGCAGCGCGGCTTTTAGTCCAGCGGCGAAAGAGCTCGAATCCGTTGGCACTTCGCGCTGCGTGATGGTGCTTCGCTTGTTGTCATGCACAAATTCGATTGGCTCCTCGATTGTCACGACATGTTTCGCAAACTTCTGATTGATGTAGTCGATCAGCGCAGCTTGCGTGGTGGTTTTGCCGGAGCCGGTAGGACCAGTCACAAGCACCAGACCTCCGCGTGTATTCGCAAAGTCTTTTACCACCACGGGAATGCCCAGGTCTTCGAGCGTAGCAATCTTGGTGGGAATCAGCCGAAACGTCGCGCCGTAACCGTTTGATTGCTTGAAGTAATTACTGCGGAACCGAGAGGCTTCATCCATTTCATAGGCAAAATCCAGGTCTCCTCGTTGTTCAAAGGTTTCCCAGTTACGCGCTCCGCAAATTTCGCTCATCATCTGAATGGCTTCCTCACGTGAAATCGCCTCGGCCCGAATGGGCATGATGTCTCCATGCACGCGCATTTTCGGTGGCTGCCCCTCTGCGAAATGCAGATCGGAGCCGCCGTGTTTGACGATTACACTGAGAAATTGATCTAAGTAAGCCATGACTTAAATGACGAAATCCGAATGACGAAACTTGCACAGACCAATCTGTTTCGAGCTTCGAATTTCGAACTTCGATATTGTTTCATCATTCCTCATTTTCCCACCTGTTGGCGCACCATTTGTTTCTGCTCTGCGCGGGCATAAGCCTCCTGAGCGCTGATCAAGCCGCGCTGATACAGTTCGATCAGAGTATCATCCATCAAGCGCATGCCTTGCTTTTTGCCAGTCTGAATAATGCCGGGTAACATGTACGTCTTCGCTTCGCGAATAACGTTGGCGACCGCGGGTGTGTTCGTAAGAATCTCCAAAGCCAGCACGCGTCCGGTGCCGTCCGCCCGGGGTATTAGCTGATGACTGATAACGCCCCGCAGGGATTCGCTTACCATTACCCGAATTTGTTCCTGTTGATGAGGCGGAAACACGTCGAGCAATCGATCAAGCGTGCGGGCCGCGCTGCTGGTATGCAGTGTTGCTAAAACAAGGTGGCCGGTCTCAGCGGCAGTGATTGCGAGAGAGATCGTTTCCAAATCACGCATTTCTCCGACCATGATTACGTCCGGATCTTCGCGGAGTGAAGCGCGCAATGCTGCAGCGAAAGAGTCGCTGTGAGTGAAGATCTCTCGTTGGGTAACGTGACAGTTTTTCGCCCGTCCCTACTGAACCGGTCGCCAGGATCAGCCCGTTCTGGTAACGGGTGAGTAGCTTGAGGCGCTCAGGTAACCCCAGTTCGTCCATGGTTCGGATGCGACTGTTGATCACGCGGAAGACAATCTCGATCCCAAGCCTCTGACGAACCACGCTGGTGCGATAGCGGGCGAACTCGTTTTCATACGCAAAATCCGAGTCGCCGCGCGTATTGAGCTCCTTTTTATAGACGTCGGGAACAAATGCCTCAGCCAGAGCGGCGGTCTGCTCGGCAGTCAGCAGCGGTGCATCGGGCCAGATCGGTTCCAATCGTCCATGCAACCGCCATCCCGGCTGCGCGTTCACGGCTAAATGGACATCAGACGCGCCGGCTTTTTGACCGACCTCGAGATAATCATCCACGTGCCGCATCGTCTGCGATTTTACGGGAAGTTCCGGAGACTTAGCGATCATGGGTGCCCCGGGGCAATCATTACCCAATCTGGCCGAGTGCGTAAATCCTAAAACGAGCCCGCCCCATGGGACACATTAGATTACGGCCTTATGTTTTGCGGCGGGATTTTCCTGGAAAACCGGTCAGCCGATTTTTGACAAACTCTACAATCACTGGCCGAGCCAGACCGGCGGCAATGCGGCTGTGATCCAGGAGACCGTTTGTTCCCGAAATGATCTTCTAAATTTCGCCGGGAAATCCAGCTCATGACGCAAGCCACGCAACTCGCGACCCACGCGTTCGCGGGAACTGACGATTTCCGCTGTCAACTCGTCGATTGATTTGTTGCGTCCAGGTGTTTCAGCCATTCACGATCCTTCTTTAATTCAGCCAAAGTGGCGCGGAAAAACGGCTTGGTGATTCGGCTCCGCGCAATCAGCAGCAGCACCAGCGCGATTATAAAATGTAACGCAGCGGCGGCGAGCGCTATCCATGGCCATGAAATTCCAGCGAGATGAGCTAACCCGACAACGGCGCCTGTTATGAGGAAAACATAACCCAGCGCACACAAGAGTACTGCGAAAATCAAGCAACCAACCAGTATTAGTAATTGCACTGCGGCCGCTTTTGATTCCTCGGCGACCAGGGCAAAGCGGCTTTCAAAAAACGCTGCAAGCGCGTTTATGAGTGCCAAGAGGTTCTCAAGCAACCCGGCATGCCCCGCAGGATTGCTGGACCGAGGGCTCTCACTGATCATCTCCGAAGCTTTCGGAGTTAACGCCGGAAGATCAGACCCAGAACAAACCCGATTCCGAGCGCGGTAAAGATCGCCTTCGTTGGATTTTCGCGCACGTATTGCTCCGCGTCTTCCTGGAACGTGCGGGCGCGGTCCCTGGCATCCCCCCATGCTTGTTCTGCTTTGCCGCGTGCTTCGCCCCATTTCTGCTCTGCCTTGCCGCGATATTCTTCAGCTATGGAGCCTGCTGCCGATTTTAAATCTTCAGCTGCTCTGCGCGCATGTTGTTTACTGCTCTCCAGCTTGTCTCGAGCATCCGCTCCTACCGGCGCCTTTTGTTCTGCTTTGTTTTCTTCTGCCATTGGTAATCTCCAGTTGATTCTAGCTGCAACTATCCGCGTGCTTCACAAATTGGGCAAACAAATCTCCTAACGAACTTAAAGGGCACATCAAACACCGAAAACCAATCGCACTTGAACGCCTTGGAGGTTTTAGCGCATTCCAGCCAAAAGAAAGAGATTATTGTTCGCGAAAAACAATGCGCGCCTTTGTCAGATCGTACGGTGACAGTTCGACGGAAACTTTGTCTCCTGGAACGATTCGAATAAAATGCTTCCGCATCTTACCCGAGATATGTGCAAGCACATTGCGTTGCCCTGGTAGATCGACGCGAAACATCGTTCCCGGCAATACCTGGGTTACCGTGCCTTCCGTTACGATCTGACCTTCCTTCGACACGCGCCGAATATATTCAAGTGCACGTGCGGCTCAAGGTGGATCGACCCGCTGCGGTCGGTCGATGTTTCGGTAAATACAATTTCGCCGACTAACCTACCTACGCATTGCAGAGAACGCGTTCACCCTCTCGCTACTGGCGCAGCTGATCGCGCGAGATCGTCGGCAAATATTCCCGAAGTTCCTGACGTTTCCACCACGCGCCGGTTTGCCGACGCTCTTCACTGTTTGTAAAACGATAGCGATAAAACATCGCACGGATGTAGTTGGGCGGTTTATCCGGGAATGGGGAATGCGCAAGCAACCCGGTCACATCTCGCGATCCCTCCAGCAGCCTGACGATCAGTCCAATCAACCATGGATTTTGCTCGGGAGTCTCCAGAGCGGCAAACCACATCTGCCAGTCGAGTCTTGGTTGGTGTGGTGCGCACCAACCCGGGGCGCGTTTCACGTCACCCGGTTTCCACTTGAATTCATAAGGGGCCCAATTAATGCCATCGGCGCTCCCTTCGATCACTATCTCGCCACGGTCCTTGGTCATCACGCGAAAGAGTCCGTAGCCATTTACGATTCGAAATGCTTCCAGTTGTTCGTAGAAGTTCGCCAGCCGCCCTGGCGGTCGGCTTTGCGGCTTGAACGCGCTGAAAATGAGCCAGGCGTTGATTGGAAACGTGACAACAATTACTGCAATCGCCGCGTACGTTGCCCATCGAGTCGAAATAGATTTCGCATTCGAAGGACGGAGCTCCTGCGACGCAGGGTTCGCGGGAGCTCGCCCCTCCATGCCTCGACCGATTGCCGCGTCATCGATCAGCAGGAAGCACAACGCGATCGTCAGCAGATTGAAGAAGCAATAGTTGCCGGTGAGCGCGATTACTATTTGAAGAAAGATCATCAATCCCGCAGCGACCAGCCGCGGGCGTCGCGGCGCCCAGATAAAAAATGGCGCGATGATCTCAACTACGAGACAAAATGCGACTGAGAAGTGTTTGAACCATTCCGGAGTTTTGTCTGCCCACCAGCTGAAGATTGTCGGCAACGGTTGCGACCAGTAATGATAATCAAGCGCTGTGAGTGCGCTCCAATGAAACGAATGATTCACCCAACCCCACGAATCGTCGCCGCTCGTTAGCTTCACGACGCCGGACATAAGCATCAATTTGAAGAGAAGGAACTTGAGCAGAAACAAACCCGCACGTGAGACCGGAGACGCCGTAGCTGAGGTCGTTGCTGTAGTCGGGATCGCCGGTCCCGGCTGCCACAAAAGGTCCCGCGGCCACAGTCGCCATGGCGCAAGAAAGATCGACAAGAAGCCGGCCTCCAGCAGGAGAACATCCCATTGAAAGTTGAAAAACACTTGTCCACCAATGGTGAGTGACAGGTAAAAGATAAACAGCAAGGCAAGGGAAACCGCAGGAGCGACGCCGAAAATCAAAAGCAACGAAAGGACAACGCCCCCACCGCAAAGGAAATGTAGAAACGTGTTGCTCGAGTCGAACCAGCAAAGTGTCGGCAAAAGGAAATAGGCGTCTGACCCGACTTGCTGCCGAACTGCCGGCAGAAACTGACTTACCGGCGACATTCCGTTGCTGCCAACAAGCCCGTCGACTTGGACCCAAAGCGAAACGAATGCGATGAGATAGATGAGGCCAAGCATGCGGAGAAACCAGCGCCGCGCCCAAAAATAAGTCGGCGGCCGCACATCGTTACCCCACAGCAATCGAGTCACTGTTGATCCGGGACTTCGATTGTGGGCGATGAATTTGTAAGCAGTCTCGGAAATTGCTGCGAAGCCAGGCACGCGATCGTAGCTCCACGTCAGCCATTTCCTCGAAGATCGATATCGCAACGAGCGATACACGGCTTCCGCGGCAAAGAAGGCTTCGCCATCCGGTTCGATGAATGCAACGGCACGCTTGAATTGTTCGACTGGAATTTCAGGGAAACGCGCGGCTGCCTCCTGATAAGTAGCATAATCTACGTTGCCTGCGGTGATTTCGCGCCAACGTTCGATCCACCGTTTGCAAAAATAACAGTCACCATCCCAAATCATGAGAGGCTTTGGCGGAGGATTCGAGACGCGAAGGCGCGATTCGTTAGCCATTAGCGCCCAACGTCCAACGCCCAACCCGCCTTCGCAAGGCTACGACGCGGCGGGCGCTCAACGTCCAATTCAGAATCTGAATTCGGCGTCCAATTTCCGACGTCGGGCGTTCGTGTTTCTTAATTCGTAAACTCCGCCCACACCGGCGCATGATCGGATGGTTCCTTGCCCTTGCGCATTTCAAGGTCAATCCCTGATGCGCTGCAGCGCTTCGCTAGCTTTTCGGTGGCCAAAATCGCGTCGATGCGCAGGCCGCGATTTCTTTCAAACGCGCGCATCTGATAATCCCACCAACTGAAAAGTTCACCTTCCTTATGATGCATCCGCAGCGTGTCCCGTAAGCCGATTTCACACAATTCCTGAAACGCAGCGCGTTCTTGATCGGAACACATGATGGCGCCGCGCCACAGGTCGGCATTGTAAACGTCGATATCTTCCGGTGCGACATTGAAATCGCCGCACACCACAACATCGTTGGATTTTTCTTTTGCGATGCAATCTCGGAGGCGACGATACCAGTGCAGTTTGTATTCGTAGGCGGGGGACCCGACCGCCTGTCCGTTGGGCGCGTAAATCGAAAACACCCTCACGCGATCAATAGTTCCCGCAATGACGCGCGCCTGCGGATCGATCACTTCATCACACAACGATGGACGCACATCCTCCAGTTTACTTTTCGACAGAATCGCGACGCCGTTGTACGATTTTTCCCCATGGTAAGCCGCGTAATAACCGGCGGCCTGTAAAGCCAGCGCCGGAAATTGATCGTCCGTGCATTTTGTCTCCTGCAAACAAACAATGTCCGGCCTTCTCGCCTCCAGCCAGGCGAATAAGCGGTCCTGGCGCTTGCGCAGCGAATTAATGTTCCACGATGCAATGCGCATTTCTGAAGGTGATCAGGAAACTGTGATCAGTGAACAGCTTAGGTCGTGGCGGCGGCTCAGCTTCGGATCACTGATCACTGTTCACAATTCTAATTCCATGCCCGGCGCTGGCACAATGATCTCTGATCGGGGAAGCGCTGCCGACAAGGTTGCGCGCATCCAATCCACGGCTGGTGGATCGCCGTGCACGAGAACAATCTTGCCGGGCGAAAGTTTTTTGGCGTAATCGATGAGCCCCTCGCGCGTCGCGTGCGCGCTGAACTGAAACTGTTCGATATTGCAGCGGACCCGTTGGGCCGGTTTGTCGGGATCAAGAGCAACCTCGCCATTCGTTCTCGCGTCGCGCAGAAGACCAGCGGGCGTTTCGGGACTGGCGTAGCCAACAAAAAAGATCGAATGCTGCGGATTCTCGATTAATCGACGCGCAAGAACATTGGAGAGTGTTTTTGGTATCATCATTCCACTGGAGAGCACGTAAACCCGTCCCGGGCGGAGCGGCGCGTCACGCACTGTTTCGTCGTTCAAAATGAACGGAGCGGCTTCTCGCATTAATTGCAGACGCGGCAATTGCCGGCGAGTCATGTGCGCACGCCGATCGTAGATATCGGTCATCTTCGAGCTGAGACCGCCGATATAAATAGGAAACTCTCCCGAAAGCGTTCGGGATTCACGACGGAATTTGTAAAGCATTGCCAGGATCTCTTGCGTTTTTCCGAGCGCGAAGACCGGTATGAGCACGCACGAGCGGCGCTCAAAAGCTGTGGCGATCGCTTCTGCCAGGCGTCGCTCTTCACCAGGGCGTGTCCAGCCGGCGGGTTTTGCGTGGTCGCCTCGCGTGCATTCCATGATCAGGACGTCAACCTTTTCCTCCGGAAAAACTGCCGCTTCCATGATCGTTTGGTCGTCGAAATTAACGTCCCCAGTGTAAAAGACCGTTTGCCCCTCCGCGCGCAGCAAAATTCCGCTCGAGCCCAGCACGTGTCCTGCGTCGAAAAACTCGAATGTCAGCGCGTCTTTTTCGCGCTTAGGTGCACGCTCGCCCGTGATGGAGAATCGTTGACGCATTGGACACGAACGCCAGCGTTCCGACGCGCGATCGGTTTCCCGATGCGTGAAAAGCGGATATAACCCCGCGACGGCGCGACCAATCTCCTCGCGTTGGCGGGTCATCACATTCACTGAGTTGTGCAAAAGCACGTTGCCGATCTCAGCTGTGGCTTCCGTCATGAAAACGCGAGCGGTTGGAAGGCGTCGCATGAGTACCGGCAATGTGCCTATGTGATCCTGGTGGGCATGCGAGACCAGGATCGCCTCGATGTCCCGACCTGCTATCGCTTTGAAATTCGGCAGCGCATCTTCACCGGTCTCCTTGGGATGCATGCCGCAATCGAGCACCAGTCGATGTCGGCCCATCTCGAGGTAATACGAATTCGCACCAATCTCCGTGCGGCGTGTCAGGTTAATGAATTTCAAATGCAGTTCTTGTTAGCGCAGCTTTCAATTCTTCTATCAGTCGCGCAATTCTCTGAACAGTTGCTTTCGCGATTAGTCTAAATAACGATTGCATGAAAGGAGAAACGCCTCCGAAACGCGGTGTAAACAGCCACCTTGAGCAGGACATTTGCATCCACATCTTCACCGTCTCTTCGGCGATGGTCGGGGTTTGCCTGACGGTTATTGGATTGATCCGCGTTGTGATTACGCTCGGAACCGCAGACACTCTGGCGGATGATTTGCTTGCTGCCGATGCACTGCTGTTTCTGATCTCTTCTTTGCTTTCTTACTGGGCGCTTCGCTCTCGGGGTCTGCGCAGAATGCATCGCCTTGAAAGAATTGCAGATGGGATCTTTATCGTCGCCATGATCGGGATGGTTGTGATCTGTGCATTGATCACATACACGATTTCTATGCCGCCCCGGTAATTGGCCACCTACAGCACGTCTTTAGGCTACCAGTTACAACACCGATGTCGCTTACCGCGGCGGTGTTGGACGCGGCGCTGGCGTCGGACGGGACCTTGGTGTTGGAGTAGGTCGTGTAGATGCTGGGCAAGCTCTGAAGAAGATTGGGTCGTGGTTCGAGAAAGGCCGACCGAAGGGAACGCCATTTCCCGTGAAAGCTCCGTAGAAGCAAGTACCCACCGCCTTCATCTGCATATAGTCTCCGAGCACCCGCTGTCTGGGATCGCCGTTATCCGCAGCAGAGGACAGGAACGTCTCCAGCACCTGATCGCTGAAAGTAACACCCTGATCGCTGCTCTGTGCCAGATGGGCCGAGAAGATCGGGAAGCCTGACGAGAAGCCATCGAAAGTGTAGTAGAAAACACCGACTATCCCGTTGCTGGCTACTGCGACCGATGGAATGGCGGCTTCCACTTGACCCGTCACGAAGTTTTCTGGTCCCACAGTCACGCCGCCCCCTCCGTTGTCGAAGATTCGGCGGATGGCGAGGCGGTCGTTGCCGGTGCCGGCATCACGACTGCCGTAAACGTAATAGACATCCCCGTTATTTGGATCCACGGCAGCGTGGTCCGCTCCGCCAAGAAGAGCGTTAACGGTACCGAATTTAGGTTGCGGCTGTGTACTATCCGCGTCCGCCACGATGATCCCACCCGGCATCCCGTTCAGAATCCATGTGGCTCCGCCATCCGTGGATCGGTTAAGCATGTAGTTGATGTTCTTCGGGTCTCCTCCGCAGTTGCCTACGCACCTCTGAAAGAGACTGTAGACAAAGCCAGTTTGTCGATCGACGGCCAGTCGGTGACCCGGGTTGATACCACCCGTCGAGGTTCCGGATTGGTTGTCAACCGTGAAGTTAGGTGGGTCGACACCGAAGGAAACCGCAACCCGCATATCGGGCCCGCCGCTGAAGTCGTCGTAAGCGGCGTATACGTCGTCTTGGGTTGGAGTCGTTGGGTCCCGGTTTACCAAGAGCCAGGGCTGATCGGCGTCCCCGAAGCTCGATGGGACAAGGTGATTCGTCCTTTGCGTGATACCAGCAATAACCAGCCAGTTCCATGCTGCGGCACTCGCTGGATCCGTGGTTGTGCCGCTAAAGATGTCGCTGATAAGAAAGGTGCCAGACATTTGATTGTTCCGTCCATAATCGACGGCCTGATCACAGGGACAACCGGCTGCCGCTACACCGGGCGGTGCAGGGATTGTAAATTGCTTGGTCCAAATATTCCCGCCGTCGGTGGACTGCCACAGGGGCGCATTTGCCCCCCAGCTTTCTGAAAAGGCCGTGATGACAATTTCGTTTATGTTCGCGGGGTTCACCGCTATAGACGTCTCGCCATCGTTAAAGGTATCGGTGTTCGTCAGGTTGGGATCTGTGTTATTCACGACTACATCAACGATAATTGATGAAACCCCGGGTAGCAGAGGAATTGCCCTAACTCCTCGTGGGGCCGAATCCTCGGGAAGCGCCGGCCGAGTGTAGGGCGTGGTGTCCGGCGGTGCGCTTCGGGTTGACTCTTTTGCCTGCTGCTGTGCCTTGTTCTGAGTTTGGGCTGTCGCTGTTGTCACTAAAGGTGAACTTCCCTTTAGTAACAATACCAAACCTGCAATCAATACAGCTAAGCCTACCTGCGTTAGTCTTTTCATGATCTTCATCCCCCTTTATCAAACTTCACACTTTCCTCGATTTTGATGATTTCTTGTATAACGGACTCATCTACATCCACGGGAACAGACGCTTCAAGAGAGATCGTGTGCTTTTCATCAGCGATGTAGGTACTGATAGCTAAATAGAATGCAGTTTTATCAATGGATGAACCAGTCGCGTAAGCGAGTTTTCCACGAACCCTCACAGCACGATGTCCATCAATAGCTAGTGTCTGATGCTCTTGCTTCGGTGTATTTTGTCTTGCAACAAGACTGTCTAAAAATCTGTCAGTTACCTCTGCGCTCTCGTTTACTTTGTCCACTATCCGCACGAGTGCCCTATTTCTTGCCGGGACTTGAGGATCCTCGGAAACATAATT
>WNGO01000980.1_pt1 | contig 19777 bp, 17 predicted proteins | sample 5400511 | NCBI WGS metagenome assembly WNGO01 (sample SAMN13153380, study PRJNA577476) | soil metagenome | isolation source: 20 cm soil or saprolite under Garry oak tree replicate 2 | place: USA:California | collected 2016-06-15 | reverse complement strand
CTACCGGCTGCGCGGTCCCATTCGCCCTTCACCATCGGTGCAACAAGGGACCATCACGTGGCGCTGGCGCGCCGGCACGCCGCTGCGGGGCGCCGACCTCAAACGCCGCGCCGGCGACGACAGCCCGATCCGCGTCGTACTCACGTTCCAGGACGGCCGCTCGATCGCCTACAGCTGGGGAAATCGCGAGGGTCGCGGGGAAAGCTTTGCCAGCTGGGCCGGGCGCAACCGGATGGTGGTGGTTTTACAGCGCGCCGAGGACGCCGACGGCTCCTGGCACGAGGAGCGCCGCAGTCCCTTCGCCGACTATCGCCGGCTGTGGAATAGCGCGCCGAAGGCAATTGTGTCCATTGGCGTGAGTGCCGATACCGATGCATTGAAGATTCGGGCCGCAGCGGAAATTGGGGACCTGACTTGGCACGGCCCGTAATGCGGGAATTTGGTTATGTGATTCCAACAAGTCTCGGCAAGTTGGGTTTACCCCGGGCTTGCGCCCGGGGTCATAAAACCTGGACTCCGTTTGTCGGCTCATCGAGCATTCCAGATGTATGCGCATATCACGTGGCACACATGGCGGCGAGTCGGGTGTATTGACGAACGCGCAGCCCGTGAAGTGCGCGTAGCTGTTGCGAGTGCCGGCAAACGCTCGGGTCTTCAGGTAGTTAAGGGAGAGGTGTTAGCGAACCACATCCACCTGCTCGTGAGCTTTCGTCCCGATACTCGCATCAGCGATTTCATTCGCCTCGCAAAATCGGTCGCCGCTACTCGAGCGAATCGCTTCGTTGTCGGAGCGGTGCGATGGGCGCGGGGTTACTATGTGGCGACGATTCACAAGAGCGATCTGCCGCGCGTGATTCGCTACATCGGCCAGCAATTCCAGCGACACCCCGGTCAGCACCAGCAGAATCGCCGCCGCGACGAATGTCGTCAGCGCGACGGCGCCAAACAGTTGGGGCAGCGGCAAGCGATCGAAGTATCCGGCCACATATCCGGCCATCTTATTCCCCACGGCAATCGACAGGAACCACAGCCCCATCATCGCGCCGGCGATCCGCACCGGCGCGAGTTTTGTCACGGTCGACAATCCCACCGGACTGAGGCACAGCTCGCCGATGGTGTGCAGGAAGTAGACGCCGACGAGCCACCACGGGCTGACCAAAATCCCCTGCTGCTGCGCCATCTTCGCCGCCGGGACGAGGAGGGCAAAACCGAGTCCTGCGAATAGGAGACCGAGCGCGAATTTGACCGGGCTCGAGGGCTGGCGGGGTCCGAGGCGCACCCAGAGCCACGCGAGCAGCGGGGCCATCCCGAAAATCATGAACATCGAGTTCAAGGACTGATACCAGGTCGAGGGGAAGCTGTACCCGAGCACCTCGTTCTTCGTGAGCCGGTCGGCGAAGAGGTTGAGGCTCGATCCCGCCTGCTCGAACGCCGCCCAGAAGATCGACGAGAATACGAACAGCACGGCGATGGCGATGACGCGCTTCCCTTCCTCCGGTGTGAATCGCCACCACGGTTCCGTGCTGGCCGCCGCGGCGGGCCTCGTCTCGGATTGTCCCAGCCGTTCGAGCGCGGGCAGCAGTCGGGGCTTGCCGGCGACGTACTGAATCAGGCCGAGCGTCATCCCGATGCCGGCGCACCCGAATCCGACGTGCCAGTCCACGCGCTGGCCGAGCGTCCCGACGATGAGCGGCGCGACGAAGGCGCCGACGTTGATGCCCATGTAGAAGATCGAGAAGCCGGCATCGCGCCGCACATCGGCCGGATCGTACAGCGAGCCGACCATCGTGCTGATGTTCGGCTTCAGCAGGCCAGTGCCGATCACGATCAGCGTCAGGCCGAGGTAGAACGTCGGCAGCGAAGGATACGCGAGACTGAAATGCCCGAGCGCGATGATGACCCCGCCCCACAGCACGCTGCGGAACTGGCCGAGCCAGCGATCGGCGATGATGCCGCCGGGAATGGCGGCCGCGTATACGCCGAACGTGTACCAGCCGTAAATGGACGCCGCGTGCTCGGTCGAGAAGCCGAGTCCCCCTTTCGCCGCCGCGGCAGTCATATAGAGGATGAGCAGCGCCCGGAGGCCGTAGAAGCTGAAGCGCTCCCACATCTCGGTGAAGAACAGCGTCGAGAGGCCGCGTGGATGCCCGAACCATCCCCGATCGAGCTGCGTCCCGCTCATCTGCGGCTGTGTCATGTCAACCCTTTCAGTCGAACAAGTCGTCCTGCTCCGCGGAATCGGGATGCTCGGTCGGTCGCAGCAACGTGGCGAGCCGCTGTTCCCACTTCTCGACGTCGAAGTGATGTTCGTTCTGGAGCGCGCGCCGCAGCACGGGCGAGAACTCGTGGAATGCCTCGAGCAGCTCGCGGGTCGCCTGGCGCAGGGCTTCCTGCTGGAAGCTGTCGTCGCTCGCACCCATGTCCTCGAGGATCGCCTGCTCGGAGCGGGAAGCAACGATCGGCTCGCTCTGCCCCTCGATGAAGACGTTGGTGCGTTGACCCGGTCCGCGCCCCTGCTCGATCGGCGTCAGGCCAAGAATGCGATCCGAGCGCCAGTATTTGCCGTAACCCAGGAAGACCATCCGGCCTCGTTTTACATCCACGGGCTATTCCTTTCTCATTTTCTTCTTGAGCTCCTCGAGCTGGCGCGCGGCCACTGCCTCGCGCGCCGCCCGATCCATGTCGGACTTGAGCAGCTCGCCCTCCAGGTCCATGCTGGCCACGGGGTCCCCGGCCTCCCGCGCGGAGCGCCGAGCTTCCATCGCCGGGCGGTCCCGATCCGCGGTCTTGAGCTGTGCCTGCATGTCGTCGAGCTCGCGCTGTGCGAGCGCCAGCTCCTCACGCTGGTTGGCGAGCTTCCGCTCGAGCACGCCGAGCCGCTCGCGGTGCTTCGCCGCAAAGCGGCCGGCGACCTCGACGGTCTCGGCATCCTGAATCTCCCCGGCGAGCCGGCCGCGGCGCTCCGCGTCCGATAATCGCTGGCGCTCGAGCGTGATCTCGTGCTCGGTACGCGCGACGGCCTCCTGGATCTCGGCGACGGCGACTTTCGCGTCCACGACCGCCTCGCGCATCTGCCGTGCGAGCGATCGCAGGTCCGGGGTCGACGCCGCATCGACGGCGGCGCGGAAGGCGTCCCGCAAGCGCTCGAACGTGTCTAGCTCTTGCGAACGGTTTTGGCGAAAAAGTCGGAGAAGACGGGCTCCACGGCGGGCGACTCGCACTTCGGACAGGTGGGACGCGGCCGCGCGGAGTGCTCAGTCATCGACTCGGTGCGCGAGAAACGCACGTCACACACCTGACACCGATACTCGTACTGTGGCATGGAGAAACGTTATTCCCCTGCAAAACCCGGGTCAAGTTGACGCACCCCCGGCCGGCGGCAAATTGCTGGCATGCTCCGGTCCCTGTTCCGGATAGCGGTGGTCGGCATGGTGGTGGCTGGTGTGGCTGTCGCCTGCAACGGCGGTCTCGAACCCGAGTCGATTCCGCCGATTTGCGGCCCCTCGCTGGTCGGCCTGTGCGGCACCGTGCGATTTCGCGGGACGATTCCCGACAGCACCGACAACGTCTTCATCGCCGCCTACCTCAACTATCCACAGACCTGCACCGAATTGATCAACAATCGCCGCCCCGTGATCCCCGGATCCGTGCCCTACCGCGACTCGGCGGCGGCGTACAGCGTGGCGCTGTCGCCAGGCACCTATCAATGGGTACTCGCCGTCTGGAAAAAGATCGGCACCCTCACGCTCAGCCCGTCCGACACGGCACTGCTGCGCGTCGCGGGTTACTACCGCAGCTCCACCGATTCGACGCAGCGCGGCGTCGTCACCGTCCCTAGTGGCCCCGCGGTGCGCGATATCGACTTCGTCGTCAACTTCGACAGCCTGCGGCCGGCAACAGACTTCGTCACATGCACCGCGCAGTAGCGGCCCTGCTGTTCCTGCTCGCACCGGTCCCGGCGGCCGCCCAGGGCGTGGTGCGGGGCACGGTCCACGACAAGGGCGGTGCACCGATCAGCGGCGCGAGTATCGCCATCCCCGGTACCACGCTCTCGGCCCGCTCCGATCTCCAGGGCGCGTACCGGATCGCCGACGTGCCGGCCGGCCGCGTGCGCGTGTATGCCGCCGCCCTGGGATACGGTCCGGTCGATACGGTCGTCGCGCTCACCGGAGGCGATTCGACGACGGTCGACTTCAGCCTCTCGTCCGCGCCGCTCGCGCTCCCGCCGGTCGACGTGGTGAGCAGCAAGGTGGCGCGGTTCGGGGATCGTCCCGCGACGAGTGTAGTCGAGATCCCCGAGCGCGACATCGAACAGCGGGCGATCAACACGGTGGACGAAGCAGTCGACAAGGCGGCAGGGGTTCAGATGCTGAACGGACAGATCAACATTCGCGGATCCACGGGCTACGTACAGGGATTGAACTCGCGCGTGCTGCTGCTGGTCGACGGCGTCCCGATGAATCAGGGCGACCGCGGCGGGATCGACTGGGACGTGCTGCCGGTGGAGCAGATCGAGCGCGTCGATATCCTCAAGGGCGCCGGCTCGTCGCTGTACGGCTCGGCGGCGCTGGGGGGCGTCGTCAACCTGACCACCCGCGACGTGCCTGAGGGCGTCCATGTGCGCGCGCGACTGACGGGAGGCGCGTACGGCAATCCGCCGAACGACGTGTGGCGGTTCCGCGATGGCACCGGGCTGCAGGGCGGGGGCGATGTGTCCGGGTCGTACGGCACCGCGATGTTCGGCGGCCGGCTCGCGGCGGGGGCGCGGCATTCGGATGGATACCGCGAACAGGACGACGGGGACCATTGGCAGATCGCCAGTAGAGCTCGCTGGCAAGCATCGCCGCGCACGCGCGTCGACATGTCCGGCGCCTGGGCGGTTGATCATTACGACGTGCCGCTCGCGTGGTGCCGACAAGGCCAGTGCGACGATCGCGGCCAGGCGTTTCAGCCGTTCAAGGTCGCCACCGCTGCGTTGGGCTCGTGGACCGACTCGCGCAAGAGATACATCGCCGTACAGGCGCGGACGGTGGTATCGGAGCGACTGGCCTGGCAGGCGCGCGGGTCGTGGTTCCGTACCAGCTTCTTCGATCAGCGTCCTCCCAACGGTTCGGAATTCGGGATCGCCAACCGCTTCGGCGCCGAACTGCGAGCGGAAGCGCATCCCGATTCGATGCGGACGGTGCTGGTCGGTACCGAGATGACTCTTTCGGATGTCACCAGCGACATTTTCGGGAACCACTCACAGTCGGAGTTCGCCGCCTACGGCGAGAGCGACCAGGTGGTCGGCGTGTTTCGTTTCACCGCCGGCGCGCGCATCGATTTTCTCGCCGTCGACGGCGGCTCGCTGAGTGCCGTCGTCAGTCCCCGGCTCGGCGCGACGGTGCCGACAGACCACAATGGAGGTGTGTTACGCGCATCGATCGGCCGGGGTTTCCGTGCTCCGACTGTCGCCGAACGATTCGTCCATACCTTCGCGGAAGGGCTCGAGGTCATTCCCAATCCCAACCTGCTGCCCGAGACCGCCTGGTCGCTGGAGCTTGGCCACACGACGGCGCCGCTGCTGCACGCCCTGCGGCTCGACGCCGCCCTGTTCTGGACGGAAGGCCGCGAAATGATCGAGCCCCGGTTGATTGTCGATACCACCGGTCCGAAGATCCAGCTGCAAAACGTCACGCGCACTCGCATCGCCGGGCTCGACGCAACGATCCTCACCGCGCCGATTCCGGACCGGCTGATGGCGGCGGTGAGCTATACCTATCTCAGCACGCGTCGGCAGGTGGCGGGCGACCCGTCGGCCGCGGGGCCACTGGCCTTCCGTCCCAAACACCTGCTCACGCTGAGCGGCGATTACAGCCTCCGCGCGTTCGGCGTGGGTGCCGACTTCCGCTACGCCAGCCGCGTCGAGAGCATCGAGCTGGAAGGTTTCGTCGATGCGAGGCGCGTCCCCGTGAAAGTGCTGGACCTGCGAGCGAGCTGGAAGCAGGGGCCGGTCGAGCTGCGACTGCTGGCCGCTAACGTGCTCAACTACATCTACAACCTGGTGCCCCAGACGCTCGCGCCCGTCCGTACGGTTACCCTGACCGCGGTTTGGACGCATTAGCGTTAGATTTGCGCCCATGCACCTCACGAAACGACTGCTCCCTCTGCTGTTGCTGGTGGCGGCTGCTTGCACCCGTGGGAACAGCGGTTCGCCCACCTGCGGCATCGCGCTGCTCGCCGGTCCGGGGTTGATCACTTCGCAGCTGTCGAACGCGCGCGCGGTCCTCACCGATCCGCCGCGTGGCATCCCTGACTCCCTCCCCGCACTCGTCATCCAGCAGAAGAACGACCGGGGTGCGGTGATCGTCGGTCGCGATGCCGAAGGCAAGATCTCGATACAGTTCCGCGGACCGTCGTTCCCGTCGCGAGGCTACGGCTTGCTGGTGGTGGACGATACCTCACAGCGGGCGATGGGCGTCATCATCCTCGATCAGGAGGAGCCGCTCAATCATCCGGCGATTGGTACGATCATCGGCGGGGGCACCACGCTGAACCTGTACGGGGTGCGCGTCGACTGGGCGAGCGTCAACAATCCCCGCTGTCCCTTGTTTGGCGGCCCCACGTCCCAAACGACGTGAGCACGGCGCCAGCGGTCGCCGTGACGGCGCCGCGCCGCCTCGTCGATGGCCGCGAGCGCGTCACCTTGAACACCGCGTACGTTCGCGCGCTCGAGAGCGCGGGCCTCGTCCCCCTGGCCCTTCCGACGATGCTGGCGGCTGATCGGGCCGGTGCCGCGCTCGCGGCTGTGCGCGGGCTCGTGCTCACCGGCGGTGAAGACGTCGCGCCCGATCGCTACGGCGCGGCACCCCATCCGCGCCTCGGTGCGGTCGACCCCGTGCGCGACGCCGCGGAGCTGGCGCTCATCACGGCTGCGCGGGCGCGCCGCCTACCGATTCTCGCGATCTGCCGCGGGATTCAGATTCTCAACGTGGCGCTCGGCGGCACGCTGTATCAGGACCTGGAGAGCGAGCGGCCGAGCGCGGTGCCCCACAGCGACGAAACGAGCCGCCACGCCGTGCGCGTGGAAGCGGGATCGCTGCTCGAACGAACGCTCGGCACCCGCTCCGCGACAGTGAACAGCCGGCACCACCAAGCGATTCGCGATCTGGCCCCGAAGTTGAAGGCGGTCGCGTGGGCCGACGACGGCGTGATCGAGGGCGCCGAGCCGGCGAACGCGAATGAAGGATGGATCGTGGCGGTCCAATGGCATCCGGAGGATCTTACGGAGCGAGCGCTGTTCGAAGGATTCGCGCAGGCGGTCGCGTGACGGCCGCACGGCACGCGTTCCCCTCCCCGGAGTGGGTGGCCGCGTACGGTGCGGCCATCAATGCGAGCGAAGACTACCGCACCGCGTCCACGGAGTGGACCCACGGCTCCGTCGCCCTGGTGTTGCCCGCGCAGCCGACCATCGGCGTGCCCGATGATGTGGCGATCCTGCTCGATCTCGACCGCGGCGTCTGCCGCGCCGCGCAACTGGTCGCGCGGACGGATGCGCAACAGGCGCCGTTCATCCTGACCGCCGAATACCGCTACTGGAAACAGATCATCAAGAAGGAGCTCGGCCCGATCGCCGGCATCATGCAGCGGAAAGTCGCGCTCCAAGGCTCGTTGCCGATCGTGGTCCGCTTCATCAAGTCGGCGGAAGCGCTCGTTGACGCCGCCACGCGGGTGCCGACACGCTTTTTGGACGAAGGCAAATGACCGGAGCGAGCTCGGTCGCGGAGGTGCTCACCCGCCTGACCGCGCTGTCTCAGGAGCTGGCGGGGGCGTTCCGGCCGGTGACCATCGTCGAGATCGTGGCCCGCGCGCTGACCGAACAATTGGCGCCGGGCCGGCTGTCGGTGATGCTGCTGGATATCGATACCAACCGGCTGGTCGTGACGTATCACAACGGCCCCCGCCCCGCGACCACGGACGAACCGCTCCTGCAGCTCGCGCTCCGCCGCGGGCCGCTCGTGTTTCCCGACAAAGTCGCCGCGCGCGCCGCGGAGCTGGACGTGAAGGTGGACAAGCCCGCGCCGTCGAGTTGGCTCGGTGTCCCGATCGTCGCGGTGTCGCGCACGATCGGAGCGGTGGCGATGGAGGGAGACACCAGGAATCCACTCGATGACGCGGCGCTGATGTTCGCCCGCGCCGTCCTGGCGCAGGCGGGCATCGCGCTCGAGAACGCACGGCTCGTAGAGCTCTTGTCGAGCGGCAAGCGCGAGTGGGAGCAGACGGTGGACGCGTTCAACCAGGCCATCTGCTACGTGGATCCCCAGGGCGGCGTGCGGCGTGCCAACCGCATGTTCGCGGAGCTGATCAAGCTGCCCATCACGGCGCTGCCGGGCAGACCCTGGCTGACGCTGCTGCCGCCGTCGTGGGTCGATCCCGTCGCCCGGTTGCTCACGCCCGAAAGCGCGTCGACTCCCATCGAAGTGCGAGCCGGCGAACGGACGCTGCTGGTGACCGCCATTCCCGCGGGGGAGCCGGGCGCGGCTGTGCTCCTGTTCGAGGATCAGACCGAAAAGCGCCGCCTGCAGGACCAGCTGCTGCAATCTGAGAAGATGTCGGCGATCGGCCAGCTGATTGCAGGCGTGGCGCACGACCTGAACAACCCCCTCGCCTCGGTGGTCGGCTTCAGCGACCTGCTCGGCGAGGCCGCAGACGTGCCGCCGCGCCTGGCTGAGCCGCTCGCGGTGATTCGCCAGGAGGCCGAGCGCGCCTCGGCGATCGTGCGCAACCTGCTGTCGTTCGCGCGGCGCCAGGAGGGCGAGCGCCAGCTGCAATCGATCCGGCCGATTCTCGAGTCCACGCATCAGCTCCTGAAGAACCAGCTGCTCGCGGCCCGCATCGAGCTCACGCTCAGCTTCGAACCGGGGCTGCCCGAAGTCGAGGTGCACGCGAATCAGATCAAGCAGGTGTTCGTGAACATCATCAACAACGCGGCTCAGGCGATCGCCAGCACGCGTACGCGGCAAGGCGGCGGACGAATCGAAATCGCTACCAAGTGCGAGCCCGACGGACTGTCCGTCAACGTCTCTGACAACGGACCGGGCATACCAGAGGCCGTGGCGCAGCGCGTGTTCGAGCCGTTCTTCAGCACGAAATCCGAGGGCGAAGGTACCGGCCTCGGGCTGTCCATTTCCCTTGGCATCGTCAAGGAACACGGCGGCAACATCTCGGTGGCTCCGGGAGGTGCGGGCAGCGGCCGCGGGGCGACGTTCACCGTCGAACTGCCGACGGGTGTACGCGCGGAGCGAGGCCCTCTGGCGCAGGGTGCCGAGACCGAACCGGCTCCTACCGAAAGGCACGAGCGCCTCCGGGTACTCGTTGTTGACGACGAGCCTCACATTCTTCACTACATGCAGGCGACGCTCGAAAGCTGGGGTCACGAGGTGGTGTTGGCCCACGACGGGAGTCAGGCGCTGAAGCGCGCCCTGATGCAGCCATTCGATCTGATCATCTGCGATTTACGCATGCCCCGGCTGGGCGGGCGCGAGATGTTTCACACGCTCGCGCGCATGCACCCCACCGTCGCCGATCGCATCATCTTCGCCACGGGCGACACGGTCCGCGGCGACACGCTGCAATTCCTCGAAGAGCTGGGCCGTCCATTCCTGCAAAAGCCCTTCAAACTCGATGCCCTGCGCCGCGTACTCGCCGGAGTCGTGAAAGTCCCTGCGTAAAGAGGGTATTTGCGAGTACTACAGGTAGACTCGGGGCGAGAGTGGCGGGGGGGCCAGAACCAGGTATGGCTCCTCTGCCGCGAGCTCGGCAAGGACGCCGGGATCGAGCAGGTCCTCGTCACGAAGCGCGGCAGCGAGCTCGCGCGTCGCGCGGGCACTGATGGTGTGGCTGTGCAGGGGACGACCTGGGAGATCGGGCTCGATCCGCGCGCGTGGTGGCAGCTGCGCCGCACGATCGCTGCGTTCCGGCCCGACGTGATTCACGTGCACGACAGCCACGCGCTCACGCTGGGTGCGACGGTGGCGTTGGGCCGGACGCTCGTCGCGGCGCGGCGGGTCGATTTTCACGTCGGCCGCTTCGGCTTCTGGCGCCGGCCCGATCGCATCATCGCCGTATCCGAAGCGGTCAAGCAAATCCTCACGCGCGATGGGATCGCAGCGGGTGCCATCACCGTGGTGCACGACGGCATCGATCCGGACCAGATCCGCCGGGCCGCCACACCGGGGCTCGACATCCGCAGCCGGCTGCGCATTCCCGCCGGCGTGCCGCTGGCTGTGAACGCCGCCGCACTCGTGGACCACAAGGACCAGCGGACGCTGGTGCGCGCCGCCCAGTACGCGCGCGCGCTGGAGCCGCAGCTGCACTGGATCATCGCGGGCGAAGGACCGCTGCGCGCCGCGCTCAGCGCGGAAATCGCGCGGCTCGAGCTCGAGGACCGCGTGCACCTCGTCGGCTACGTGGACCGCATCGATGCGCTCATCGCCGAAGCGAGTGTCTTCGTGATGTCGTCCAAAACGGAGGGCCTGGGCAGCGTCATTTTGAACGCGCTCGCGCTCGGACGGCCCGTCGTCGCAACCGCCGCGGGGGGCATTCCCGAGCTCCTCCCAGCTGCAGTGTTAGTCCCTGTCGGAACCCCAGACGCATTGGCGAAAAAGGTGGTTGACGTGCTCAAACGCCCCACCCCGCTGCCATTCCCGCCACGGTTTACCGCCAACGCCATGGCGCAGGGAGTCTTGGACGTGTATAGGGCCCTTCTCTAGATTGCAGGGCCATGATCTACGTCTGCGTGCCGGTACACAATGAGGCGAGTACGGTCGGGCTCGTGCTCTGGAAAGTCCGTCAGGTATTCACCGCATTCCAGCGGGAATACCAGATCATCGCGTGCGACGATGCCTCGACCGACGGCACCACGGACGTGCTGATCTCATACGCGCGAGTGCTCCCCCTGACGGTCATCAAACATCAGAGGCGCCAGGGCTACGCGCGCAGCCTCGAAGAGCTGCTGCGCCTCGCCCTGCAGCGTACCGACCGGCCCAAGCGCGACTGCGCGATCACGCTGCACGCCGACTTCGTGCACGCGCCGGAGACGATGGAGGAGATGGTCAAGCGGCTCGAGTCCGGAGCCGACCTCGTCGTGGCGGAGCAGTATGGCGCTCGCGGCACCCGGCCCTGGCCCGAACGCTGGGCGCGGCAGTGGGCGCCACGTCTGCTGCGGGTGGGCGGAGGGGTGAAAGACTCGATCTCGGGGTTCACCGCGTTGCGGCTGATCGTGCTGCGTCAGGCCACCCGCGGTGGCGATGCCCCCTTGCTGACGGCCGAGGGGTGGGCAGCCAACGCGGAGCTGTTGGCGCGCCTGGGCGCTCACGCGCGCCGGATCGAAGTGGTGTCCAGCGACGCCCGCTACGACCTCAAGCAGCGAGCGTCGCGGTCCAGTCCCTGGCAACAGTTACTCGCCGCCTGGCGATCGCGCGGCCTGATCAGTGCTGCGCGCAAAGGCTCTGCGATGGTCGTGCTCGCGCTGCTCACCGGGGGGGGATCACTCAAGGCGCAGGACACCGTGTGCACCGGTAAAATCGTCGGGTCGTCCGGCTCAGGTTTGACCATTCCGGTTGCGTCGTCCTCCGGTCCCGTGATTCACGTACCGCCGGCGGTGCCGTTCCCAGTCGGCGAGCGGCTCACATTCAATGCGAAATACGGGATCTTCAGCGTGGGCAGCGCCACGATGGAGGTCATGGGGATCGATACGGTGCGCAGTGCGGAGACGGTGCACATTCGATTTCGCATTTCTGGGGGGGCCCTCTGGTACCACCTCGACCAGACGATCGAATCGTGGGTGGGACGGTACGACTTCCGCTCGCGGCGCTTTTCGTCCATTCAGGACGAACGCGGCAAGCATCGTGAGTCCCGCTACGAGATCTTCCCCGATTCCGGCTTCTATAGAGAGGAAGGGCGCGACACGACCTTTGCCACCGTGCTCGAGCCGCTCGACGACGCGTCCTTCCTGTACTGGATCCGAACGGTGCCGCTCGAGGTCGGGAAGAAGTACGAGTACGCGCGGTATTTTCGCCCCGATCGCAATCCGGTCATCATCGAGGTCGTCAAGCGCGAGCGGGTGAGCGTGGCGGGGAAGAAGTGGCGGGCGATCGTCGTTAGCCCCAAGATTCCACAGGGTCGTGGCATCTTCGCGGAGAAGTCGGAGACGCATATCTGGCTCTCCGACGATCCGCAGCGGCTCGTGCTCGCGATCCAATCCAACTTCTCGTTCGGCCAGGTGACGCTGAAGCTCAAGGACTATGTCGTCCCAGGAGTTGCTCAGCCATGACCGATTACCGCGAAGCCGACTTCTCCCGCCTCAAGACCGTTCCCGTTGCCAAACGCCCCAACAAAGTCGACCCCTCACTCCTCGCCCACGCGCCGCTCCCGTCTGACCGCTCGTTCACCGCCTTCATCGACGCCCTGCCGGCGATTCTCGCCGCGCAGGACTTCCGGTACGTCGTCGATCAGATCGTGGCGGCTGCCGGCCGCCGGGCGATTGTCGTCATGTTGGGCGGGCACGTGATCAAGGTGGGCCTCGGGCCGCTCCTGATCGCCCTGATGCGGCAGCGGGCCGTCACGGCCGTGGCGATGAACGGCAGTGCCGCCATCCACGACTTCGAGCTGGCGGCGTACGGTGGGACGAGCGAGGACGTCGCGGCGGGGCTGGGCGACGGGACGTTCGGCATGGCAGAGGAGACGGGACGCGAAATGAATGCGGCGTTGGGGCGCGGTGCGCAGACGCAGCAGGGCGCGGGTGAGGCGCTCGCCGAATACCTGCGGGCACGCAAGGACCTTCCCGGCCGGGACGTCTCGGTGCTGCTGGCCTGCGCCGAGCTGGGCGTCCCCGTCACGGTGCACGCCGCGATCGGGGCGGAGATCATCCACCAGCATCCAACCGCCGACGGCGCGGCGATCGGCGCGACGAGTCATCGCGACTTTAAGCGTCTCGCCGGCGTCCTGCCGGATCTCGACGACGGCGGCGTCGTCCTGAACCTCGGCAGTGCCGTCGTGATGCCCGAGGTCTTTCTCAAGGCACTGACGATCGCGCGGAACCTGAACGGCGGGCGTCCGAAGAACTTCACAGCGTGCGACTGCGACATGCAGCGTCACTATCGCCCCCGGGTGAACGTCGTGGAACGGCCGACACTCGCGGGTGGCCGCGGCATTCAGCTCACGGGGCATCATGAGATTTTGGTGCCCCTGATCGCCTGGGCGGTATTGGCGCGGCTGGAAAAACGGTAGGGGCGCAGCATGCTACGCCCCTGCCCTGGGAACCTTAAGAGGCGTCGGCGGGACGTCCTTTGATCATGTCGCGGATGCGATCCGCGGTGCGCGGGCTGACGAGCCGCAACGTGAGATAGACGACGAAGCCGATGAACGCGAGCCAGAGGACCGTCATCGCGAGGCCGACGAGGCTCCCAAGAACTCCAAAGATCAACTTGAGACCCAGCCATGCCAGAATCGCGAGAACGGCGAAACCCAAAATGCTCCGGAACATGATTGCCTCCGTGGTGTCCGGTGCGTTCGCAGCGTACGCCTAAATGTCGCACAAAGTTTCGTCCTGTGAAGTGTTGGTTGCCGGCGGCGGCATCATCGGGGCCGCCTGCGCCCGCGCTCTCGCCCTGCGCGGGCTGCGCGTCCTGATCTGTGAGCCAGGCCCCGAGCCGGCTGCCGCATCGGCAGCGTCGGCCGGGATCCTGGGACCGCAAATCGAACGCACCGACGAGGCCCTGCGGGCCCTCGGCCTGCGCGCCCGCGATCTCTACGACACCCTGGCAGCGGCCCTGTCCGAGACCACCGGAATCGATATCGGGCTGTGGCGCGAAGGCATCGCGTCCCTGGCGTTCGAGGAGGCGGAGGCCGAGCGACTGCGTGACGCGGTCGCGCAGCAACGTCAGGCGGGCCTGCGATGCGATTGGCTTGAAGCCGCCGAGGTGGCGGAGCGCTTCCCGGCGACTGCGCCCTGCCTTGGGGCGATGTTCGCTCCGGAGGACGGCGCCGTCGACGCGCCCGCGCTGACCCGCGCGTTGCTAGGGGACGCCAAACGCCTGGGCACGCGGACTTTCACGACACGCGTGAATCGCATCAACACAATTCTCGGTCGTGTGACAGGTGCAGAGATTCCCGCCGGCAAGATCAAAGCGGAGCACGTGGTCATCGCCGCGGGCGCCTGGTCCACGCAGATCGAGCACCTGCCCCGGCCGCTGCCCGTCGAACCCGTCCGTGGCCAAATGGCGGCTGCGCCGTGGCCGGCCAACATGCCGCGCACGGTGTTGTATTACGACCACAGCTACGTCCTGGCGCGCAGCGGCGAAGCGATCTTCGGCAGCACGATGGAGCACGCGGGGTTCGACGGCAGCGTGACGACGGCGGGGATCGCCGAAATCATGACGGCGGCCAGACGGATGCTGCCTCAGCTCCCACCCGTGCCGACGCGGACCTGGGCGGGACTGCGGCCACTCACGCCCGACGGGCGTCCGATCGTCGGCGCCGACCCCGACGTACGCGGCCTGTGGTACGCCACCGGTCACGGCCGCAACGGCGTGCTCCTGGCCGGACTGACGGGCGACATCATCGCCAGTCTCATCACCACGGGTGAATCCGAGGTGGAGATTGCTTCGTTAGCCCCGGAGCGATTTACTTCCTAGCATGTTCAGCAGTTGCGCGTTTTGTAATACGACGTTTGACGGTGATGGCGGTCCCTCGGGGCTCGGTGTCGGACGGCGCATCGCGTTCGATGAATGGAAGGGGCGGTTATGGGTCGTCTGCCCGCGGTGCAGTCGCTGGAATCTCACCCCCTTCGATGATCGGCTGGAAAAAATCGAGGCCGTGGCTCGCGCTGCGAGTCTCGGACGGATCGCGGCATCAACCCAACAAGTCGCGCTGATCCGCTGGGAGCGCTATGACTTCGTACGCGTCGGCAAACCGCCGCGCGTCGAGCTGGCGACTTGGCGGTATGGCGAGCGGCTGCGCAATCGCCAGCGCGAGCGCTTGAAAGTCGTCGTGCCCCTCACGGTCGCCGCGATCGGACTCGGCATTGCCGCCAACGTGGCGGCGGGCGGCGGCTTCGGCGTGGTGGTCTGGAATGTCCATCGGCTGGTCGACGGGATCTACCTGGGCATGATGGGTCGCCGCAAAGTCTCCTTGGTGGAGCCACCGATCTGCGCGCATTGCGGCACCCTCATGCAGCTCCGCGCGAAACACGTCCAGCACGCGCGCATCGTTCCCGATCGGCATGCGGACATGGCCGTGCTGTTGAGCTGCCCAAAGTGCAAGCAGGAAGGGACGCAGCTGACAGGCACCGACGCCATTCAAGTGCTGCGTCAGGGCCTCGCGTACCTGAACGTGTCCCGCGGCGGGCGACGCCGGGCCGAGGACGCGGCGCGGGAGGTCGATCAGGTGGGCGGTGCCGATCGCCTGGTGCGCGACATCGCCCAACGTGAGCTCACGCTGCGCTCACTCCGACCGGAGCGCGGGCTCGCGCTCGAGATGGCCGTGGACGAACGGGCGGAGGTCGAGGAGCTCGAGCGTCAGTGGAGGGAGGCCGAGGAAATCGCTGACATCGCCGATGGGACGCTCGGCACGTCGACGGAGATCGAGAACGAGTTGCGGCGTCTCAAGAACCGGGATGGAGATCAACCGTCTGGTTGAAAAACGGCCTACCCTGCCTCGTAAGCTGTGCTTATCTTCGACTTTCCATGGCCGCCCCCCTTGTTCAGATCCAGCCCTCCCCCCATGCGGCCGAGCCGTCTCGCAAGCCATCGTGGCTGAAGGTGAAGGCACCCGGCGGGCCGAATTACGTCGCGCTCAAGCACATGATGCGGGACCTCAAGCTCCATACGGTCTGCGAGGAAGCGCACTGCCCCAATATCGGTGAGTGCTGGGAGCACAAGGCGGCGACGTTCATGATCCTGGGGGACGTGTGCACGCGCAACTGCGCGTACTGCGCGGTCGCGCATGGGACGCCGGCGCCACTCGATGCCGGTGAGCCGCAGCGCCTGGCCGATGCGGTCGCGCAGATGGGACTCAAGCACGTCGTCATCACGAGCGTGGACCGCGACGATTTGCCGCGCGGAGGCGCGGAGGTCTTCGCGGCGTGTATCGGCGAGATTCGCCGCCGCCTGCCCGACACCTCAGTCGAAGTCTTGATCCCCGATTTCAAAGGCAATCCCGAAGCGCTGCGGCTCATCGTTGAAGCTCGACCCGACATCCTCAATCACAATCTCGAAACGATCGCCCGCCTGTACCGCATCGCGCGGCCCGGCGGCCGGTACGAGCGCGCGCTGGAGCTGCTGGACCGCGCCAAGGACATGAATCCCGAGCTGCTGACGAAGTCGGGCATCATCTGCGGGTTGGGTGAGGACTGGGACGAGTTGCTGGTCGCGCTGCGCGATCTGCGCGCGGCCCGCGTCGATATCGTCACGATCGGTCAGTACCTGCGCCCGTCCGATCAGCATCTGCCCATCGCCCGCTGGTACACCCCGGAGGAATTCGCGGAGCTGAAGCGCTACGGCATGACCCTCGGCTTCCGGCACGTCGAATCGGGGCCCTTGGTGCGCTCGAGCTATCACGCCTGGGAGCAAGTGGAGGCAGCGACGGCATGACGGCCACCGCCAGATCCCCCAAGGATACCGCGGCTCCGCAGACCGAGCTGCATCTGAAAATGCTGCGGCAGATGCTCCTCATTCGGCGCTTCGAGGAGAAAGCGGCCGAGGCGTACGCGCTCGGCAAGATCGGCGGCTTCTGCCATCTGTACATCGGGCAGGAAGCGGTGGCCGTTGGTGCGCTCGCGGCGCTGAAGGACGACGACTACGTCATCTGCTCCTACCGCGAGCACGGGCAGGCGCTGATCAAGGGGATCCCGCCCAACGCGGTGATGGCGGAGCTGTTCGGCAAGGCGACGGGGTGCTCGAAGGGCAAGGGCGGCTCCATGCACCTGTTCGACGCCGGGAAAGGCTTCATGGGCGGCCACGGCATCGTCGGCGGCCACATTCCGCTCGGAGCGGGTCTCGCGTTCGCCAGCAAATACAAAGGCAGCGATCAGGTGTGCGTCTGCTTCTTTGGTGAAGCCGCCGTCAACATCGGCGCGTTCCACGAGACGCTGAACATGGCGTCGGTCTGGAAGCTGCCGGTGATCTTCCTCTGCGAGAACAACCGTTACGGGATGGGCACGGCGTTCGAGCGCGTCGCGGCGGTGACCGACATCGTCGAGCATGCGTGTAGCTACGACATGGCCGCCGAGCTGGTCGACGGCATGAACGCATTGACGGTATACGAGGCGACCCGCCGAGCCGTCGAGCGCGCCCGCAAGAACAGCCATCCCACCCTGCTCGAGGTGCGCACGTACCGGTTCATGGGCCACTCGATGTCCGATCCGTTGCACGGCGTCTATCGGACCAAGGACGAAGTCGAAGAGCAGAAGGCGCGCGATCCCATCAGCCACCTCGCCGCGAAGCTCAAGGAAGACGGCGTCATCGATCAGGCCGCGCTCGACGCGATGGACTCCGAGATCCATGCCGAAGTCGAGGAAGCCGTCAAGTTCGCAGACGAGAGCCCGGACCCCGATCCCGACGAGCTGTACCGGGACGTGTTGGCCGACTGACCATGCCCACCCTGACCTATAGAGATGCCCTGAACCAGGCGCTCCGCGAGGAGATGCAGCGCGACCCCAACGTGTTTCTGATGGGTGAGGAAGTCGGCGTCTATCAGGGCGCGTACAAGGTGAGCCGCGGACTGCTGGAAGAGTTCGGTCCCAAGCGCGTGGTCGATACGCCCATCGCCGAGCTCGGATTCGCGGGGATTGGCGTGGGCGCCGCGATGGGCGGACTCCGGCCGGTGGTCGAGTTTATGACCTGGAACTTTGCCCTGCTGGCGCTGGATCAGATCATCAATTCCGCGGCCAAGATGCTGTACATGTCGGGTGGGCAGATTCGGATCCCGATCGTGTTCCGCGGGCCGAACGGGGCGGCACTGCAGCTGGCATCGCAGCACTCGCAGGCATGGGAGAGCTGGCTTGCGCACATCCCCGGACTCAAGGTCGTCGCCCCCGCTACGCCCGCCGATGCCAAAGGACTCCTGAAGTCCGCGATCCGCGACAACAATCCGGTCATCGTGCTCGAAGGCGAGATGCTCTACAACCTGAAGGGTGACGTACCCGACGGGGAGCACGTCGTCCCGATCGGCAAGGCGGAAATCAAGCGTGCGGGCAGCGATGTGACGCTCGTCTGCCACTCCAAGACACTCACCGTGGCGCAAAAAGCGGCGGATCAGCTCGCCGAGCAGAACGTTTCGGCGGAAGTGCTCGATTTGCGGTCCCTCCGCCCGCTGGACGAGGCGGCGATTCTCGAATCGGTCAAGAAAACGAACCGCGCGGTGGTCATCGAAGAGGGGTGGCCGCACATCGGAATCGGGGCGCAGGTCGTGGATCTGATTCAGCGCGACGCATTCGACGACCTCGATGCGCCGGTGCAGCGCGTGACCCAGGCCGACGTGCCCATGCCTTACAACAAGCTGCTCGAGCGTGCCGCGAAGGCATCGCCCGAAAAAGTTGTGGCGGCGGCAAGGAAGGTTCTCTACTTAGATGGCGACTAAAGTCCACATGGAGGCGCTGTCGCCCACGATGGAGGAAGGGCGCCTCGTGAAGTGGACGAAGCACGAGGGCGATGCCGGTCCCCGAGGGCACCACCGTACCGGTCGGGAATGTGGTGGCATGGATTGGAAAACCTGGAGAGAAAGTCGACGGAGCAGGGAGCACGGAGCAGGCAGCAGCGAAGCCGGCGTCTGCCGCTGCAGCGCCGAAGCCAGCCACCGCTCCAGCCTCCGTTCCCGCTCCCGCTCCCGCTCCCGCTCCCGTTGCAGCAGCGGCCGATGCGACGCGCGTGAAGGCATCCCCGCTCGCGAAACGGATCGCGAAGGAAGCCGGAGTCGATCTCAAGCTCGTCCAAGGCTCTGGTCCGGGCGGCCGAGTCATCAAACGAGACGTCGAAGCGGGTGCGGCACATCCCAGCACCGCCGGACAGCCGAGCGCAGCGCCAGTTCCCCGCTCCGTGCTCCGTGCTCCGTCCGGTGTTCCGTACGAGGACGTCCCGCTCACCCAGATCCGAAAGACAATTGCGAAGCGTCTAGCGGCGTCGATCGGGCCGATTCCGCATTTCTTCCTGACGACCGAGATCGACATGGAGCGCGCCGCCGACGCGCGGGAAGCACTCAACCAGCAGCTCGGCGAAGAAGGCGGGAAGATCTCGTTCAACGATATCATCATCAAAGCGGTGGCCCTCGCCCTGGTGCAGCACCGCGCCTGCAACGCCTGGTTCCAGGAAGATCACATCCGGTACTGGAACGAGGTGCACATCGGCATGGCTGTCGCGATCGAAGACGGGCTCATCACTCCCGTGATCCGCAACGCCGACATGAAGAGCCTGCGGGAAATCGGTGCGGAGTCGCGCGAGCTCGCGGGGCGAGCCCGCACCCGCCGCCTGAAACCCGAGGAATACACGGGCGCCACGTTCAGCGTTTCGAACCTCGGCATGTTCGACATCGATCAATTCACCGCCGTGATCAACCCGCCTGAGGCCGGCATCGTCGCGATCGGCAGCATCGTCGCCAAGGCCGTGCCGGATGGCGATCGCGTCGTGGTGCGGCGGCGCCTGCGTCTGACGATGAGCTGCGATCACCGCGTGATCGACGGTGCGACCGGCGCGGTGTTCCTGAAAACGTTGAAACAGATGTTGGAGAATCCGCTGGCGATGCT
>WNGO01002064.1_pt1 | contig 19798 bp, 15 predicted proteins | sample 5400511 | NCBI WGS metagenome assembly WNGO01 (sample SAMN13153380, study PRJNA577476) | soil metagenome | isolation source: 20 cm soil or saprolite under Garry oak tree replicate 2 | place: USA:California | collected 2016-06-15 | reverse complement strand
ATCGCCGTCGGCGGACCGTCCCAGCGGAATACCAAAGCGACTTCAGCTTGTCCTTCGACCAAATCGAAGACGCGAAAATGTTGCTGGATCGCCTCAGCGATGGCGGCGCTGACGATCTCGCCGCTCAAATCGACTTCGGGCCGTAGCACCTGCAGGTTTTTTTGCGGCAGCAAGCTTTCGTCGGTGCGGTGAATCGTATTGCCGCTCACCTGCACGGTGTGTTGCGCCGCGCCCATCACCGTGGCGCGGATGCACTCGCGCGCGGGCGCGAGCGCGCAGCGCAGCGTTCCGCTGCTTATTTGCCGCTGGAGTGCTTGTCCCAACGGCGCGCCGAGATCGCCGAATGATTTCGTTTCCTTGCCATAAACGTATTCGCCGACGCCGCCGGAAAAAATAACCGCATCGTAATTCTTCGCACCGCTGAGCGGTGCTGTCAGCCAGAGTTGCGCAAGCTCGGCCTTTGGCTCTTCATCCTGCGCAAGGCTGAGAATCGCCTGCGCCAGGTAATTTGCTAGACGCTCGAGCTCTGCATTTGTGACCCGGCTGCCAACCTGCCACGCGTAACCAACATGGCGCGCCAGTGCTTGGCCGCCCGGTTCCAACAAAGTGATCGTGTCTGCGCCGTCGGTAGCCAACAGTCGTCCACCGACGTGAAACGCCGCGGTGCTGAGCACGCGCCCGCGCTCGGCGACGGCTAGCTTGGTCGTGCCGCCGCCGATGTCGACGTTCAGCACTCGGCATTGCTGTTCAGCGGAATACGCAACGGCGCCCGAGCCGTGCGCGGCCAGCAGCGCTTCGAAGTTGTGGCCGGCTGTGGCGCAGACGAAGTTGCCGCGCTGCGCGGCGAACAAGTCGGCGATGGCGCGTGCGTTGTCGCGCCGGATCGCTTCGCCGGTGAGAATGATCGCGCCCGTGTCGATGTCACGCGGACTCAAGCCGGCTTCCTGGTACGCGGCGTCGACGAGACGGCCGAGCGCCTGATCGTCGACGCGTTCGCGACCTGCGCTGTAAGGCGTCAAGTGAACTGGCGACAGATAGAGTGTGTCACGTTCGGTAACGACGAAGCGGCTCGACAATTCTCTGCCGAGCCGGCGCAGAACCAATTGGGAAAAAATAATCTGTGAGGTCGCGGTGCCGACGTCGATTCCGACGCTCGTAAGCGCAATCGTGTCGAGCTTCCACAGCGGATGTTCTTCCTCGACGTCGAAGCGATGGTCGTCGTGGTCGTGATCGTGGGGGGTGTCGTGCATGATAGATTTTACGGAAGGGCGACCGCCGGTCGCCCTTACCGGCCTATGCGACTTCGCCGTGCTCGTCGAGGAAAAGAGCTTTCGCGCTTTCCGCGCCGGCTTCGCCGGTGCACCACGGCACCATTTTTTTCATCTTGCAGGTGATGCCGCGTTTTTTGAGCTCGGCTTCGAAGATCTGATGGATCTCCGGATCTTCATCCTCATACTCAACTTGATGGCCGCCTTTCTTGCCACTGACTTCACCTTGGCGCAGCACGGTGGATTGGCTTGCCTGCCAGCGGTTGGCGGCGTGCTTGCGCGAGATGCCCTGGTTCATGACCAAGTATGTGGCGGGTGTGGAACCAACATTGAAGTGTTGATGCAACCACAGCCCCTCGCCGGCGCCCGACAGATAGAGGCTGCCCTCTTGCCAGTCGCAGCGGATGCGCGGCTCGTTGCTGCGCTGGGTCAGGACGTAGCCTTCGCCCTCGGTGATATAGAGGTGCGCGCCGGGGCCGTGGCGATGGGCTTTCTTGTAGTGGCCCGATTCGAAGCGCGACACATGCGACTCCATCATGCCGGCGCCCATTACCATAAACGCGTTCGTCCCGCCGCCGCCGCGGCTTTTCCACTCGTAGAGCGGCAGTTTTTTGATGTCGGGGATGAAATTAGTTTCCCACACCCGTCCCTTGTAGAGCTTGGCCTCGGCAGTGAAATAATCCGTGCCACCGGCGTAGCGATCGGTGAAGTCGTAGGGATTGTTGAAGATAAAATCCTCACTCGCCCACTGGCGCAACAGTTGCGGCAGATCGGTTACGGAAAACCAGCGCGCCGGGCGCGACAGGCTGGCGTTAAAAAATTGATGCGCTGCATTGGTCGGCAGCACGAAGTAACTGCCGGGCCCCCATTCAAAGGTTTGTTTCGCTCCTTGGTCGCGCCACACCGAGGTCGAGCCATGTCCACTCACGACGTAGATCGCCTCAGTGTATAGGTGCCGCAGCGGCGCGGTGGAACCGCCCGGCGGCAGCTCGACGATATGCTCGTCGCCTTCGTCGTCGCCGTCCAAATAACAGAGCGCCCCCTTGACGCCGTCGCCTTTGCGCGGCCACGGCCCGACCTCGACCGCTTTCATATCTTTGATGTAGACACCGCCGACCAGCGGTGCGCCCTCGCGCTTGCGCCACTCTTGATACATGTCGATACGGACAACGGCGGGTTGCTTTTCCGGATCTAAATTATTTGCCTCGGCCATTGTTTGTCCTCCGAGATGACTGGAATTGAGATCGATTCATACTTATTCAATCTGCAAGGTCCGTGTCAATTGATCTGACTTTGATTGACCGCCGGAAATGACTTTGCTAGCGTCCGCGGCTGGAGAGCGCAATCAAAAAAATTCATCATTGCCGGCCGTTCGTAAGGAGACTCATCATGTCGCGCAATCAAATTTACCTGGAATTCGAAAGCAAGACGCCCTTTGCCGGTGGAAAATCCTTCGGCGATGTTGGTCCCTATGAACGGCTACTTGGTATGGTGTCCTTCGCCATCGATCCCGACGAAAAGGATCTACCGTTCATCTGCGACTTAGAGTTCGCGCCGCGGAATGCCGAGGGGCTTGTCGAGTTCAAGGCTGTCCTTGACATCGTCAAACCGGTCGACTTGCGCCGCGGCAATGGCAAATTGCTTTTCGATTTTTCCAATCGCGGCAATCGCGGCGCGTTCACGCGGCTGAACGACGGCGGCGGCGCCGATCTGGCAAAGGAAAGCTACGCGGGCAACGGCTTTCTCAATCGCCATGGATACACGGTGATGTGCGCCGGCTGGCAGGGTGATCTGGTTTACACTGGCAGCAACGTGGTCGCGTTTCTGCCGGAAGCACGGCAGAACGGCCAGCCGCTGCGCGGTAGAGTTCGCCAGGAATTTATTTCCGACAAGCCTGGAGTTTTCTCGATGCCCGTGAGCGGTGCGGCCAACATTCAATGCTATCCGGTGCTCAATCGCGCCACGGCAACTCTGACGATGCGCGAGAAGGAAGCCGACCCGCGAGTCGCCGTGCCTGCGAGCGATTGGGAATTGGCCAAGGCTGTCACGGCGCCCGTCGGTGCGAAAGATTTTTCGCCCCTACCCTCCAATACCGATCTTTACGTCAAGGGCGGATTCAAGCCCGGCTGGATTTACGAGTTGATTTACGAGACCGAAGGCTCGCGCGTGATGGGGCTGGGGCTTCTCGGCTTGCGCGATTTGGTTTCGTTCTTGCGCCACGGCAAAGCGGATGCGAGCGGTGTCGCGAATCCGCTCGCGGGTTTTATCGACAAAGCCTACGGCTACGGCGCTTCGCTCGCCGGGCGCGTGGTACGCGAGTTTATTTACGAAGGTTGGAACCGGGACGCCGAAGGACACAGGGTGTTCGATGCGGTGCTTACGCACACCGGCATCGGCCGGCTGTATTTCAACACGCGCTTTGCGCAGGTCGGCCGCTACCCGCGCCAACATGAAGAACACTCCTGGCCATCGGAGCGCTATCCGTTCAACTTCACGCCGATTCCTGATCCGTTCACTGGAAAAATAGACAGCGTGCTCAAGCGTCCCGACACCGATCCTTTGATTATCCACAGCCACACCGCCGGCGAATACTGGGAACGGCACGGCTCGATGACGCACACCGACCCGCGTGACGGCAGCGATGTCGAGATTCCTGTGAACGTGCGCATGTACGCACTTGCCGGCGCGCCCCATGCGGCGATCGCCGCCGACAACCCGCGCTGGATCGGTCAGTTGCCGCCGAACAATATTTCACCGCAGCCATTTTTACGCGCCTGCTTGGCCTTGATGGATCGCTGGGCGACCACCGGCGAAGCACCGCCGCCAAGCCGCGTACCGCGGAGATCGGAAGGAACGCTGGCGCCTGCAGAAGAGGCGCTGAAGCGTTTTCCGAAAATTCCCGGCGTCAACTTGCCCGCGACGCCGAGCCGGCTGCCGTACTGGAATTACGGCCCAGGTGCCGATCGCGACCTACCTCGGATGGGCTTTACGGAAATCCGGTTTCGCGGAAGGCGAACTTGTCTCCACCAACGGCTGTATGGTCACGTTCGCCCGCACCAAAGCGGAGCGCGAAGCCAAAGGCGATCCCCGCCGATCGATTGAAGAACGCTACGCCAGTCATCAGGAGTACATCGAAGCAGTCAAGCGCGCTGTTGATGGATTGGTTAAAGAAGGCTTGATGCTGCAGGAAGACGGTGATCGCTACGTCGAAGCTTCACGGAGAAAGAATCCTCTCGATCCGTCGCTGCCGTTGGAACCGCTGGTGACTGCGGGCCGCGAAGATTGAGAGCGACTAGAGCGAGCGCGTTGAGTGAAACGAGAATCGCTCGACGTCATTGCTGGATTGACCCGCTCGACGGGTCGAAAAATGAACCGTGGCCAGATTTAGCAGTAGTCATAGTCCGTAAAGCCGTTTCGGGTTGTCGACTAAGATTTTTTCCGCCAATGACGGGCTGATCTTACCACCGCGCGCGAGGGATTGGATTGCTTCGATATCATTGGAGTAATCAGCGTGACCGTAGTCTGTGCCGACGATGAGGTTATCTTCGCCGGCGTGCTCGACGACATAAGGTAAATCGTCTGAAGTCTGGCACGCGACGTAGATCCGGTTATCCCGTAGTAGAGTCGCAGCGGCGAGATGGCGCTCCTTGGGCCGCACCTGCGAAAGCGCATGGCCGGCATATTTGCGCTGAAACTCGCGTTCGGCTTGCGTGCGAATTACCAGATCGTTGATCGCGTAGGGAATCCATTGGGAGCTGGTTTCGACAAACGACCAGCGCAGTTTCGAAAATTTTTCAGGCACGCCTTGATAGATCAAGTTATTGAAGGCGCCCACTGACGGCAGCTTGAAGCGTGAAAATACATCCTGGCCGAATTGATCGTAATAGCCAAAATTTCCCGTACCGGCGTGGACGCAAATAGGCAGGTCGAGCCGTTGCGCTTCTACGTAAATCGGGAATAAAGAACTGTCCGAAAGCAGGCGCTCGCCCTCGAAGCCGCGCATGAAAACGCCGCAGGCGCCGTTGGTCTTGCCGAAATTAATGTCCTCGATGGCGCGGTCCATGGACCGAAGCGGCGGAATTACCACCCAGCGCAGCCGGCCTTGGCCGAGTTTCCAGATTTGCGCCAGCCAACGATTGTAGCCGCGACACAGCGCCAACTCGACATCAGCACGCGCCGTCAGCGGCCGTAAAAAAAGCGACGGGTAGAGCACCTGAATTTCGATGCCCAATGAGTCCATATGCGCGAGCCGGGCATTGACATCGGTCAAGTCGCGGGCATCCTCGGGAACGTTGAGGCCGAGATTGGAGTTGGCGTAGACGCGTTCCTCGATGCGCCAATACTCGACGCCATTTTTGCTCGAAACTAAAAGCTCGGGCGCAAAGCGGCGGTCTTCTTCCAGCATAAAACTCCATGTGCGCTCGGTTTCAATCACATGCGCATCCGCGTCGATAACACCCATGGTCGTTTTCCTCCAGCAGGAGTAGGTTTTCCTCAGCTTCCTTCTAGGTCACTGCAGCAAACCGTGTCAACTCAACTTTTTCCCCTTGTCGCCTGTCATGGGCATCCTCTGTCGTACGCGAAATAAATGCGACCGTAACTCTCGTATATATATAGGAGGGTGCTGTTTATCAGCGGCTAGAATTGTGGTGGCCGGATGAACATATTCTAAGACTACGTTGCGACCCGACTGTCGCCGCTTCAGTCTGACGGCGAGTGAATTTACGCGACGCTAACCGCCACCTCGGCTGATTTCCTTGGCGAGTCTTTCCCACTTCTCGCTGTCGCGCTCGAATGGTCTAAGGGAACGGCCGAGTCCCGGATACCAGCATCTGAAAGGCGTGTGGCTTCACTTGTGCTCCGAACTTGTGATTGGAAAATATCCCGCGCAACGTACCGCCGAACGAATTCTCTCATCCGCCCTTTCGGCTGATCTCCTTGAGCAGTTTCTCCCAGCCTTCGACTTCTTTTTCGTACTTCTCCGTCACGATGCCGTGGTCGGGGCGCCAGCGTTTGAAACCGAGGTTCTTCGCGGCGCTCCCGTATTCGTATTTCTCCAGCACCGCTTGTCCTTCTGGACCAAGAAGATAATCCGCCAACAGCAAAGCCGCGTGCGGATGCGGTGGTTGAACGGCGATCGCGGCGCCGCCGACGTTGGTCGGCACGATATCCATCGGCACCCAAGCCACCGGCGCGCCTTTCGCGATCGCGTTTAACGTGTGATTGCGAAAAATTGCCGGCGAGGCGAGGACTTCGCCGGAAGCGATCAGATCGAGCAGCGCCGGCGGAATTATCGTGTGCAACGCGATCTGCTGAACCTTTAACTTTTTGACAAACTCCAGTCCCTTGGTTTTCAGCATGGCGCCGACGACTTTGTATGCCGGATCGCTCACGGACACTCCCATGCGGCCTTTTAACGCGGCATGCAGCAGACCGTCGTAGTTTTTCGGCACGGCGTTTTTCGGAAGAAGTTTGGTATTGTAAGCGAAACCGATGTACGACTCACGGGCAACCGCCCAGAAATACAAACCTCTTTCGCCTTTCTCCTTGGCGTCTTCGGGATACGCAACAAAGTGCGGCGAGTAATAGGGACGCAACAAGAAAGCGTCGCGCCTGGTTGTCATGTCCGAACCCGACACCCGGTAGGCTTCCACGCTGACGCCGGGATACTTGTTCTCGAAAGCTTTGGCCATGCCTTTGTAGGAGTCGCCTGCGAGCGAAGTGTACCAAGTCACCTTGCCCTCAAATTTCGCGCCGTTGTAAAGCACCTGCTCACGATCTTTCGCGTTATAGGTAACCAACTCCGCGACGGTCGTTGGCTTGCGGCCTTGCGCCGGCAGCGCCGCGGGATTCAATAGGAATATTGATAGAACCCATAGATATATTCTCACCTCAGCTTACCTCCTCTCGCTGGTCTTATCGCGGGGGAGTTTTTCAGGCAAGCATAGCGACGGTGACGCCGCGGAAAGATTAGATGGGCTTGTCCAGGGGCTTGGCAGATCCCCAAAAAGCTCTTTTCGCCGAAAGCATTTGCCGACCAACTGGTCAGCTTGTTTCGGGAACGCTAACTAAATTGAGTGCGAGTGAAGCCGCAGCCGCGGACGCAAAATTTCTCTTCCCTCGGTTTCATTTTTGAGCAATTCAAACCGCGAAATTAGTGTCGTTACACCGCACCATTCGAGGCGCCGTCCAATCGACCCGAATAGGGGTTGACGCGCGGTTGGCGAAATTGGTATCCCTCATCGCCGGACAATGGTCGGAGGGGAAGGTGAATATCAACTGTCACGAAGCAGGAGGTCTTTTATGAAATTATCGATTGGAGCCGCGTTGATGCTCGGCGGAATTTTATTTCTTACAACGCGCGTATCGGCAGACGGGCAGAAGCTCCATGCGAGCCTGATAGGTTTTCACGAGGTGCCGGCTAATTCGACAGTCGCAAGCGGGGAGTTTAAGGCAACTCTTATCAATGACACCACCATTCAATACGAGCTCACCTATTCCGACTTGGAAGGGGTTGTCACGCAAGCGCATATTCATTTTGGTCAGCGCTTCGTGGCTGGTGGCATAAGCCTTTGGCTTTGCCAAATTCCGGCAAGCCCACTAGTGAGCCCGCCAACTGCGAATCCTGCCGACCCTACGGGACTGGCGCCTTTGTGTCCGCAGACAGCTCAAGGGCCAACTACGGTCAAAGGATCTCTTACATTCGCGAATTTAGCTGGACCCGCAGCACAAGGAATTGACGGTTCAGCAGCGACTCGAACTCCGGAGGAATTTGCCGAAATTGTCAAAGCAATTCGCGCTGGTTTGGCATACGCTAACGTGCATTCAGTTAAATTTCCCAGCGGCGAGGTCCGCGGCCAGATAAAAGTTTCGGGGGCGCACGACGATCATGATCACAGTCACGATCACGATCACGGTCACGGTCAAAACAAATAACTGCGGTTAGTGAAAGCCTGAACAGAGGAAGCTCTGACTAAAAGGTAAGGGCTTTTTTGTAGTGAAGTTTATGAATAGTTGGACAAAAATTTCGACTACGTAATGTTTCTCTGACAAACGCTCCCAGACTACGCGGATCTTCAGACGTCCGAGGGCGCACATCAGAGCTTTAATGACTATTGACGACGAGTCGTTATTTAGATAACACCAGCGCCGGATCCGTGACCGCGGCGAGGCAAATACGCCCCAAGGAGGACACAGCCATGAGACGAAAAATTTTCATCTCCATATGTTGTACCGTTGTTTTTTGCTTCGCTTGGACTTTTGCGTCGGCGGAGCCCCCGCAGTTTCCTCAGAACGCAACCTTCACAACGCTCATCACGACACCGCGAGCGCTCGAGGGGCTGACGGGAGACGGTAGGGGAAATCTATACACAGGCGGATCAGGCGCAACTCCATGCCCTATCTGGAAAATCAATATCGCGAAGCCGTCTTTGGTGCCAGTGGGATTCGTCCCCACGCCTCCTCCGCCTCAGACACTAACGTGCGGCTTTTCTGGCATCACATTCAACGATCTCGGAGACCTCTTTGTTGCCGACGGAACTGCCGGGAGGATTTACACTTTCACTCCTAATGCCGGCAACCCGCCCAACGCCACTGTTTTTGCTTCCGGGGTGCCAGGGACAAACGGTGTCGCTTTTGATCGAGATGGTAATCTCTGGACCGGGGATGGAACAACGGGTCAAGGCAGGGTGTGGAAAATAACTGGCGCCGGAGCCAACTGCACGGCTGCGTCCCCAATCAATTGTGAAGAGGTCTTCCGGATACAGCCGATGGCGAATGAGGTCAATTTAGTTAGCGGTGTGGGTGGAGTCGGGCGTGACGTGCGCGACTTGCCGCCCGGCACGATTACCGTTACACCTACCAGTCGTAACGCCGCAAATACGGCGGGTTCCCAACCGCTGGTTGCCAACGGTGTCGCGTTTAATCATCAAGGAGATATGTTTGTTATCGACACGGCGCGCGGTGCTCTCTGGAAGGTTGAATTCGATCGCCAAGGAAACCTCAAGAGTCCGATCGGCTGTGACACCACATTTACCGACAACACGCTCTGCTTGAGCAACGTTTTTGTTGCTCATCCGATCCTTGAAGGCGGCGATGGAATCGCGCTCGATGTCGCCGGCAATATTTGGGTCGACGCCAACGAACGGAACGCGGTCGCGGTCGTTACCAAAGATGGCAGAGTGTCGGAAGTTTTTCGCAATCCAGTGAACTCACTCAACCTGAGAAATTCAGCGGATACCGCAAAGGGCAATACTCAGATTCTTGAGTTTCTCACCAGTCCTTTCCTTAGCAGAAAAGTATTTTGCACGTCCATGTCCGACGGAGACAGGCGCGATAACTCTCCTCGAAGCGCTGGCGAGATTGATGCGAGTGGAAACACTGTCGGCAAAAATCTTGGCAAGATCTCCTGTATGGATCAGGATCTCAATATTCCAGGCTTGCCGCTGCCGGTTCGCTGACTTTTTCACCACGGGCAATTTAGTTAAGAAGGCCTCTGGAATTATTCCAGGGGCCTTCTTTTTATGCACTAGGCAATTCTCGTAAACCTACCTATTCGTCTCGTCAATATACTTGCGGAGACAGTTCACCACCTCGGGCGACACGCCGACGCCTGCTTGAATAGTTTCTCGCCGACTTCGACGCGGAGTGAGTCGACGACTCAAACAGATGGAGCAAGACAATCAGTAGAACGTTTAGTGCAAGCCATGTATCTTGTGTATCTTGTGTTCGTGCGTATCTTGTGTTCCTATCTTCTGATTTCGAGCAAGGGTACTGGCTTCAGAGGTGGCAGAGTTTCTCAGTTGTCGTCCCTCCAGCGTGAGCCGTGCGCTGCAGAAGAATGAAAGTTAGTAGAGTTGAGCGAGCTTGACACGCTTCTTTCGGCGGAAGAAGTAGATGAAACCATGAAGGAAAAAACACGATTCTTACTCTTTGCGCAATGCTCCTTGCACTCTGCGTTTCCGCCGAGGCGCAGCAGCCAACGAAAATCGCGCGGATAGGATACCTAAGTGGCACCTCTTATTCCGCTAACTCGGCCCGCGTCGACGCGTTCCGGCAGGGCCTGCGCGAGCTTGGGTACGTAGAAAGAAAAACCATTGTCGTTGAATGGCGATATGCAGAGGGGAAACTCGATCGCCTACCCGCCCTCGCCGCTGAGCTAGTGCGCCTCAAAGTAGACGTAATCGTCGCGTCTGCTCCGCCACCAACCCGTTCTGCCAAGCAAGCGACTGCTACAATTCCTATCGTCATGTCGTACGATGATGATCCGGTTGGTAACGGGTTCGTCGCTAGCCTTGCGCGACCTGGCGGGAACATTACTGGACTAGCAACCCTCGCTCCGGAGTTAAGCGGAAAGCAACTGGAACTTCTGAAAGAGATCGTTCCCAAGCTCTCCCGCGTCGCCGTCGTCGGGAATGCCACTCGACCCGGCAGCCCGCAAGCGTTAAGAGAGGTCAATCTTGCCGGAGACGCAGTCGGCGTGCAGCTTCAGTACCTGGAGATACAAGCTCCCAAGGATATCGAGATTGCATTCCGAGCCGCAAGCCAGAAGCGCGCTGAAGGAGTCCTCGTGCTGACGACCCCCGTCCTCATTTCTCGGCGAAAGCAGGTTGCAGAACTCGCCGTAAAGGACCGGCTTCCGACAATATACGGCAGGCCAGAATATGTGGAAGACGGAGGGCTTCTGAGCTATGCGACGAGCTTTACCGATTTATCCCGGCGCGCCGCAATTTACGTGGACAAAATTTTGAAAGGCGCTAAGCCCGCTGAGCTTCCCGTGGAGCAGCCGACGAAGTTTGAGCTAATCATCAATCTCAAAGCGGCTAAGCAAATCGGTTTGACGATCCCGCCCAGCGTGCTGGCGAGGGCGAACAAAATCATCAGATGAAAGTATCAGTTCCGGGAGCATCGTGCACTGCTATCTGTTCGCCTCGTCAATATACTTGCGGAGAAAATTCACTACTTCCGGTGAGACGGCTGAGGCTTGTTTGAACAGGCGCTCACCGGCTTCGCCGACTTCGAAACGCGGTTGGAAACGCATAGCCGTGATCGCGTCCTGGAGAAAATCCTGATCTCGTGACAGCGAGTCGAAAGCCTTTCGCAAAATGGCAATGGACTCCGCCGGCGCCTTTGGTGGTATCAACACCATGCGCGTCATGTTGGTGCTCGACATGTTGGCCGCTTTGAGCGCTTCGTATTTGATCCCTGACGGCAGCTTGCCGAACATTTCTTTATAGTAATACGTGAACGGCTGCAGCTCGGGCACATCGCGGCTCACCAGGATTTCTCCACTCGGCGCGACCAAATCCGTGTAGTAAATCGGCGTCACCATGTTCGTCTTGACCATTTGCGGTTCGACCTGCGAGCGGTAGCTCGGCAGCGTCTCGTCGTGGTACTGCGCTTCGTTGCGCTGTACCGCGAGACGCGCGTCGGAGCTGTTGTTGTAGCCCGTGACGTAATCGTAGTTAAGCCCCAATAGATCGAAGGACAAGCGGAAGCGCACGTCTTTAGAGCTGCTCACGCCGAGACCGGCGGCGCGGAACTTTTGCGCTTTGACGAAGTCCGAGGGTTTCTTGATGCCGGGTGCCACATCAGCGCGGATGTACGAAACGGTGACGCCGTGCACGCCGGTGATAAAGCCGAATTTGCCGATATCGACGCGAAGAGCGGGATCTTTGATCTGATGCTGAAACAGCGCGCCGGTAAAGTAAGCCGCGGTGAAGCCGTCCGACTTGGCGACTTCACCGATATAATTAACCGCCGTCAGTCCGCCGCCGCCACCCATGTTTTGAATCGTGATCGCCGGGCTTCCGGGAATATGCCGAGACAAGTGTTTAGCGAAGATGCGCGATTCGATATCGGTCGGACCGCCGGTGGCGAAGTTGATGACGAAGTTGATAGTCTTGCCTTGATAGAAAGGAGCTTTTTCCGCCGCGAAGGCAACGGTTAAAACCGCAAAGAAAAGAAAATCGCTGAGTAACAAAATTCGTCGCTTCTTACTTCGCGTCAATTTGTTCTCCTTTCAATGCGGGAAAATCACAGTCCAAAGATCTGTCGGAACTCGCGGGCGTGGTCGTCGAGATGCAGGTAGACCTCTTTAGGCACGGCTTTGAGTTTTAGTTTGGTCTGATCCATCTTGGGCGCCAGCGGTTCGATGTCGCTGCGCGCGGGTATGCGGCGCATGCCGCGCACCATCTGCTGGCCTTTTTTTGAGGTGGCGAAATCAATCAGGAGTTTGGCTGCATTAGGATTCGTCGACTTGGCGCTGAGACCCATGCCGCTCACCGTAACGACGATCGGATCAAACGATTCGATCCATTCCACCGGCGCGCCTTCAGTTTTCATCCGCTCGATACGAAAATTATACGCCCACGCCAGCGGGACCTCGCCGGCGCCAAGGAGTTGCGCCGTCAAGCCGTGACCGCGGCGCCATAGGGGATTTTGAGTCGCCAGGCGTTTCATGTACTGCACGGTTTTTTCTTTGCCCCACACGGTCGCGAGGGTGCCGAACCAGTCGTAATCGGTGGAGTCCATCAACATCTTGTCTTTCCACTTCGGGTCGAGCAGGTCGGGATAATTTTTTGGCACATCCTTAGCCGCGAGCATCTTGGTGTTGTAGCAGAGCACCAGGTTGTTGACGAAAACGCCGGTCCAATAACCTTGCGGATCCTTGAACTCACTCAAAAACGCGTCCCGCTCGGGCGTGACATAAGGTGTGATCAAACGGCGATCGACTATTGCGCCCATGGCGGCGGTGGAGATCGCATCGAACAGCCATTGACCGGCCCGGGTTTCGCTGAGCACGCGAGTCATCAATTGTTCCTCGCCGGCGCGAACCAGCTCGGCTTTGATGAACGGATATTCTTTGACGAAGGCGTCGAGCAGCGGCTTCGAAGTGTCGATCGCCATCGAAGTGTACCAGACGAGCTTACCTTCTTTCTTGGCGCCCTCGATTTGAGCTGAGTGAGATGGAGTCTGGGCGTAAACGTTAGTGGCGAGCGAGATACAGATGAGAATCAATGGAACGAGGAAACGTATGTGAGATTTCATGCTGCTCCTCGTGATTGTCGGCGGTCGAGGATGGAGGATGGAAGATCGAGGATGGCGAGGAGTGAGGCTTGCGATCCTCAATCCTCAATCCTTCATCTTCGATTTAATTAGCTCTCGGATACAGCGCATCCATCATCAATCGCTTATGGTGCCCGGGCGTGCCCAGGTATTGATAAAGCGTGTGCGCCAAAACGCTGTGCGCCATCATCGGATGGCCGTAGTCGGTCCCGGGTCCGGCCCAGACCATGTGCGCATAGTTCGTCCCATGGTAATAGCCGTCGCTGGCGGTCGCCTTGGCTTCGTGCACGGCAGCGTGCACCGGCATCCCGCTATCGATGCGCCAGATCGCTTCGTAAGTCGCCCAACGCGCCATATCCAGATTGATCGAGATATCGACGCAATGGTCCTGGACGCGCTGGAAGCGGCCGATGGGCTGGCCGAAGACCACGCGGGTGCGCGTGTACTCGCAGGTCATGTCGAAAACTTCCTGGGTCGCGCCGACTTGGTAAGCGGAAAGAATCGGCAGCGATTTGTCCAGCGCGGCTTCGAGAGTCGCCCAGCTCGCGCCGCTCGATCCGAGCAGGTTGCTCGGCGCCACGGCCACTTTGTCAAAGCGCACTTCGGCGACGGAAACAAAAAAGCCAACATGCGGCGTGATCGTGACACCCGGGCTCTTGGCGTCAACGATCAAAAAAATGACTTTACCTTCTTCCGAACGCGCAGCGCAGAGAAAGCTCGTCGCCGCCTGTGCATCGAAAACAAATCGCTTCGCACCGCTCAGCAAATAGCCGCCGGGTATTTTGCTCAGCTGGGTTTCCACCGCTTCCGGTCCCCAGTACGCAGCTTTGTCCGTGATCGCGGGCACGACGATCGAGTCGCCTTTGCAGAGCGGCGGCAGCAGGGCTTTTCTTTGTTCTTCCGTGCAGGCTTCGAAAATCATCTGCGCGCTAAGCACGCCCGAAGTGAAAAGCGGCCCGGGAACGGGGCCGTGCCCGAACGCCTCGAACACGACGGCGCAATCCATCGTTGAGACGCCGGAACCGCCGTACTCTTCCGGCAACATCATGCCGAGCCAGCCGATTTCGGCGGCCTTCTTGACGAGCTGCGGCTGGAAGGTTTGCTTGTTCTTATACCATTGAGTCATCAGGTGCGCGGGAACTTCGGCTTTGACGAAATCCTGCGCAACTTTTTTAAACTCTTCTTGGGTTTCGGTTAATGATAAGTCCATGGTCAACTCCTTTGAGGCAGGCAATAGGCAACAGGCATTAGGCAATAGTTCTGAGGCTGATTACCAGTCCTGCCCTAACGCATTACTGATTATTGCCTGTTGCCTCGTGCCTATTGCCTGGATTTCTAGTCCGTCTCCGGCGCCTTCTCTGTGGTCGGTCGGCCCAGGCCGAGACGGCGGGCGAAGATCAAACGGTCGGTATCGAGCGTGCCACCGCCGTGCAATTGTCCGGGGCCGGTGCGGACGGCGTACTCGAAGTCGACGACTTCATGCACCGACAAGTCTTGCACCAGCGCATCGGCGCCCATGATCGCTTGCAAGCGCTCGCCGTTGCGCAGTCGCAGCATGCGCTGATAATAGCGCTGCTGCGGGCCGCCATAGGGATGCGGTTTTCTCGCGAAGCGGTGCCAATAGATGAGCTGGTTAAAACGCCGCAGCGTATTCAACTCGATCATCATGTCGGCGACGAGATCGCGCACGCGTGGATCTTCCATGATCGGCTTGCCGTCGATGTGCGTGTTCCGGCAGTATTCCACCACGCGCTCGATCAGCGGGTCCACCGCGATGCGGCCGTCGCCGCCATGTTCGAGCTCCATGTGGGTGCTGGCGACTTTCCAGCCGTTGTTCTCGCCGCCGATTAAATACTTCGCCGGCACGCGCACGTTGTCGAAAAACACCGCGTTCTTGATGCCCATCATGAGATTCATATGCTGAATGGTGATACCGGGAAGATTTGCCGGGATGTGCAACCATGCGAGGTTCTCATGGCGCTTGCCTTGAGGATGGGTGCATACCAACGTCCACAAATAATCCGGTGGTAGATGGTGGCCGACCATCACCTTTTGGCCGTTGACGACGTAGTCATCGCCGTCGCGAATCGCTTTGGTCTGGCAATTGGCGATGTCGCTGCCGCCGTGGGGTTCGGTGAGCACCTGCCAGACGCAGATTTGCGCGCGCGTGATCGGCGGTAAAAACTCCGCTTTTTGCTCGTCGGTGCCCCAGCGGATCAGCACCGGCGCGACGATGCGCGCCAGAGTGTAAAATGTGTGCGACAGATTCAGGCCATATTTGAAGAGCTCAGTTTCCAACACCATCTGATGATCGACGGTGAGCTCGGCGCCGCCATATTTTTTCGGGTACATCGGGAACAGCCAGCCTTTGGCGCCCAACTTTTCGGCGAGCCCGCGGCGAAATTTATATTCCTCGTTGTCTTCGCGCGTCGACCACGAAGCCGACCAGCGCAGGTGTCCATAACCTTTGAACTGCTCGGCCAGCCAGGCGGCGACCTCGTTTCTAAATTCAACGACGTGCGGCGGATCTGCGGATACGTTAAAATCCATGGTTGACTCCTTTGTTCTCAGTCTAACGTCTAGAGTTTAGCGTCTAGCGTTAACGCCAGACCCCGGACGCTAGACTCTAGACGGAATTCATATCGCTCCACTCGTTTTCAATTCTTGTATCGCGCTACTGTCATAACCCAATTTCGCCAAGACTTCTGCAGTATGCTCGCCCAACAGAGGAGCGGGCCGATAAAACTTCGCTGGGGTGGCCGAAAGATTGATCGGACTGCCGACGATATTGCTGGTGCCCATCTGGGGATGAGTAATCTGCTTGGGGATCCCCATATGCTTGATCTGTGGATCGTCAAAAACTTCGGCGATCGTGTTGATCGGCGCGTTAGGGATGTGGTTGGCATCCAGCCGGGGCAGCCAATGGGCGCGCGGCTTGGTACCGAATTGGGCGCGCAGGAGCTTGACGATCTCATCGTGACGATCGGTGCGCTGCTTGCTGGAAACAAAACGCGGGTCGCCGATCAAATGATCGACTTCGCCGGCTTTCAGCAAACCTTCCCATGCCTCATTGTGGCCGGAAAGATGAACCATGAACGGCTTGCCGTCGCAGTCGAGCAGGCTGTAGATTCTACCCTTGGGAAAATTTTCCCGTGACACCGCTTCGCCGCCGTTCAAAAAATCCGCCACGTGGGATTCGATGAAGGCGATCGCCACTTGCAGCAGCGACACGTCGATAAATTGACCGGTGCCGCTTTTGCTCCTCGCGAGCAAGGCGGCCATAATCCCGTGGGCGGCAAAAATGCCGGCGGAATGATCGACGAAAGAGACACCGGCAACTTTTGGATCGTCAAGATCGGTGACCAAGCTCATCATGCCGCTCAGCGCCTGGCCGATGGTGTCGAAGCCCGGCTTGTCGCGGTAGGGTCCGCTCTGGCCGTAACCGGAGATCGAGCAGTGAATCAGTTTTGGATTCAGTCTCGCGAGTAGCTCGTAATCGAGCCCCAACCTGGTTCTGGTGGCGGGGCGAAAGTTCTCAAGAAAGATGTCCGCCGTCTCTATTAGCTTCAGAAGAATTTCTCTCGCCTTTTTTTCGCGCAGGTTGAGGGTAACGCTTTTCTTGTTGCGGTTGAGCGCGCGAAAGCTCGGGCCGTATCCTTCGTATTTGGGATTGCGCCCGCGGTGGGTGTCGCCGCCGTTGGGCTGTTCGACTTTGATCACTTCGCAGCCGAGGTCGCCGAGCAAGCTGCCGGTGTACGGGCCGGCGACGTGGCCGCTGACGTCGATGCAAGTAAATCCTTCGAGAGCTCCGGAGATCATGTGCGCTTCAATTCCCCCAAGCAATTCACTTATCGCAATCAAAAAACGTTTTCCAGCATTTACCAGTACGTGTTAGTGATGCAAGATTTGGCCCGGCTAAAGAGTCGGATAATTTACCACAGAGGTGCGCGGAGGGCGCGGAGAGGGGGTTCGAAAATATAATCTCGGCGTTTTCTGCGCCTCCGCGGTGAATCATTCTTGTGTTCACTTTAATTGTGGCTATGCCGCGCTTTGCTTCGGAATGAGAAACGGGTTTCATTGAGCAACTTCGACATATATGCAAATCTGTCGGCGACTGATTGCCGATTTCAGGAGGACTGCCATGCGTTATGAACTCTATTATCAACCGTCGATCCAAGGCCGCGGCGAATTCATTCGCCTTTCATTGGAAGATGCCGGCGCGGATTACATCGACGTCGCGCGCGATCCGAACTTCGGCCGTCCCGGGATCATGAAATTTCTCGAAGACCCGTCGTTGGAACATCCGCCGTTTGCCCCACCGTTTCTAAAAGCCGGCAAAATTTTGGTTTCCCAAACCGCCAACATTCTCCAGTTCCTCGCGCCGCGGCTCGGTCTCGTGCCGAAAAGCGAAGCGAGCCGGCTCTGGGCGCATCAGCTGCAAATGACGATCGCCGATTGGCTGTATGAAGCGGGCCAGACGCACCATCCGATCGCCAACGTCCTGTACTACGAGGAACAGAAAGACGAGGCCAAAAAGCGCGCCGCGCATTTCACCTCGACCCGAATCCCAAAGTTTCTCGGCTATTTCGAAAGAATCCTCAAACTCAACGCCAAAGGCGGCGACTTTATTCTTGGCAAGAAAGTTTGCTACGTCGATCTATCGCTGTTCCAGATGATCGAGGGATTGCGCTACGCTTTTCCAAAGACCATGGCGCGACTCGAACCGCAACATCCGAGCATGGTCACTTTGCACGATCGCGTCATGGCGCGTCCTCGCATCGCCGCCTACCTATCCTCACCGCGGCGGCTGGCGTTCAACGAGCAAGGCATTTTCCGGCACTATTCCGAGTTGGAAGAGGGATAACGCAAAAGGGAAACAGTGGACCCAGCGCCGTGTCCGGAACTTCGCCCGATTCTGACCCTATCGACCAATACCCAAACCGTTTTCTGGGTTTAGAATACAGACTCAGTTCAGACCTATGAGCCTGCCGGCTAGCAGAAACAAAAGAGGGACAGCCGGCTTAACCGGCCATCCCTCTCGCAACGTGCATGCGGAGAAGATTACTTTGTGGCTGGTTTCTTGTCCGTCATGTCGCTTTTCTTGTCCGTCATGTCGCTTTTTTTCTCCGTCGCTTTTTTGGTTTCGGCCTTGACCGAGCTGGCGACCATCTTTCCATCCTTCTCGGTGTAGGAAGCCCTGACCATATCGCCGACTTTGAGCTTTTCCAGCGTAGCCTTAGCGCTCTTGGATTCGGCGGTCAGATTGATCTCCTTGTCTTTTTCCTTAACTGCGAATGTGCCCGCCTTCGCATCCACCGACGTGACCTCACCGGTAACCCGATTAGTCTTCGCCTTCTCGGATTTCATCTCCGTTTTCTTCTCCGTTGCCGGAGCGGATGGAGTCGCGGGTGTAGCCGGAGTGGCCGGTTTCGCCTGCGCGAAGCCGAGAGCGCTGAAACTTAACGTGGTCAAAGCGACAACTAAAATCTTGATCATGTTTTTCACGATATCACCTCCTTCTTTTTATTAGATGTTTGTTAGACGTGGTATTTTCAAAATTGCTTCAATCTTCACATGGCCAATAAAAATCTTATGCTGCTGCACCTACTTGCAAGCTGTACGCGACACAGAACATCCCCACTCGGTGAATTTGCAGTGCCTGATTCCTGGATCTGCGACACTCGCATACCAAATCATTTAAACATTGTGAGGAAGCGTAATCTATAGGGTTCCTTCGGAATCTGGGAATAGCAGCCTAAATTTAGATTGCGCTACGCCTTTCCAAAGACGATGGCGCGACTCGAAGCCCAACACCGAGAATGGTCATTTTGCACGATCGGTCATGGCGCGTCCCCCGCGTCGCCGCCTACCTATCTTCACCGCCGCGGCTGGCGCTCAACGAGCAAGGCATTTTCCGGCACTATTCCGAGTTGGAAGAGGGAATGGACACGAAACCGCTGCTAAAGGTATATGCAGGCATTCAGAGCTTCACGTTGAAATATTGGTCAATTACGGCGACCCGGTTTGTCTTCGATTTAGCAAGACTTCCGAGTCAGCAGCGCTCCTCCTGTAAATTCAAGAGCACCAAGTCCTTAGAGGGAGCGGCGGACCGCCTCTCGCCAGACGCGGGTTCCTGTTAAATCGCCCTGTCATAATCACGTTGCTACTACAGGTCGGGGGTCTTTTCTTGACAGGAATACCAAAGCTTTGATAGATGCGCTGGCTAAATGCCGCGTCGCCCTCGTCTTTCAACCGGTGGAATCGCCTACCATGTGCTCAACCGACGTGTCGGTCGATTCGAATTATTCGAGAAACCTGCCGACTATTCTTCGTTTGAAACAATTCTTGCGCAAGCTCACCAGAGCTTCGGCGTACGTATCGCGGCTTATTGTTTAATGCCGAATCATTGGCATCTTTTATTGTTGCCGCGCGCGGATGGCGAGCTATCCGAAGTCATGCGCTGG
>WNGO01001279.1_pt1 | contig 19811 bp, 12 predicted proteins | sample 5400511 | NCBI WGS metagenome assembly WNGO01 (sample SAMN13153380, study PRJNA577476) | soil metagenome | isolation source: 20 cm soil or saprolite under Garry oak tree replicate 2 | place: USA:California | collected 2016-06-15 | reverse complement strand
CCGATGCGAAAGAAAAAAATTTACGTCGATGCAAAAAGCGGTCGTAAATCACAGAAGAAGCTCGTCGAAACTGGCTTTGCCCTGGCCTTGCTCAAAATCGCTGCAAACATGGCTCGACCGGCGATTGTCGAGTTCGTAAAAAATCGCCTTATTCATTTTGCAGGTCATCCTCGCGGGTCAAGAAAACGCTGAGCTAAGCTTTCTTTGGCATTTACGCGTGCGCGCCATTGGGCATAATCATGGGCCGAACGCGTGCCCCATGATCGCAACGAGTCTCGCTCCCGACATCCCAGTTGGTTCGCATCCACTCCCTCATGTGGATAACTACCTCGAGATCGGCCAAAAGGCCGGCGCGTCGGATGTTCATCTCGGCGTGGACGCATCACCGATCTGGCGGGTGCATGGGAGCTTGGAGCCAATCTGGCCGGACGCTCCACCGCTGACCGCAGAGCAAACGCTAGCTTTGGCAGAGGCTTTCATGCCGGAAGTGTACAAGGAGGAACTCGATTCACGTGGCGATTCCGACTTTGCCTATGCAAACGAATTCGCTCGTTATCGCGTCAGTGTGGTTCGGCAGCGGCTGGGGATTGAAATTGTTTTCCGCGTCATCAACACCCATGTCCGAACCATGGACGAGCTGGGATTGCCTGAGCATCTCAAGTTACTCACTCGTTACCAGAACGGTCTGATTCTCGCCACAGGGTCGGTCGGCACCGGTAAATCAACGACGCTCGCGGCAATGGTCGAGCAGATAAACATGGAACGGCGCGACCATATCATCACACTCGAGGACCCGATCGAGTACATTATCCCGTCGAGAAATTGCCACGTTAGCCAACGTGAAGTCTTCACGCACACGGAATCGTTTGCCACGGCCTTGCGCGCCTCTCTCCGGGAAGATCCGGACGTGATCATGGTCGGAGAAATGCGGGACTTGGAAACGATTTCGCTCGCTATCACGGCATCCGAAACGGGACACCTTGTTTTAGCAACGTTGCACACCACCAATGCTTCGCGCACACTTGATCGATTGCTCGACGTTTTTCCTTCCGAGCAACAGGAACACATCCGGGTGATGGTAGCGGAATCTTTGCGTGGCGTCATTAGTCATCAGTTGATACCAAAAAAAGACGGAACCGGTCGGGTGCTGGCACTGGAAATTCTCACCAATACGCCGGCAGTAGCCAATGTGATTCGCGAGGCGAAGACCTACATGTTGCCGGGCATTATTCAGACCGGCAAAAAACAAGGTATGCGTTTGATGGACGACGCGCTGATCGATCTGTATGACCGCGGAGTGATCAGCGCCGAGGAGGTCTACGAGCGCGCCGATCAAAAATCCGTTGTGCGACCTCACTTGAACATGTAACCGCGATTCTGAAATGGCCTACATCGATCAATTTCTAAACCTCGTCGTCCGCCAGGGCGCATCCGATTTGCATATTGGAGAGGGGCAACCGCCAAAAATACGGACGAATGGCGACATCATGCCCATCCGAGATGAGCTGATTTCACACGAGGAAGCCACTCGCATGTTGAGCGAAGTATGCGGCCCGGAGAATTGGGAACTTTTCCAGCAACACGGTGATCTCGATTTTGCCTACCAGATGGATGAGCACTCGCGATTCCGCTCCAACTACTTTAAGGAATCGAACGGTTATGCCGCGGCTTTTCGATTGATTCCAACGAAAATTTCGAGTCTCGAAGAGCTGGGTGTCCCTGTGGTGGTCAAAGAATTTAGTTATTTGCGCGGCGGGCTTGTTCTCGTAACCGGTCCAACCGGCTCCGGCAAAACAACAACTCAGGCCGCCCTCATCGACTTCATCAACCAAAACTTCTCCAAGCACGTCGTAACAATCGAAGAGCCGATCGAGTTCGTGCACAACAACAAGCGCAGCATCATCACGCAGCGCGAAGTGCCCGGCGACTCGATCTCATTTCCTGCCGCCCTCAAGGCAGCGCTGCGCGAGGACACCGATATCGTGCTCATAGGGGAGATGCGGGACTTGGAAACGATTTCACTTGCCCTTACCGCTGCCGAGACGGGCCTTCTGGTCATCGGCACCCTCCACACGAACAATGCCCGGAAGACAGTGGATCGTATGATAGATGCTTTCCCAGCCGATAAGCAGGGGCAGGCGCGCGCCATGCTGGCGAATTCCCTTCGAGGTGTCGTGGCGCAACTCCTCTTGAAAAGGTCGGACCGCCCAGGCCGCATTGCAGTCAATGAAATTCTGGTCGCCAATGCAGCTGTTGCCGCCATCATTCGCGAAGGGGCGACACAAAAACTTCAGGATGTGATCATTTCCGGAAAGGCCCAAGGGATGCAATTCATGGATGACGCCATCTGGGCACTGCTGGAAAAAAACATCGTCTCGCCGCACGAAGCCTTCATGAAAGCCATCGATAAGAACCGCTTCAAACCGTTCCTCTCCGCAGAGGAAGAAGCGCTCGCCAACGCGGCCGGTGCCGTGCCGGACGACGAAAAGCGGCTCCCGGGCAATTTTGTAAAGGCATCCGCCACCCGCGCAAGGGTGGGAATGCGCTAGAGTCTAACAAGCGCTCGACGCCACCAAATTTATCTCGACAAGGTGAGGCACCTTTTCCGAGACTTCACGCATATGAACACCAGGATTCAATCCATTCTCATTGTAATCACGTTCCTCTTCTTTGGGCTTTTGCCACAAATGAAGGCAGCTCCGCAAGTTGCTCCGCCGCCGGACGGATGCTATCCCGGGTTCACGACAGCGGAAGGGTGTAATGCTCTCGCCAGCCTCACCACCGGTGCTGGAAACACTGGAGTCGGTTGGTATTCGCTCTTTTTCGGTAGCACCAACAACTTCAACACCGGTGTTGGCGCTGGGACGCTGGTCCTCAACACCGGGGATTCCAATACCGCAGTGGGAGCTGCAGCCTTGTTGCTCAACACTACCGGCACAGAAAACACGGCTATTGGAACTGACGCGCTCGTCTACAACGACAGCGGCAACAGCAATACAGCTGTGGGCGCCTTTGCGCTTTTCAGCAATACCGATGGAGTTTTCAACACCGGTATCGGTCATAACGCGCTTTTTAACAACACCACTGGCGAAACCAACACCGCCGTCGGGGCTAACGCCCTTTTGCACAACACCATCGGCGCAACCAACACAGCCGTTGGTGTCAATGCTCTTGATGGCAACACCGAAGGCGTTTCCAACACGGCCATCGGTGCCGGCGCGCTTTTTAGCAACCACACGGGCAACGACAACACAGCCGTCGGCACTGGCGCACTCGCAAGCAACATAATGGGTCTTTCCAATACGGCCACTGGCGCTGATGCGCTTTCGGACAACACCACCGGCAACGACAACGTGGCCGTCGGCAATGGTGCGCTCTCCAGCAACACCCAAGGCAGCCAGAACACCGCTACTGGCTCTCAATCGCTGAACAGCAGTACAAGCTCTGAGAACACCGCCGATGGTTTTCAAGCGCTTTTTAGTAATACAATCGGCGACAACAACACAGGCATCGGTCGGCAAGCTCTTTTAAACAACACGAGCGGCGCCGACAACACGGCTGTCGGTCGTGACGCACTTGCGAACAACACCATCGGTTCGAATAACATCGCTCTGGGCGTTGGAGCTGGTATCAGTGTGACCACGGGGGATAACAATATCGATATCGGTAACGGCGGTGGCGGCGGCAACACCATTCACATCGGGGATAAGTGTCTTCGGTCAACTTGGCGTGGCGCCTTCGTCGCAACGCTTCAAGGACGAGATTAAACCGATGGACAAAGCCAGCGACGCGCTCTTCGCGCTTAAGCCGGTTACGTTCCGTTACAAGAAGGAGATTGATCCGGCAGGTACTTCGCAGTTAGGACTTGTGGCTGAAGAAGTAGAAAAGGTGAATCCCGACCTGGTGGTGCGTGACAAGCAAGGAAAAGCTTACAGCGTCCGCTACGATCAGGTGAACGCCATGCTGCTCAACGAGTTTCTGAAAGAACATCGCAGAGTCGAGGAGCAAAGCGGCAAACTGGAAAACCAAGCCCGCAAGATTGAGGAACAAGAAGTTACGATCACGGAGCTGAAGAAAGAAATGGAAGCTCGTCTCAATGAGCAGGATTCAAAAATCCAGAGAGTGAGTGCGCAGATTGAGACCAGTAAGCCGGCCGTGCAGGCGGTGGTGAGCAATCGATAAAGCTGAGGAGTGACCACGGATAACCCGCCTTCGCCAAGGCTTCGGCGTGGCAGGCGCGGATAGCACTGATAAGGAAAGATAAGAGTCTTCATCTGCAGTGTTGTAGCGAACGTTCATCGTCGCTTGCGAAGTTGTTCGGATCGGTCCTCTGTAAGGCCTGCCGTTGTAGGGCAAGCGCAGCGCATGCCCTACAACCCCTTCGGTTGCGGCGTAGCCCCCGAATGCTTTAGGGACCAAATTGGCAGGCGAGATTTTCCGTCTCGACAAGTTGATGAAATTCTTTCAAAACTCTACGCCAGGTGGATCTGACTCGGGCCGAGGACCCCTCCCGCCCGGTTCTTTGCTCCTTTCAGACCCGCAATCACTGAACCCATACCGGACGGGAAAGAGAAAGAAAGAACATCATAATGAACTCGATAATTCCGCTTAAAACACCAACTCCATCGCTTCTCGTCACGCTGGCTTTCTTGTGCTTCATGCTTTTGCCACAAATACAGGCAGCTCCACAAGTTGCTCCGGCGCCGGACGGGTGCTATCCCGCATTTACTATGGCGGAAGGTTGCAACGCACTTTTTGGCCTCGGCGCGGGACAAGGAAACACAGGACTTGGTTGGTATTCGCTGTTTTCAGTTGACGGCGGCAATTTCAACACCGGTGTTGGTGCTGGAACGCTGGTGCTCAACACGGCGGATTCAAATACTGCGGTTGGCGCGGCGGCGCTTTTGCTGAACACCACCGGCACTAAAAACACGGCCATCGGGACGGACGCGCTCGTCCATAACGATACCGCGGAGCAAAACACGGCCACTGGAGCGTTCGCGCTTTTCAGTCATGTGACAGGCAACGCCAACACGGCCGTTGGAGCGAATGCTCTTTTTAGCGATACTACCGGTCAAGTTAACACGGCCATCGGCGCTGGTGCGCTCTTTACCGTTAACAATGGGTTCAATGGCAGCTTTAACACGGCAGTCGGTGCTAGTGCGCTTTTTGCCAATACGGGCGGGGACAACGTCGCTGTGGGCGCCCAGGCACTCCAAACCAATGCTGGCGGAAACGACAACATCGGCGTTGGCGTCAGTGCGCTCGGCGCAAATACGAGTGGCAATCAGAACATCGCACTAGGCACTTTCGCGGGCCTTCAGCAAACGACTGGCAGTGACAATATTTACATCGGATACCAAATGCAGGGCACTGCCGGCGAGAGTAACAGCTGCTACATCAAGAGCATTTTTGGCCAAATGTCTGTCACTGGACTGCCGGTTCTTATTAACTCAAACAATAAACTCGGCACGATAATTTCATCAAAGCGTTTCAAGGAAGACATCAAACCGATGGACGAAGCCAGCAACGCGCTCTTTGCGCTCAAACCGGTTAGCTTCCGCTACAAGAAAGAGATTGATCCCTCAGGCACATCGCAACTTGGACTTGTGGCCGAAGATGTGGAAAAGGTGACTCCCGATCTCATCGTGCGCGATAAAGAAGGAAAGCCCTATAGCGTGCGCTATGATCAGGTGAACGCGATGCTGCTAAATGAGTTTCTCAAAGAGCATCGGAAAGTAGAGGAGTTGCAAGCAGGCTTCGCGCAGCAACAGAAGGACTTCCAAGCGATTATCGGGCGCCAGCAAAAGCAAATTGACGCGCTTACTGCGGGCCTACAGAAGGTGAGCGCGCAGATTGAAGTGAGTAAACCGGCAGAGCAAACAGTTTTGAACAATCAGTAAAAGCTTTCGAGTCTTACTACTCTTTGAAATCGCGCTTGTGTTCGTGCGTTTCGATTGCGTTGCGCGCATCATTGTAAACGCGGATCAAAGACTTTATTTTAGTTTGACATGGTGGGATTCCTGAGGCATTCCACGCCTTTCAAATAGATTTGAATTCGCCATAGGACGTTTCTCCCGGAGCTTCGTCTCGTTTTAGACCTGCTGTCACCAAGGTTTCCAGAGAAAATCTATGAGAAGTCGTAATGCCCATGAAAACAAAAATTAGAAGGCTAATCGCGTTGGTTCTGCTCTCGGCAGTCTCGTTGACAGTACTGTCTGGATCACCCAACACGCAACCGAACGGCAGCCCTCAGACTGAGCCTGAAGTAGCAGTACCCGGCATAGTCTCGACTAGCAGCGACAACGGAGGTATGCGTACTCGCGCTGACACGATTCTACCTAGTGCGCGCTACGGATCGCACATAGACCTAAACCAACCTACCATAACTTTGGAACAGTTGGATGTTCGTTCGTTTGCGCTGGATGCGAACCAAATCGGCATCAACAGAAGCGTCGCAGTCTCGCCGAATGCGCGAGCACAAAAATTCGTTAATCCAGATGGCTCTGAGGTAATTGTGCTAATCATCAAGAGTTCCGGTGCTTCCGGCATAGGCGTACATTTCCGCAATTTTGCGCTCGCTGACGGCGAAGAGGTGTACGTGTATGGCGCTGCGCCCGATAGCATCGTTTTTGGTCCGTTCACGAACAAAGGAACCTGGGACAGCGGAGAATTTTGGTCTGGCACTGTCGATGGGGACACGATCGTTATCGAGTTCAATAAGAGAACTGATGAAAAAGGAAAAGGATTCGAGATTTTTGAGGTATCGCACATTCTTGCCGAGTTAGATTGGCGACTCCGATCCAATGAACCCGACGTTCTGAATTGCGAAGTTGATGCGTCATGCTACGGCGACCCGGAGAAAAATGCCGTTGGAAGAATTGTATTCAACGATAATGGCCCCCACGTCTGCACGGGCACTCTGCTGAACGATCTTGCGCAAGATCAGACTCCCTATTTTTTGACAGCCAATCATTGCGTCAACACCCAGGCAGTCGCTCAAACCGTGGAAGTATATTGGTTTTATCAGACGACCAGTTGTAACAGCGGCATTTTGCGGAGTTGGGTCCATTCCCCACCGGGCGCCATTCTCCTTGCGGCGCAAAGCTCGAACGATTTTTCCCTGGTACGGCTACAGAATAGTGCTCCTGGGGGGGCATACTTTTCCGGATGGACCGCCGTCGCCCAATCAACAGGCACTGCCGTTTTCGGGCTTCACCATCCCGACGGTTACCTCCCGCCATCAGTCGCTTCATACCTACGAAGGGCCACTGGCACCATTACGAGCACCAACTATAGTTGCCCGGCCTCAGGCCTGGTAACCGCCTATAGAACTGACTGGACGTCTGGAACAACGGAGCCGGGATCCAGCGGATCTGGCCTTTTCACTTCGGCTAGCCACTACCTTGTGGGCGTCGTAAGTTGCGGGCCTATACCCCCGACGTGCAGTGGTCCGAACACCTTATACAGCAAGTTCGCCAGCTTCTATTCCCAAATCCAACCGTACATTGCTCCCCACACGCCGTCGCCACCAGTAGCTAATCCCGCGACGTTTGTGGCCACTAATGGTTTCAGAGCTAATTGGACGAGCGTGAGCGGCGCAACCGGTTATCGGCTGGATGTGGCCCGGAACAATTCGTTTACGAATTACGTGGCAGGCTATCAAAATTTCAACGTCGGCAACGTACTTGGCCGCAACGTTACCGGCTTAAGCGCAAGCACGACATACTACTATCGGGTGCGCGCATTTAACGGTAGCGGTACGAGTGGCAACTCCAACGTTAGGAACGTGATTACACTTAGCCCAACCGGGGCTCCGATCGTCATCACCAATCCAGCGTCAAACGTGAATTATTCAGCCACGCTCCATGGCTGGGTTAATCCCCACGGATTGAGCACAACCGTCTACTTTCAATATGGAAGAACCATCAGCTACGGATCCAGAACACCCAACCAGACCAAGACTGGGAACACGTACCAGGGTGCTTTTGCCAATATCTTTGGCTTACCAACACATACTACTTATCATTTCCGGATCGTGGCCACTAATAGCGCTGGCACCAGATATGGCGGTGACAGGACCTTCACCACACCTCCTTAGCGGCTAATAATTGTTCCGAGAATGGCATCGAGACCACAAGTAGTCGCCCAGAATCAGTAGCAATTGTAGGGCCTCTGTGTCAGACGCTAATCCCATAGGCAGGCGTTTCGCAGAAACGCCCTACAAACATGGTAGTCAACTTTCGCCCCTTACCGGGTGCTGGTGCGTTCTCAACTCGCGTTAATCACGAGCACCGCCGTGCCCTGGAGTTCGCCAGCGCGGAATCGATCAAGCGCGGTGTTCGCTTGTTCCAAGGAGAATATTTCTGTCTTCGTTTGCACCGGAACACGCGGCACGAGCTCGAAAAATTCGTCGCCATCGCGTCTGGTCAGATTTGCCACTGAAGTGATGACCCGTTCTTCCCAAAGATCGGCATACGGAAATGACGGGATGTCGGTCATGTGAATTCCGCCGCACACTACGATGCCGCCTTTGGCGAGCGCGCGCAGCGCTGCCGGGACCAGCGGACCTACGGATGCAAAGATAATTGCCGCATCGAGTTTTTCCGGCGGCATCTCGTCCGAACCGCCGGCCCAGACCGCGCCGAGTTCCTTTGCAGCTTGCTGCGTTGCGACGTCGCCTGGCCTCGTGAAAACGAAGAGGTCGCGCCCTTCGTAAAGCGCAACCTGGGCGATCAAGTGCGCGGCGTTGCCAAACCCGTAAATGCCGACACGGCGCGCGTCCCCCGTTTTGCGATAGGAACGATAACCGATCAGCCCGGCGCAAAGCAGCGGCGCAACTTCAACATCATTGTAGCGATCGGGCAGATGGAAACAGAATCTTGCATCAGCGACTGTGAAGTCGGCATAACCGCCGTCGATCGTGTAGCCGGTGAAACGCGCATTATCACAGAGGTTCTCCCGATGCGACCGGCAGTAGGCACATTCGCCATCTGTCCACCCCAGCCATGGGATGCCTACGCGATCGCCAATGTGGAATTTTGAATTTGCTTCTTGGCCTATCTCTTCCACGCGCCCAACAATCTGATGACCCGGAATCAGGGGCAGCTTCGGATTGGGCAATTCGCCATCGACCACGTGAAGGTCAGTGCGGCAAACAGCGCATGCACTAATGCGCACCAGCAGTTGTCCCCTACCCGGCTCTGGTTTTGGTACGTCACGCAGCTGCAGGGGCCGTCGTGGTTTATCCAGAACCATCGCGCGCATGATCTAGCATAAATGCCGAAGCACGAATGACGGTTGTCGAATTAATGACAAAGCTCGAATGACGAAAAACATGCAGCGGTCAGTGAACCGCAGCCGGCGCCGGTTGAACATCCCTGTCGCCTCGCGCGGGTTCGCCCTCGTGATGGGTATGCGCGCTACGCAGGAAAGGCACCTTGTCGAGCACGTGCTCTTGGAACCATTCAAGCCACAGGTAAATCACCGGCGTCACAAACAGCGTGATCAACTGCGAGAAAATCAGGCCGCCGACGATTACAAGACCCAGTGGCCGGCGCGATGCAGCGTCCTGGCCGAATCCGAGCGCAATGGGGATTGCGCCCATGAGCGCGGCGAGAGTTGTCATCATGATCGGACGAAACCGTTCCACGCTGGCTTCGTGAATCGCCGACCGCAGATCCCAGCCTTCGTCAATTCGTTGCAGCGCAAAATCGACGACCATGATTCCGTTCTTCTTCACGATGCCTAACAAGAGGAAAAGTCCGATAACGCTGTACAGGGAAAGGACTGAATGGAAGAGGTACAATGTTGCCAGGCCGCCGACGACCGCGGGCACAATCGCCGGGAACAAGACGGTGAACGGGTGCACATAGCTCTCGTAGAGAATTCCGAGGATCACATACATGACAAAGATGGCAGCGAGTAGCAACAGGGGCAAAGATTGGAACAACTGCCGAAATACAAGCGTTTCGCCCTGGAAGATTCCCTGCACGGTTGGGTAATTCGGATGGATTTGATCGAAGGCCTCCTCAATGTACTTCGTGGCATCGCCAATGGCGACGTTCGGCAACAGGTTGAAGTTGAACGTGACGCTGGTGAACTGATTCAAATGGTTCACAGCTTGCGGTCCAATGACTTCCCTGGTCGATGTTACAACACGCATCGGGATGAGATTCGACATGTTACCTGTAGTCGTCGCGATGGTTCCTCCACCCCCGCTGCCCGCGCTGAAGTTACCTCCTGTGTTGCTGCGAACGTAGAGATCGTCCAAGTCGTCCGGGTGCGCGCGCTCCTTGTCTTTAACTTCGAGGATGACCTGATATTGGTCGTCTGGTTCCTTGATGAGATAGACGTAGTTTTGCGAGTAGGCGTTGCGCAAAAGACTTTGGATTGCAGAAGTCGAAACGCCATAGGTTGCGGCACGATCGCGGTTGATGTCGATCTTGAGATTGGGCGTGTCGTGGTAGTAATCGGAGCGGACACTGGCGAAGCCTTTGAACTGTTGAAGTTTTTTCATCAGTTGGTCGGCTACGGCATAAACATCCTGCGGGACGATGCCGCTAATCGTGTAGGCATACTGTCCCTGGGTCTGACTGGTGGCACCGACGCTGATTTGCAGTACAGGCTGCGGCGTTAACACCACGTTAATGCCGGGAATCGACCCAATCGATTTTTGTAATCGCAAAATGACTTGATCGATGGGTGGGCGCTCACTTCGTGGCTTCAGAAAAAGAAACATCAGTCCCTGCGACAATGCGCTGCGCGAGGCGAAGCCGGCGAGGGTAAAGAACTGCCCGACGGCGGGGTCCGCCTGAAGTTTTTCATTAACCAGCGTTTGATATGCGTGCATCTGGGCCGGCGATGATCCTTCCTGCGCGATGAAAATGCCGCGAATAAAGCCGCTATCACCTGGCGGGATTAACGTGAATGGCAGATGGGTGAAAAAGAACCAGAGACCAAGAATGCAAGCGAGCAGGATCGGCACCGTGAGCCATGCGCGGTCGAGAAATTTGTCGAGTAACCGACCGTAGGCAGCAATCACGCGTTGGATGAAATTGGTCGTGTGCCGCTCCATCCAGGCGCGCTTGTGTCCGGCTTTGCGCTCACCCAGGATACGCGCGCACATCAGCGGAGTAAGCGTCAACGATACAAGACCCGATGCCAGAATGGCCACGATGATCGTAACGGAAAACTCGCGGAAGATGCGGCCTAGCAGCCCGGGAATGAAAACCAATGGAATGAACACCGCGGCCAGTGAAAGCGTCATCGACATAATGGTGAGAGAAATCTCGCCGGCGCTGTTGAATGTAGCTTTCAGGATCGACTCACCGTGCTCGGCGCGACGCACAACGTTTTCCAAAAACACGATGGCATCATCCACAAGGAAACCGATGGCCAGCGTTAGCGCCATCAACGTCAGATTGTTGATGGAAAAATCGAGCATGTACATCACCGCCACGGTGAGCAGCAGCGACATCGGCAACGCCACAGCGGGAATGAGTGTATCCGTAGCCCGGCCGAGAAAAACATAGATCACGATTACCACCAGCACGAACGCGATGATCAGCGTCCATTTCACTTCGTTGGCAGAATTTACGATCGTTTGCGACCGATCGAATATCGGCGTGAACATGATCGAACCAGGCAAGCTTGCGCGCAGCTCTGGGAAAAGCCGCCTCACCGAATTGGCCACTTCCACAGCGTTTGCGCCTGCCTGCCGCGAAACTGCAAGCACGACTACCGAACCAGGCGGATTATAGCCGCGCATCCAGAAAAAACGCGAGATGCGCTCGTCCTGCACACTTTGCTTAACGTCGGAAACATCGCGCAAGTAAACCGGGGAGCCGTTTGGGTTGCGCGCCACGATCAAATTCCGATAGCCTTCGGCCTTATCGATCTGGCCGTTGGGTTGCAGGACAAAAGTGCGATGGGTGCCATCGAATTGCCCCGCGCCGGAATAGACGGTGCCCGCTTTGATTGCGCTGGAGAGATCATCCATTGTCAACCCGCGCGCGGCCAGCGCCGAGGGGTCGGCCTTGATTCGAATCGCGCCCTGGACGCCGTAAATGTTCACCTGCGAAACGCCCGGCAGGATGTTGATACGCTGCGCGACAACGGTGGACGCGTATTTGTAGAGATCCCAGTCTGTCATCGTGTCTGACAACAGGCCTAACAAGTAAACCGCCTGGTCGTTTGGGTTCGTTTTCGTGAACGTAGGCGGACTGGGAAGATCGATTGGCAATCTACCCGTCGCGCGCTGGATGGCAGCCTGCACATCGGTCGCGGCGTCGGTGATGCTTTTGCTGAGCACGAACTGTAAAACGAGCGACGTGTTGCTCTGCGTGCTGGTGCTGGTGATGATGTCGAGGCCGGGGATTTGCAGAAATTGTTTCTCCAGCGGGGTGGCAATGTTGTTGGCCATCGTCGTCGGGTCTGCCCCGGGATACGAGCAGGTAACCTGAATGACCGGATAATCGACCGCGGGCAAATCGTTGACCGCGAGCTTTCCGTAAGTCGCGAGGCCAGCGACGATGACGGACAACGTCAGCAACACGGTCATCACCGGCCGGCGAATAAACGGCCCGGAAAGTCCGGAGCCTTCGACTTGAACTAATTCGGGCTCCGCGCGATCCGCGGAGGACGTGGAGCTGCGGCGATCCTTATCTCTTACTTCGCGTTCGCCGTCGTGCTGCTCCCCGTCGTTCATATCACATTTTGCTTTTTGAAGGGGGAGACTGCTCAGCGTTGGTGGCGCCTTGAGCAGTGTATGGCTGGGGCGCGACTTTTGCTCCCGGCGCGAGCGCGAGCTGGCCGGTGACAACAACGGTCTCATCGGGTTTCACGCCGCTTTCGATCACGGTAAGGTCGCCTTCCTGGCGTTGGCCTGGCTTTACCGGGCGAAGATCGACAGTGTTGTCTGGTTTCACTACGAAAACGAACGGCCCACTCTGGCTAACTTGAACGGCCTGCGACGGCACTAGCGTCGCGTCTTTGAGCATGTCCAGAATAAAACGGACGCGCACAAATTCCGACGGCCACAGCGCGCGATCAGGATTCGGCGTGACTCCGCGGGCTTTCACGGTTCCGGAGCCGGGCTGCACCGCATTGTCGATGAAGTAAAGATCTCCTGTGCGCGGCGCGGTCGAGGCATCGGAAAGGTACGTTTGCACTTTCACGTTTGGACCGCCGAGATATTTTCGCACGAGCGGAAGATCGTTCTCGGCCACTGTGAAATCCGTGTAAATCGGGTCGAGACCGTTGATGGTGACGAGCGGCGCAGTGGACGGGCCAACCAGGTTGCCGACGTCAACATTGCGGAGACCTACTCGTCCGTTGATGGGCGATTTGATATAGCAATAATCGAGGTTCACCTGGGCAGCCTCCGTCGCCGCTTGAGACTTTTTTGCATTCGCCACAGCAATGTCGTAGTCCTGCTGCGCTATGACCTTTCTCGCGCGCAAGTCCTCCTGTCGCTTCAGCGTCACCTGGTCTAACGCCGCTTGCGCTTTTGCTTGATCCAAAGTGGCCTGATATGGACGCGGGTCGATTGTGAAAAGCGGGTCGCCCTTCTTCACGTCGGAGCCGTCCTGAAAATGGCGTGTCATAATTTGCCCGCTCACTTGTGCCTGCACCTGCACGGTCTCGTACGCCGCGCACGTGCCGATTTCGTCGAGATACACAGGCACATCTTTTGTCACCACCCTGGCAACGAGAGCCGGTCGCGCCGGCGCCTGAGCAGCTTTAACCTCGATGGCCCTGCGTTGAAGGATCCGGTAACAGACAAAGGCAGCCAGAATAATAAAAAGTAAGTACGCCCATTTTGGAACTCTCTGATTAGTAGTACGGGCGGCTTTCACTTGAACTTGTGGACGGCGGGGAGCGCCGTGATCTAGCGTCTTAACATCGCTTAGTTCGGTGTTAAGTTTCATTTGGACCTTCCGTTACGCCGTGACATTGCGCTCTTTCCTGGAATCGAACGTCCCTGTTTAGGCTGGCCGTTGTGCTCGGCGAAACCGCGAGCGCCGGGCTGGCGGATGATCTCCTGCTGTCGATCGTTTTTCTCCGCCCGCTCTCCAATGCGGACCAGCACATTCATGCACGTCTGGAGATCCGCCTCCGGGATACCGGCCAACAGTTCGTGTCGAAGTTCGTCGGCGGTTGCTTTAATCTGCGCGATCACCCGCTCGGCTCGTCGGCCGAGGAGCACCATCTTGCAGCGGCGATCATTCGGCGAGCTATTCCGTGTGATCCAGCCCTCCTTTTCAAGACGGTGTAACAAGTTTACCACAGTAGGCTCCTCGACCCCCAGACGTGCTGCAATTTCAGCTTGGGTAAGCGCGTCCTCGGAGAGAGACAAATGCATCAGGGTGCGCCACTTTGCCTGGCTGAGGCCCATCGGTTTGAGACGCTGATCCAGCTTTTGCCGCCAGGCGCGGGCGGTGCCGTGCAGCAGTTGACCAATTATTTCACCCTTGGACATAGCGCTGGACCAAATTGGTTAGTATGCTAACCAATTCCAATCTACGAGGCTGTCAATGCTCCTTTTAGGGCGCGACTTTGAAGAGAATCAGTTCACGCTTGCTGTAATCCCGCACACGAGCCACTGGATGCGCGCGCATCGGCGACCAGTTCGGGGCATTTGTCGCCTCAGCTTCGTTCCCGGTTCGTACGAGAAAGTAATGCGTATCAGCCGGTAGTTTCTTGATGTCGCTGACGTAATTCAAGGGCGCGTTTATGTAAAAGAATACCGGCTGATAATCTGGATCCACCGCATAAAGCATCTCATTCGGAGATACCACCGCATTGATTTCCGCGGCGGCCTTTTTGATCTGCTGCCTGTTTTTCAAAATGATTGCCGTGAACGGATAGCCAATTGCACCGATCACGATGCCCAGGCTTACGAAAATCGCGACAACTCTTGTCCAATTCCGATCATTCGTTGTCAACTTCCCAGGCCACTGCAATGCATTCCCGACGAACGTGAGCGCCAGCAACCAACAGGCCGGGACTATGGCCGGCATACTGTATCGGGCGACCGCGCCGGGAACCAGATTGACTCCCAGGAATGGCAGCGCAATGCCCCACGTCAGCGCGTGTGCGAAACGTCGCTGCGATTGGTCGTGAAATTTTGAAAACCGGGCAAACGGAAACAAAAGAAGCCACGGCAGAAAATACATCAGGCTGCGTGGGATATTTTGAATCCAACTCAAGAACTTGAAATTAATGCCTTCCAGCCGCCCGGTAAATTGAGCCGACCATTTGTTTGCCGCTACTTCAGTCGTCGTGCGGTGGACGAAGGGAATGGCCCAGGCCGCCGGGATCGCTAAAATGAGCGCGACGCCAACGAAATGCGCAGGATGAACGAGAAGCCGCCAATCTTTTCCCTGCCAAAGGACTGCTAAAACGATGCCATAGAAAAAAATTAGGTGGATGGGGCCTTTTGCCAGTAGACCGAGTCCAAGAAAAACCGATGACGGAATCCAGACCAGCCATGGCGATTTTTTTTGTTCCCAAAAGCTCAGCCAAAAAATAATCGCCAGGCCGCAGAGCGAGACGTAGAGCGCTTCGATTTCAATCAATCGGCCTTTTTCGATCATGCCGATATTCGTCATCCAGATAAGGGCCGCGATCATTGATCCCATCGAGCCGAGACTGGCGCGCGCCACGGTGACAAACGCCATCGCCACAGCGAGCACGGCAATCGCCGACGGAAGACGCGCTGTCCATTCGTTACGCACTCCAAAAGCTTTAAAGGAGCCGGCCACCAGCCAGTTTATTAAAGGCGGCTTTCGGAAGTACGGACTACTTCCGACTTGTGGGACGATGTAGTCGCCCGTGTCGAGCATGCGGATCGCTGGCAAGATCCGTCTGCCCTCTTCTCCTTTGATCGCGATAGAACCCAGCGCCGGCAAATAAATTACGGCCCATATCACAACAACAACAGCGACGGCTAGGAGGCGCGAATTCATTGAATGCTCGATGTTGGACATTGAGCTTTGAACGTCAAATCAAACCGCGCCACACCTTGACGCGAAGGCCGCGCGCGGTTAATCTTAGCGTCTAGTCCGCGCGCTGATCGGAGTGGGAACTGGCGTCCCACTCTTTTTTGTCTGCGGGCTGCCTGTTTTATGAACGCAGAATTTATTGCCATGCTCGATTACCTGGAGCGGGAGCGCGGGATCAAACGCGACATCCTTCTCGAGGCGGTTTCGAATGCTCTGCTCTCCGCCTCGAAGAAGAGTGTCGGCGCGTCGCGCGATCTGCGCATTGATATTAATCCGAAAAGCGGCGAAATCCGGGCACTGGCCAATCTCGTAGTGGTCGATCACGTCACCAATTCACAAGATGAGATCGAACTCTCCAAAGCGCGGAAGATCAAATCGGATGCGAATATTGGTGACATTGTAGAAGTAGAAGTCACGCCGAAAAACTTCGGACGCATCGCGGCGCAGACGGCCAAACAAGCCATGATGCAGCGGATCCGCCAGGCGGAGAAAGAAATGATTTACGAGGAGTTCAAGGACCGCGCGGGCGAGATTGTCAGTGGAACGGTGCGCCGCTTCGATCGTTCCGACGTCATTCTTGATCTTGGGAAGTTTGAAGCCATCATGCCGCAGCGGGAACGAGTGGTCGTGGAAGATTACAATGTGGGCGATCGTCTCCGCGCCTACGTCGTCGCGGTCGACAACGGTGCCCGCGGCCCTGAGATCATCGTTTCGCGAAGCCATCCCAATTTCGTGCGCCGGCTTTTCGAGCTGGAAGTGAGCGAAATCGCCGACGGCACGGTAGAGATCCGCGGCATCGCGCGAGAAGCCGGTTACCGCACCAAGATCGCGGTGTGGAGCGCAAATGAAAAAGTAGATCCGGTAGGAGCGTGCGTCGGAATGCGCGGCTCGCGTGTCAAAAACATTGTGCGCGAGCTCAACAATGAGAAGGTCGATATCATCCGTTGGAGCTCAGACCCAAAAGAGTACATCCTGGAAGCGCTGAAGCCCGCGAAAGTGAAGAATCTGACTTTCGATACTGAGAAAAAGAGCGTGCGGATTGCTGTCGACGAAGATCAGCTTTCGCTCGCGATCGGAAAAAAAGGACAGAACGCGCGATTGACTTCACGCTTGACCGGTTGGGAAATCAACATCGGCAAGGACACATCGGCGACAACCGTAGTTGAACAGAAGGTAGCGCAAGCTGCACAGACCCTTGCCGGCGCGCTACCGGTGACCGAAGAGCAGGCGCTCAAGCTCGTAAAATCCGGGTTTACGAATCTGGAAGGATTGCGCGATGCGGACGTGCAGGATTTGGTGGATATTCTGGCAGTCGATGAAACAAAGGCGCGCGAGATTTACGAAGCAGTGCACCGGCAGGAACTCGTACAATAGCATGGCTCTCGTTTAGGGAGCTTGAGCCATGAGTGAAATTTCGAAGGAAGTGTTATGGCAACGAAGACGAGCAGTAAAGCTGCAAACCGCAAGCCAGCCGCGCAGGCGGCCGCGCGCAAGACTACTGCTCACAAGCCGGTCGCCGCAGCGAAATCAAAGGTTCCGAAGCAAGAATTAGAAAGCGATGCCGCGCCGGCGAGCGCAGCCGCTAAATCGCGTGGAATCGCGCCGCAAGAACCCGAGCCGCGATCTACGTCGTCGCATGGCCACGAAGTAGAGAGTGTCTCCCTCATTGATAGAAAAAGGCCGCGCAAGAAGACCGAAGAGGGCGAGCCAAAGACCAGACGCGCCGTTTTACCTCCGATTTCGCGCATCCGTGCCTCACTGGAGACACCTGCCGCTCCGCCAAAACCTGCTGCGCCCGTCGAACCTGCACCCGCGCAGCCGCCTCCAACGGAAGCGCCGGCCGAAGCGGCGCCATCGTCTGCTGAAGCGGAAGCCGTGCCGCAGAATGTCATCCTTATTAAGCCTCCGATTATTGTTAAGCAGTTGGCAACTGAGCTTCGCCTGAAGCCGCATCAGCTCATCGCAGAGTTGATGACGTACAACATCTTCGCCAACATCAATCAAACAATCGAACCCGACATCGCGTCGAAAATCGCGGAGAACCACGGGTTTGTTCTCGAAAAGGAACGCCGTGAAAAAGGGGCCGGTGTTCACAAGGTGGAACAGGTAGTTGTCGCGCCGCCTCCGCCGGTTATTGAAAAAGAAGAGGAACTCAAACCGCGCGGTCCGATCATCACCTTCATGGGCCACGTCGATCACGGTAAGACGACGTTGATGGATGCGATCCGCAAGACGCGTGTGGCGGCTGGTGAAGCAGGCGGAATTACCCAGCACATCGGCGCTTACACCGTAAATCACAATGAATCGACACTCACGTTCATTGACACACCGGGTCACGCCGCCTTTACCGCGATGCGTGCGCGAGGGGCCAATGTGACGGATATCGTCGTGCTCGTTGTCGCAGCCGATGACGGCATCATGCCGCAAACGCTTGAAGCCATCAATCACGCCAAGGCTGCGCCACACGTGAAGATCATGGTCGCGATCAACAAAATTGATCTTCCCTCAGCGAACATTGACCGGGTGAAGAAACAACTTCAGGAACACGGGCTCGCTCCGGAAGATTGGGGAGGCGAAACGATTGTTTGTCCAGTCTCAGCGACGAGAGGAACCGGAATCGATCACTTGCTCGAGATGATCACGTTGCAGGCGGAGGTAATGGAGCTCAAGGCATCGCCTACGGCCAGACCACGCGCCACCGTCATTGAAGCGCAAGTGGAAGCGGGACGCGGCCCGACTGCCACACTCATCGTGCAGATGGGCACGTTAAAAGTCGGAGATCCGTTCATCTGCGGCGATTACAACGGCAAGGTAAAATCGCTGCGGGACGATCGCGGCCAACCCGTCAAGGAAGCCGGACCTTCAACGCCAGTGAAAGTGCTTGGGTTTACTGGGCTGCCGAATGCCGGTGACGAATTTCTTGTGATGGGATCGGAGCGCGAGGCGAAACAATTGAGCGACGAACGACTTGAAGCAAAACGCGCCAGCAAGTTGTTCGTTCCGCAACGCGCTACGCTGGAAACTCTGCTTGAAACAGCGGGCGGCCAAAAGGTTCTGCGCATGGTGTTGAAATGCGATACCCAAGGCTCACTCGAAGCGCTCGTCGGCGCGTTGAAACAGATCGAAACCAAAAAGGTCATTCTCGAAATTATTCACTCAGCTGTGGGACCGATTTCGGAATCGGATATTCTGCTGGCAAGCGCGTCCGACGCGGTTGTGATCGGCTTTAACATCAAAGTCGAAGCGATGGCTGTGCCTGCTGCGAAACGCGAAGGCGTGCAGATCAAGCTTTACAGCATCATTTACGAATTACTCGACCAGATCAAAGACGCCATGGCAGGGCTGCTTGAGCCGGAGCTGCGCGAAACAGTGATCGGGCATGCGGAGGTGAAACAAGTTTTCCAGCTGAGCAGAGGCATTGTTGCCGGTTGCCTGGTCACGAACGGTCGCATCGCCCGCGCTGGGCGCGCTCGTGTCCTGCGAAAGCGTCAGCCGGTTTACGATGGCGGCATTTCGACGCTGCGACGTTTCCAGGATGATGTCAAAGAAGTGCGCTCTGGTCTGGAATGCGGGATCAAGCTGGGCGATTTCAACGAATACCAGGTGGGCGACATAATCGAGTGTTACCAACTCGAACAGATTGCGCAGAAATTGTGATGGGTTGAAAAGTTGAAGCGTTGAAGCGGAAAGGACGTTGTCATTCTGAGCGAAGCGAAGAATCTCTGATTGTTCCCTCTGGCGAGGCTAAGGCTATAGCCAGAGATGTTTCGCTCCGCTCAACATGACAAGCATTGGCTTCCAGCC